>Ga0209624_10001966_pt1 | contig 15575 bp, 16 predicted proteins | sample JacPinW_OM2H0_O1_FD_188565 | JGI IMG/M metagenome (GOLD analysis project Ga0209624, IMG submission 188565) | Forest soil microbial communities from Algoma, Ontario, Canada - Jack Pine, Ontario site 1_JW_OM2H0_O1 (SPAdes) (version 2) | ecosystem: Environmental > Terrestrial > Soil > Boreal...
CAGTGTGGTGATGGAAGTAAAGGAACAGAATGCCCAGCAACATCAACACGGAACCAGCCAGCGTGTAGAGAAAGAATTTTATTGCGGCGTAAAGCTTGCGCGGGCCACCCCAGATCCCGATCAGCAGGTACATCGGGACGAGCATGGCTTCCCAGAAAACGAAGAAGAGGAAAAAATCGAGCGCCATGAAGACGCCCAACATGCCCGTCTGCAACACTAGAAACCAAATGTAATATTCCTTGACCCGGTTCTCGATCGCCGTCCACGAAGAAAGGATCGAAATCCATCCCAGCAGCGTCGTCAGCATGATCAGCAGAAACGAGATGCCGTCGATGCCCAGCACGTAGCCAGCGCCAATCGAAGGAATCCAGTTGTTGGGCACGCCTTCGATGAACTTAAAGCCGGGCTCAAAGCGCTGCCCCCAGAACCAGCCCACCAGCGGCAGGGAGATCAAAAATCCGCCGAGCGAGAAGATGTTGGCGATCCAGCGGATCGCGTCTTTGTTGTCCTTGGGGACAAACAAAAGCACGAGCGCGCCCACCAGCGGCGTGAAGAGAATGATAGAGAGAATGTGGTTGTACATTTTAGCTCTGAGCTACGAGCTATGAGCTATGAGCATCTTTGCTTGCTCAAAGCTCATAGCTCACAGCTCGTGGCTTTCACCGATACACATAATAAAAAACGAAACCCACCAACCCCGCGGTCATCACCAGCGCATACCATTGCACCAGGCCCCATTCGAACATGCGCGCGGGATAGGACAGTATGCGAGCGAAAATTGCCGGGCCGTTGACGCCAACGCCGTCGATGATCCATTTGTCCCACCACCCGGAAATGGTTGACGTAAGCCGCGTGAGCCAACCGGCGCCATTCACCAATCCGTCGACGATGTGCGTGTCGAACCACGAGGAAGCTTCGCCCAGCCCCAACACCCCAAGGCGTGCTTTCCCCACCTTGCGGCGGCCGGTGAAGACGTAATCATAGCCTTCGTCCACGTAATACTTGTTCAGCAAAATGTTGTAAACCGGAGGGGCAGCAACAGCGATCGGCTCCGCGTAGCCTTTGTCGGCATGACGATAGCTTCTCCATGCCATGCCCCATCCGAGGCCTGCGGCCCCGAGCGACAGCGCCATCAGCAACCACTCGGTGCTGGTGTTATGTTCTTCTTCCACACCCTGCACCAGCTGAGTCGTTCTGCCTTCTTCCTGAAGCACGCGAGCTTCGCTGGCGAATACCGGCTCCAAAAACTTCGTGAAGCGGTCGGAGCCGCCAAGACTGTGCGGCCATCCCAGCCACCCTGCGCCGATGGCGCAGAGCGCAAGCACGACCAGTGGCACCGTCATCGAGGCGGGCGATTCGTGAATGTGGTGCTCCACGTCATGGCTCATGCGCGGATGCCCGTGGAATGTCAGGTACATGAGACGGAACATATAGAATGCCGTCATCAACGCCGTGGCATAGCCGATATACCACAGGAAGCGATACGCGCCGCCTTCGCGCGACCACGTTTCCCAGAGGATGGCATCTTTCGAAAAGAAACCGGCAAAAGGGAAAATGCCGGCAATCGCTAGCGTTGCGATGAACATCGTCCAGTGCGTGACGGGGATGCGGCGATGCAGATCGCCCATGTTGCGCATATCCTGCTCGCCGCTCATGGCGTGAATAACTGAGCCGGAGCCGAGGAACAACAGCGCCTTAAAAAACGCATGAGTAAAGACGTGGAAAACGCCGGCGGCGAAAGCTCCAACTCCAAGCGCCAGAAACATATAGCCGAGCTGCGAAACGGTCGAATACGCAAGCACACGCTTGATGTCGTTTTGCACCAAGCCGATGGACGCGGCGAATACCGCGGTGAGCGCGCCGACAATGGCGACGGTCTTCATCGAAGTGGGCGCAAGGACGAACAGCGCATTCGAACGCGCCACCATGTAGACGCCAGCAGTGACCATGGTTGCCGCGTGGATCAGCGCGGAAACAGGTGTGGGGCCCTCCATGGCATCTGGCAGCCAAACGTATAGAGGAATCTGCGCCGACTTACCGCAGGCTCCGATGAAGAGAAGAAGTGTGGCGGCGGTGATAATCGGGTCGCCAATGGCGAAGTGGCCGCTGCGCGCGAGAGCCGTTACGTCGGTGAAGCGCAACGTACCGAAGTACCAGGCGATGAAAAACATTCCAAGAATGAAAGCCGCATCACCGATGCGGTTGACGATGAAGGCCTTGGCGGCCGCATCACTGGCCGACTTGCGATGGAAATAGAAACCGATCAACAGATACGAACACAGCCCCACGCCTTCCCAACCGACGAACAGCAAGACGTAGTTGTTAGCCAGGATCAGCGTCAGCATGGAAAACATGAAGAGGTTGAGATATCCGAAGAATCGGTAATAACCGCCTTCATGCGCCATGTAACCGGTGGAATAAATATGGATCAGCATTCCGACGCCAGTCACGAACAGCAGCCAGATGCTGGAGAGCGGATCGAGAAGAAAGCCGGCGTCGGCCTGAAGCGCGGCCTGGGAGCCGTCGTGCGTCACATAGTTCATGTGACCCGTGTCAGTGCCGAGCCAGGTGTACAGAATCGTCTGATAAGGCTGACGGTAATGTTCCGCCGTTGATGACCAGGACGAATATTGCGAAACCGCGCCGCAAGCCATCAGGAATGCGAGCACGATGGTTCCCACGCATACAGCGCTGGCCGTAGACTTCTGCAGTCTTCGGCCGAAAAAAAACATCACCGCCGCGCCGAAGGCGGGCAGCAGCGGGATGAGCCAGACGTGGGAGAGAAAGAACATGTCGTTGGTCGTTTGTCGCTAGCCGCGCACCCCAACCGCCGCCGGCAAATACATAGGTTCTTCGCTTCGCTCAGAATGACAAATTATTGGTACTCTTTCACCACTTCAACAAATTCACTTCGTCCATGTTGACCGTCTCTTTATTACGGAAGAAGGCGATCAGAATTCCAAGCCCTACGGCCGCTTCCGCGGCGGCGTCGGTGATTACGAAAATGGCAAAGACCTGGCCATGCAACCCGCCCAGGTGACGCGAGAACGCAACCAGATTGAGGTTTACCGCGTTCAGAATCAATTCAATCGACATCAGCACGATGACGACGTTGCGGCGCGTTAGCACGCCAATCACGCCCAGCAGGAACAGTGCCGCACCGAGAACCAGGTAATGCAGCGTCGAGATGTGTAGTAGTTCGTTCATAGCAGCTTCCGGCTACCCCCAGGGGCTAAAGCCCAAAGTTCTGGAGGCTCCCGTTGGCGCGGCTAAAGCCGTGCCCTTCCCAAAACAAAGCGAGACACTAAATTCTCTTCTTCGCCATCACCACCGCTCCGATAATCGCCACCAACAGGAGTAACGAGGCGATTTCGAAGGGAAACATATATTGTCCGTAGAGCATTGTGCCCAGCGCCTGCGTATTCTGTCCTTCCTGGCCGGCAGTCATACGGCCGGGAAAAATCACTTTCCCTTTTTCGTAGACGCCGATGAACAACGCTCCCAGCGCGAGGCCCGCAGCCAACCCCACCAGCCATTGCTTATTGAACGTGCGCTCTTTCGCGGCCCGCTCAATGCTCACCAGCATGATGACGAACAGAAACAGCACCATAATCCCGCCGGCATAAAGAATGATCTGCACGCCGGCAACGAACGGAGCATAGAGCATCAGGTAAAGCGCCGCCTGCGCCAGCAGCGTGACGATCAGCGCCAGCGCCGAGTGCACGGCGTTCTTGCGCGTAATCACCATGATGCCGCCGATCACCATGATCCCGGCAAGCAGGTAAAAGAAAAACGGTGTGGCAACAGGCGTCATATCAAATCAAATCTATTGTCTTCACTTCCCCACGGAAAACCACATTCCGGCTCCGGCGGTGAGAATCAAAACTCCCAGACTCATCGGCAGCAGAACCTTCCACCCTACCTTCATAAGCTGGTCGAAGCGGTAACGCGGGAACGTGCCACGATACCAGATATAGAGGTACATGAAGCCGGCAACTTTAAGGGAAAACCAATAAATATCCTGCACGCGATCTCGCACCGGGGTCACAAACAAAACAAGGCCGATTAACCCCAGCACTATGCCGAAGCCCGCTAGGCCAATTGTCTGGATGCGGAAGTACGGATGCTTGGGCATGCGCGCGGTGCTGTAGAAACACATCGCCGCCAGGAACAGAAACGTGATTCCGGGAAACAGCGAAAAGACGAGGTCCCAGGTTGAACCGCTCAGGAGACTCGAGAAAGGCCGCAACCATCCGCCGAGCCACAAAGTGACTGCAATCGACGAGACTGCAATCATCGCTGAATATTCAGCCAGGAAAAATAACGACCAGCGGAAGCCGCTGTATTCGGTATGAAAGCCGGCGGTCAATTCGGATTCCGCTTCCGGCAAATCGAAAGGCGCACGGTTGGTTTCGGCGACCATGGCAACGGCGAAAATGAAGAATGCGATCAGCCCTAGCGGAAAAAACTTAAAGATGAACCAGATCCCTTGAGACTGTTGCGCCTGCACGATCCCGATCATGCTCAGCGTGCCGGTACCGGTCGCATTGAGGCTGGTCATCAATATGACCGAAACCACCGCCAACCCCATCGCTACTTCGTATGAGACCATCTGCGCGCTGGAGCGCAGTGCCCCGATCAGCGGATAGTGCGAGTTCGACGCCCAGCCTGCCATCACCACGCCTAACACGCTCAACGACGAAACACCAAGCATGAACAGCACACCGATATTCATGTCGGTAACGGCATGCGTTGGGCCGAAAGGAACGACGATAAAAACAGTAAACGCTGCCAGCACGACAATCAACGGCGCCATCCAAAACACCAGCCCGTCGGCCTCGGCGGGCATAATGTCTTCTTTCAGCAGCAGCTTGATGGCATCGGCAATCGGTTGCAACAGGCCGTGCGGACCAACGCGCATCGGTCCCAGGCGCACTTGCATGTGCGCCAGAATCTTGCGCTCCAGCCAGTTCATCGCAATCACCGCGATCGAGAGGCCAGTGAAAATCAGCAAAATATAAACGAATGCCCAGAACATGTTCCCGGCAGCGCCGGGAGTTTTGTCGCTCGTGAGATATGACTGCACGTAGTGGATGAACGCCTGCATCAGCGGTCCACCTCTCCGAGAACGATATCGAGCGTGCCGATTACGGCAACCACATCGGCTACCATGGCACCGCGGCACATCACATCCAGCGCCTGCAGGTTCACAAACGACGGCGGGCGCACGCGCATCCGGTAAGGCTGCGTCGATCCGTCGCTGACGATGAAATATCCCAGCTCGCCTTTAGGCGCTTCGATCGAGTGGTAAACCTCGCCCACGGGCGGCTTGATCACCTTGGGCACCTTCGCCATGATCGGGCCTTCGGGCATGCCATCCACCGCCTGCTGAATAATCCGCAACGACTGCCGGAACTCCGCCATGCGCACAATATACCGGTCGTAGGTGTCGCCGTTTTGTCCGATGGGAATATCGAAATCGAAATTCTTGTAGTTGGCGTAGGGCTGGGCCTTGCGCAGATCCCATTTCACTCCGCTGGCACGGAGCACGGGTCCGGTGACGCCCAGCGCGATGCAATCTTTGCCGGAAATTATTCCGACACCTTTCGTGCGCTCGAGCCAGATGCGATTCGTCGTGAGCAGCTCTTCGTACTCGTCAATCTTGGGCGCGACGAAGGAAACAAACTTCTTCACGTCTTTTTCGAAGCCGTCATAGGCCTCATATTGCAAGCCGCCGATGCGGAAAGCGTGCGTGGTCAGGCGTGCTCCACAGTATTTTTCGAAGATCTTCAGAATCTCTTCGCGGTCGCGGAACGTGTAGAACAACGGCGTAATCGCGCCTATGTCGAGAGCGTGAGTGCCCAGCCAAAGCTGATGACTGGCCATGCGATTCAGTTCAGTCAGAATAACGCGGATGTATTGCGCACGCGGCGGCGCCTCCACTCCCAGCAGTTTCTCCACTGTTTCGCAATATCCCAGCCCGTTGGAAACCGCAGCCACGTAATCCATGCGGTCGACGTATGGGTTGAACATCGTGTACGTGCGGTGTTCGCCGATTTTTTCCACGCCACGGTGCAGGTAGCCAATGACGCACTCGAGCCCCATGACCCGTTCGCCATCAAGCCGCAGAATCACCCGCAGCACACCATGGGTCGCCGGATGCTGCGGACCCATGTTAATGACGAGTTCATTCGCGTCGAGAAACGGCTTCTCAGGCGTTTCCAGGTCCAGAGGCGAGAGCGATGTGTTCTGATCCGTCATGTTCTGGTGCATCGGCTCGGGATTTATTGGCCGCTTTCAATGCCAAGGTTAATCTGCACCCACTCGTTATCCTGCTGCAGAATGCCGTAATCTTTGCGCAGGGGGTGCCCCTTCCAGCCGTCTGGCAACAGGATGCGCTTCATGTCGGGATGTCCGTCGAACTTGATGCCGAACATGTCGAAGACTTCCCGCTCCAGCCAGTTGGCGGTCGTCCAAATGGGCACCGAAGTAGGCAAGGTTTCGCCGTCGGCAATCAGCGTCTTTACGCGGATGCGTTCGTTGCGGGCATAAGAATAAAGCACCCAAAGTACGTCGAATTGCTTGTCACGTTTCGGATAGTGCACAGCAGTGATGTCTACACAGTAATCAAACTGTTCTTCATTCCGCAGAACCTGCAGAATTTCCGGAATCAGCGACCTGTCGACCACCATGTAATTCTGGCCAAGATAAGTCAGCGGCTCAATTCCGGATCCGTAAGCTGTCTTCAGCTTTGTTACCATCGGCGAATCCCAAGGCACGGGGACAGGAACGGGAGCCTTTGGCGGAGCGGAGGGCACAGCCGGCTTGGCGGCGGCTGGAGGTGCAGCGGCAGGGGTTGCAGTGACAGGCTTTTCCGCAGCCGGAACCGCGGGCTTCGGACCCGCTACATCACCGGCAGCAGCGGGCGTTTCAGCGGGCGTTTTCTGCTCGGACTGCACCGAACCCGAGGCAGTCGCTTTGACCCCACCCGGCGTCGCGGGCTGATCACCCGTCGGTTTTGGATCGCTTCCCGGCGGCGGTGAAGACGGCGATTTGGGTTCGTCGGGCATGGCTCTGGAGACTGGAACCTGCGAGCAAGCCGCAGGCAAAAGAACGTTAACTTCTATCAGCTTGACGATACGGTGTCAACGTTGTTGGCGCTCGGAAATTTCTAAAATTTCATCGCCGAACGCCATGCCTTCACTATCTACGAGCGGAACTGCGCCTGATAGGATTCGATCAGATCGCGAACGCGCTGCGCATCGGCTTTGCGATGACCGTGACTGGTAATCGGATCGGTGCCGCCGGTGGATTCGATCCGAATTTCCGACCAGAAAACGCCCGTCGAAATATGTACTGACGCGACTTTTGACATCGCGATCGTCTCTTCGTTGCTGCCGAACAACCGCGACTTGATGCGGCTCACCCGTTGCGGACTAATCACGAGCTTGGTGGGAAAAAGAAAATTGCCCTGGGTCCAGCGGCTCGCGCTGAAAACTTCGGCGGGGGAGCTGTCCATGGGATTGTCTGGCATAGCGTTCGCCGGACTCATAGCCATTCCAACGCGCCTTTTTTCCAAACCCAAATGTAGCCGACGATCAGGATGGCGAGAAAGATCAGCATCTCCACGAATCCAAACAGCCCGAAAGCCTTGAACTTCACCGCCCAGGGAAACAGAAAAATCGTTTCCACGTCGAACACCACAAACAGAATCGCAATAATGTAGTAGCGAACGGTGTAACGCCCGCGCGAACTGTCGATGGGATCGATGCCGCACTCGTACGGCATGAGTTTGGTTTTGCCGGGATTGTCGGGGCGAACCAGTTTCGCCGCCAGCAACGTCAGCGGCAGCAGGACGCCCACGAATGCGATGAAGATGAAGATGGGAACATAGTTCTGGGGCATAAGGCGACTCAGTCGTTAGAGCGAACCGGAAACCCACCCATAGTATCTCCGTCCGCGCGCGGCTTCAAGGCCGTTGCCGGTTTATTGCTTTTCCCAATGCGTCGCGTTGAACTGTTTGGGATCGAACGCCGCGGGATCGAGCTTCACGTTGCCCTGAATATCCGAATAGTCTTCGCGGAAAATAAGCTTGTTGTCGGCGTGGACTTCGACACGAGCGGCGATCCAGCCACCTTCCAGCTTGCGGTAGTCGACAAAGCGAATATCTTCAATCTTCTTCGGATCCTGCCGGGCAGGCTCCACTTCACGCACGAAGAGCAACGTATCTTTTTCCACCCAGAATTGCCGCGACTGCAAATCGTCTTTAGCTGCGCCTACGACATAAACGGGATGCCCCTGCCATGTATCTTCACGTAACTTCGTCAGATCGTATCCCTGCCCTTTTACGATATCGATCGTCGTTTGCGGCTCCTGGCGATAGACATCGAATCCTAGCACCAGAAGCATGTTTACCAAAGGCACGGTTCGCGTCACTGTGCCGTCTTTCAGGATCGTCGCAGTTCCATCGACCATCACGTAGCCGTTGCCGTCTGTAGCCGGGCCAATATCGATGCGCAACTTCCCCGGCAGAAGCGCCGCTTCGTACCAGGTCTCGACTTTGGTCGTGCCATCAGGGTTATAGGTCGTGCTTTTCTGGGTGAAAGTCACGGTGTCGTACCAGGATGTTTTGTAACGATCATGCATGGCGCGCAGGACGTCCGCTCCATCACGGATTTGCTGAGCAGTCGCCAACGATGCAATAAGAAAGAACGAGGCGAGAAGCCACCGTTTCATAGACTTCATTTCATTCGCTCCGGATGAGAGATGCGTAGAGAATCCTACGCCAGACGAAGCACTGAGTCGATTTCCCGCTACTGGATCAGAGGCACCTATTGGGTAACAGAAATACAGATCGTGCCAGATCGGATTTCAAAGTTTCCTCGCTGTAATAGCAGCCCAGAATGCTGCCCTTCCATGTCAGAAGGTCGGGATTCTTATCTCGAAATTCGTCCCAGCCGGAGGCTTGCGAGCGCGCCATCCGTTCGCGAATGAGGAAAAAATACGCAAACGTGATCGTTTCGTTGTAACGATCGGGCTTGCCGCAGGACGCGGCGAATGTACTGATGGCGTCGACGAATTTCTGCAACGCCTCTAGCACCGGATGCCTGCTTAAGTAGGTAAAGGCCAGTTGGACGTGATCGAAGTGGTGAAATGAATCGCAAGGAATTTCTCCGCGCTCCAAGCGACCGACAAGTTCATCTCCCGTAACCATCAGCCCACCTTCTTCGCCATGGATTCGCCTGCCTGGACTTCTTCCGTCCAGAAACTCCAAGCCTCGTCTGCCGCGTTGTCAGGCAATCCATCGTTTTGCAGGAGCAGCTTCGGCGTGCAGGATCGCGAATACAATTCGGCAAGCACCTCCTGCTCGCGTACGAAGTATTGGTGAATTTCTTGGAGCGTGTGGCCGAATTTTTGAGCGTACTCCTGAATGAACTGCTCGTTCTGCCGGGGCGTGATGCCTCGCTCCCAAATCGCGGATGGAGAGACGCCCAGAAAACATAGTTTGCATCCGAGTTCGGCAAGCCGGTTATCGAAGATCTCAACATCGCTCCATGTCACCACTCCAGGCCGGACACAATGGGTTAGGTGCAATGTGTCGATCAGCACAAAACACCAGGGCCGGTCATGCTCCTGCACGCTGGCATGCAACCATTCGAGATGGGAGACTATGCGCTCCAAATGCAGTAGATTCGTGGCCGCCGTCAACGAGCCGTGATCTTCAAGCTGCGCCAAAGGTCCGTAGGTGTGAGACTGTGCCAGGTGAACCAATGTGCGGATTTTTCTGGGTTTGCTGGAATTCACATGACGACGGATCAGAGCATCGATGAGCGTCGACTTTCCAACGCCCGACGTGCCTTCTACCAGCAATGCTTTGAATGGGAGCATGTCCTTCACCCTATCGATGAACCCTGAGTTCTTTCGGTCGCCAGAACGAAGGCCGACGCCGTGTAAATAATGAGATTGCCGACGTTAAATATTCCGTGAAGCATGTGAACAACTATCGCGAACACGAATATGCCCGCCAGAACCCAGGCGCCACGGGCAGAGGTCCGCGGAATTAACAGCAAGACGGCGCCGAGGATTTCTCCCCATCCGAGAATCAGACGCACGGCGTTCGGCATGTGAGTTCGGCTGAATTCGTGCGCTGCGCCCGGCATGACGAATAAGATCGCTTCCGCCAGAATCACCAGTCCCAAAGTCCACTGCAGGCCCGTCAATGCGGCTCTCATTCGCTGGTCTCTCATCCGGTTGATCCTCGTTCGGTTAATCCTCATTATTTTTCCGCAGACCGCTTTCGGGATGTCTTGGCCTTGATTTCTTTCAGACGGTGGCTGGCGCTGGAATCAATATCCAGATCGTAGAATCTCTTCAAGTCGCGAATGCGTTCGAGCGACGCAGGGTTGAATGGAACTTTGCCGTCAAAGGCATGGAGGACGATGCCTTCCAGAAGATCACCCAGGGTCATGTCGTGATATTCGGCCAGGGCCTTGAGGACCTTGAGCAGGCGTTTCTCCATGCGGACGCCGGTCTGCACTCGCTCCACCAGCAGTTTGTCTTCGTTCATTGGTACCAATGTACCATAGTACATTGATAACACGCAGGCAATCCTCTGAAAAACACCACATAAGCTTTTAGCCGACAAAGACGCAAAGAGCCGCCGGGAGAGCGAGAAGAGGCTCTCAGAGGCGTGGAATGCACACGGTTGTTTATAATCGCGTTTCACTGTTTCATCGATCTTCCTCGATTGAAGTGGCGCTTAATTCCCGACCAAAGGATTCTCATTGGCATTCGACGAGAACGTTTACGAACTGCGGCGCCAGAAGCTCAAGCAGATTGAGGCTCTCGGCCAGACCGCATATCGCAGCAAATACGATCTGACGCACAGCATTCCGCAGATATTGGCCGACTATTCTGATAAGGCGGCGGAGCAGTTGGAAAATCCGCGAGTCAACGTCCGCGTTGCCGGACGAATCATGGCAATCCGGCTGATGGGTAAGGCCGGCTTTAGCCATTTGCAGCAAAACGGGCAGAAGCTGCAGATCTATGTCAAGAAAGACGCGGTCGGCGACGCGGGCTGGGATCTCTACAAGTTGCTCGATCTGGGCGACCACATCGGTGTCGGCGGCTACTTATTTCGCACCCGCACCGGAGAGTTGACGATCCATGTGGAGGAAATAACGTTCCTCAGCAAGGATCTTCTTCCCTTGCCTATAGGCAAGGAAATCGCAGCTGATGCCTCTGCCGAGGGCCCTCGCAAGTGGAACGAACTCGCTGACGTGGAGCTCCGCTATCGCCAGCGCTATGTCGATCTGATCGTGAATCCCGAGGTGCGCGAAGTTTTTCTGAAGCGCAGCAAGCTTGTGCAGTCGATGCGGCGCACGCTCGATGCGCACGGCTTCGTCGAAGTCGAAACGCCGATGATGCAGCCTATCGCCGGGGGAGCGGTGGCGCGGCCGTTCGTCACACATCACAATACGCTCGACATGGATTTGTATCTTCGCATTGCGCCAGAGCTTTATCTGAAGCGGCTGGTAGTGGGGGGATTCGATCGCGTTTACGAGATCAATCGCAACTTCCGCAACGAAGGCCTGGGATGGCGATGGAATCCCGAGTTCACCATGCTGGAGTTCTACCAGGCGTATACCGACTATCAAGGCGTGATGAATCTTACGCAGGAACTAATTACGCAAGCGGCGAAAGACGTGATCGGCGGAACGAAAGCGAAGTGGGGCGATCAGGAGATCGACTGGGCGAACTGGCAGCGCATGACCATGCGGGAGGCAATCATTCATTATTGGCCAGAGAACGCCGGAGCGAAGCCGGCGATGGCGGATTTTTCTGATCTTGTTGCCTTTGCTCGATGCATTCAAACTTCCGAGGTCGTACTCGGGGTGGCCCATGATCAGGCTGAGATTCTTCCCAAGGATGAAAGGGAAAAACTAAGAACGCTTAGCGCAACATTTCGTGCAATTGGGCGCGAATTGGAAGAAGGCGGGAGCCTTGGGAAAGCGATAGCCGGAGTATTCGAAGCCGTTGCCGAGGAGCACCTGATGCAGCCGACCATCATCTACGAATTCCCTACTGCCGTATCTCCGCTGTCCAAGCAGAAGCCCGACGAGCCGGAGTGGACCGAGCGCTTTGAGATTTACGCGGGGCAGATGGAGATTTCCAACGGCTTCAGCGAACTCAACGATCCCGAGGACCAGAGGCGCCGATTCGAAACGCAGTTAGCGGAGCGCGAGCGGGGCGACGAGGAAGCGCACCAGATGGATGAAGACTACATTCGCGCGCTATCGTATGGAATGCCGCCGGCAGGAGGCGTGGGAGTTGGAGTCGACAGGCTATGCATGTTGCTGACCGACTCGCACACGATTCGCGATGTGATCCTGTTTCCGTTATTACGTCCGGAAAAAACCTCAAACACAGAGGACACAGGGATCACAGAGGAAAAACATTAGAGATCTCTACAGCCCCCAGACGCGGTTTGCACCCACGACCAGGCCCAGCGTTAGCAACGCTATCAGCACTTCGCCCAACGCTCCCACGATGAAAGGCCGCAGTCCCTGTTTCGTCATTTCGCGAAAATTGGTACGCAGGCCGACGCCGGCGAACGTCAGCAGAAACGCCCATCGCGAAAGATTGGCCAGCGATCCAACCTGATCTTTGCTGAAGGTGTGAAAGCTGACCAGAAGCGAAATCACGAGAAAGCCGAGAACGAACTTAGGAAATTTCTTCCATAGGAACGACGCTTTGTTAGTCACCGTTTCGGCCTGTCCGCGCTTCGCCCAATAGATTGCATACGCCAGCACTACAAAGCCGATCATGGCATTGCGGCAGGTTTTCGCCAGCACAGCGACTTTTCCAGCCGCATCGGAATACAACGCCCCAGCGGCAGTCGCCTCGGCAGTGTTATCCACGCCAAGCCCGGCCCAGAGCCCGTAGGCCGTGTCATTCATATGCAGGTTGTGGCCGATCACGGGAAAGGTAAAAAGTGCAAATGCTCCCAGCGCGAGAATGGCGGCGATGGCAAAAGAAGAATCCTCGTCGTCGGCGTCGATCGCCCCCTTAGCCGCAATGATGGCGGAGACTCCGCAAACGGCCGATCCCACGGCAAGAAGAGTGGTGAGCTTCGGCTTGAGCTTGAACAAGCGGCCAAGAAACGTCATTAGCGCAAGAGACAGAGTGATTTCCACGACGACCAATCCCAGGCTGATGCCTCCGAGCTTCATGACATCGGCCAAAACAAACCGGGCTCCCAACAACACGATGCCGACCTTGAGCCAGAACTCGTAGGTTTCGATTCCCGGCAAAAACACTTTCGGGATAGTAAGAACATTGGAGATCAGCAGGCCGATAAGAATCGCCCAAAGCACATATTCGATGTTCGGAAAAATCAAGTGGTGCGTCTTGCCGTATGTATTTACCGATTTTTCAATCACCTTCCCGGCATAGCCGATTCCGGCCAACAATAAGATTCCGGGAACCAAACGCAAGGCATTTAACCGAGGGCTGTGTGATTCTGCGCGTGGAATGGAAACCGAGGCGGACATAGATGTATCTCCTACCAGCAGGAACTTTCTTTTGACTTTTTCAACCACGAGTGACGTTTACCAGGGCACGGCCTTGATTAAGTGAAATCGCACCGCGCCAGCCAGCGCCAGTGCAAGCAAAACGGCCCAGCCATCAAGCGACAATCGAAAGCCTTCGCGTTTCCCGCTATCTCGAATTTCCGAAGACATAATCCTCCTCTTCCTCTTCGCGAGGCGAATTCTGCGAGCCTTTCTTGCGCGCGAAATCGGGGTCGCGACCGCCGGCCACTGATGGCTCCGCATCGACGGTCTGAACCAGATGTTCGGCCAGCTCCGCAGCCTGAACGCGCAGTTCGGGCACGGCGACGCTCTCCCAGAGTCGTCCTTTTCTCGCGGGACCAATCGCATATAGCGCGGACGACGCGATACCGTCCGAACTCAACAAGGCTCCGTTCGCATCGACATCCAGTCCAAGAAACAAAGGATCAGGTCGTGCCAGTCCCTGGGCGATAAGCGAATTCAAAAGCGGATCGTTGATGCGGCGGCAATCGCTCTCCGAACCGGTGCAATTGATCACACGACTGACCCGCAGCACCCGAGGGTGCCCGCTCCCTCTCTCGCGGAAAGTGACTTCGGCAGCGTCGTCACGTTCGGAGTAGTTGACCAGGCGGCCAGCGTGAATCTGAACTTGGCCCTTCTCAATCATCGCGGCCAGCTTGGCTCCAATCCGAGGGGCCACGCGGTGACGGTGCACTTCCCAGTACGGACGAAGATGCCGGAGAAACCGCCTCCGCTCGTGCGGCGGCAAAGAACTCCATATCTGAGAAGTCACGGGGCGAATGGCATCAATAACCGAACGCCAGTCGCCGCCTTCTTTTTCTGCCGACGCCCCTTCGTTGCGAATCTGGCGCAGCAGAGAGCGTGCGTTCTGGGGAAAGTTTTCTGCGCAATAATCGGGTCGCGATTGCGCCTGACGATGAGTCTGAGGCAACAGCCCGCGCCGCGAAACGATGAAGATCTTCCCCTTGAACCCTCGGCCATGCAGCGAAATTGCCATGTCGACGCTGGTGAGCCCGGAACCGATCAGCAGGACGTCTTCGTGCTCCGAGAGTCCACCAAGAGCGGACGGCAACCACGCCGTTGATGCGTATCGTCTCGCACCCGCGCTCAGTCCCGGAATGTTCAGATTCGGCGGCGCGGAATTGCCCAAGGCGAGAACCACCGTCTTGGCTTGTACACGTTGGCCCTCACTAAGGTGCAGTACGAGGTGTTCACCCTGCGGCGTCAGGGAGACGACTTGATCGCGAAGCCAACTCAATCTGTTGCCATTCCGTGCGGTGGCCGCTTGCAACAATGAAGCTACATATTGGCCGTAAACCTTGCGGGGTAAGAAATTTTCGGGACGAAATCCAGGGTCGTAGTTACTCCGGGTCCAGCGAACCAGATGATCGGGCTCGTCCGGAAATGCACTCATATTTTCTGCGGGCACGTTGAGCAGATGATTCGGGTCGTCCGTGCTGTAAGCGAGACCGAGTCCGGGGGCAGAAGATTTATCGATAACGGCCACTCGTAAGTACGGATCGCGCCGGAGCAACTGAACCGCCAGCATCGTGCCGCTGAAACCACCTCCAACAATGGCGATATTGAAGTGCTTGGTCATAAATTGTCTGCCGCTCTTTCGTAAAGACGAACGGTCATCTTAAATCTCAAGCGCGTTCCATCAACGATCAAGTTACCGATGTGCGACATCTCATGCCGCCGGCCCGGAAAAGGAGAGTGGCCAAAACCGGGCCGGCGACTGTTCTGAAGGCAAGCCTTCAGAAAGCGATCTACGGCAGGACGTAGCGGAAGGACGTCATGACCATGTTGTCAAGTCCCTCCGGTGAAACGCCCACACCTTTCGTGAAGCCGGTCCCGGACCACGTATCACGAGTGATGTAGGAATACTGCGTGCCGAACTGGAATCGGCCGCGGGGGCCACTGTAAAAGCGGTACCAGAAGCCAACAGTTCCCTCGATCAGAGCGCGAGTATCTGCCGTGCAG
>Ga0209624_10001967_pt1 | contig 15575 bp, 10 predicted proteins | sample JacPinW_OM2H0_O1_FD_188565 | JGI IMG/M metagenome (GOLD analysis project Ga0209624, IMG submission 188565) | Forest soil microbial communities from Algoma, Ontario, Canada - Jack Pine, Ontario site 1_JW_OM2H0_O1 (SPAdes) (version 2) | ecosystem: Environmental > Terrestrial > Soil > Boreal...
CATGCGAGAGCTCGCCCGGCTTCCCTTGACCACCCCATCAATGATCCTCTGGGTCTTTTCCGTTTTCATCATGACAGTCGAACTCCTGATCGAGGACAGTCAGGCTGTCTTCGGCAACGAACCGTGCGGGTCGAGCACGAATTTGGCGGCGATGCCCTGGTCGAATTGGGCGTAGCCCTTCGGCGCATCTTCCAGGCTGATCGCTTTGGCATTGACGATCTTTGCGATCGGCAGTCGGTCGTTCAGCAGCGCCGTCATGAGCTGGCGATTGTAGCGCAGGACCGGCGTCTGGCCGGTGTGGAAGGAGTTCGACTTGGACCAGCCAAGGCCGAGGCGAAGACTGAGGTTGCCGGTCTTGGCAGCCTTGTCGTGCGCGCCGGGATCTTCGGTGACATACAATCCGGGTATGCCGATGGCGCCGGCCGGCCGGATGATCTCCATCGCCTGGTTCAGCACGATCGCGGGCTGATCGCCGCCTCCATGACCCTTGGCTTCGAAACCCACCGCATCGACGACCGAATCCACCGTGGGCTCGCCGACGATCGCCGCCACCTGCTCGCCAAGCCGATCGTGTTTGGTGAGATCGATCGGGACGAAGCCGACCTTTTTGGCGTGGCTCAGTCGAGCCTCGTTCATGTCGCCGATCATGATCACAGCCGCACCCAGCAGTTGGGCGGATGCGGCCGCCGCAAGGCCTACCGGACCGGCGCCGGCGACATAGACCGTCGAGCCCGGTTTGACGCCCGCCTTCAACGCGCCGTGGAAGCCGGTCGGCAGGATGTCCGTCAGCATGGTCAGGTCCATGATCTTGGACATGGCCTGGTTCTTGTCCGGGAATTTGAGCAGATTGAAATCGGCATACGGGACCATGACGTAGCGGGCTTGTCCGCCGATCCAGTCGCCCATGTCCACATAGCCATAGGCGCCACCGGCCCGACCGGGATTGACCGTCAGGCACACGCCGGTATCCGTCTCGCGGCAGGCGCGGCATCGTCCACAGGCGACGTTGAACGGCACCGAGACGAGATCGCCCAGCGCGAGCATTTCGACATCCGAGCCCTTCTCTATCACCTCGCCGGTGATCTCGTGTCCGAGCACCATGCCTGCCGGGGCAGTTGTGCGGCCGCGGACCATGTGTTGATCCGATCCGCAGATATTGGTCGAAACCACCTTCAGGATCACGCCATGCTCGATCTTGCGGCCTCGCGGGTTCTCGAACTTGGGATCGGGGATGTCTTGGACCTGGACTTCTCCCGGCTTGGTGTAAACGACGCCACGATTTTTGCTCATGATAAACCTCTCTTGCAGTGGTCAGGAGAATTCAGCCGTTTCAGCGCAGTGCAAAGGCGTCCGGCAGAATCGGCACGTGGTACTCGGCGAGAATCGCCGAGATAGCAGTGTGGTTTCTTTCGAGTGAGTCATTGAGGCGCTGCAACAGCGCATTGTCGCCGCGACGAACCCCCATCGAAATATAGAATGCCATCGGCAATTCCGCGCCGTCGCGCCAGGGCTGGACCGGCTCCAGTGTCAACGGTGTGGAAGCTTGCGCGGCGAAGTAGCCGGCCACCGGGCCCCACACCACGGCCACATCGACATCGCCGTCTTCCACCGCATCGATGATCGCCGATGAGGGGTGCGGCTGACGGTAATCGCCGTAGAGCATGTAGCCGCGCACGTTCTGCACGATGCCGCGGCGGGAAAGGGCATGCGCGGGCGGCGTATTCATCGCGTCGGAGCCCACCATCTGCACACCGATGACGAGATTGCGAAGCTGCGGATCGTCGAACGAAGTGACATGCAGTCCGCGATCAGCGCGGGTGACGAAGACATAGCTCGAGCGGTAGTACGGTCGGGTGCTGGTCATCATCTCGTTGCCGCTGACGACGCCAGACCAGATGTCGCAGATGTCCGCCTTCAGCGTGTTACGGACATAGCCGCGCCGTTGCGCCCACCACGTATAGTCCACGGTCGAGCCGAGATCCCGTGCAATCAACTCCACGATCTCGTTCTCGAAACCGCGGCCGGCCTGGTCCGAGAACGGCAGATTGTTGGGATCGGCGCAGACACGAAGCACCGCGGCGTCCGCGGCGTCCCCGACGACCACCATGCACGCCGCCGATACGATGACGCTGAAACACCGGCGCCACTTCATGGCTTGACGCTCGCGCCGGGCACGGCGGTTTGCGAGGCCGAAGAAGAAGCGGACGTCGCCATCGACTTCACGTATGCCGCCAGTTCCCACATCTGCTGGGGTTGCAAAACGTCCTGCCAGGACGGCATGCCGTTCGGACGGCCTTGTGCGATGGACGCATAGATCTGGTCGATCCGTCCGCCGTAGCGCCAATGGCCGGACATCAGTGCCGGCCCCATGCCGCCGCCGCCGTTGAAATGGCAGCCCGTGCAGTTCATCTGGCCGAATAGCTCCTTTCCGGCCGCGATGGCGGGCTTGTTGCCCTCGAACCGCGTTCCGATCCGATCCAACGGCGGCGGAGAGCCGCCGTTGGGGAAAAGACCAGTGACGGCAATCTCGTTGGGTCCGTGTTGTGCATCCGGGGCAGCGGCTTGCTGTGCCGATGCTTCATTGGTGGCGACTGCAAGCATCGTGACCAGAGCGAAAGGCAAAAGCCGCGTCGCGGCCGGGTGCCATTCAGGATTTCGGCAGGGCGAAGACATAGAGCGTCCCTCCGGGTGCGGTTTTCGTCTTGAGATCCGCCATGACGCCGTTCATGCCAAGTGCGCCGGTCGGATCCCGCGGATCAAGGTCCCCGGAGACGATGGCGCCTGCCCAGCCGCCGACCCCCGACAGGATGGCGACGTATTCGTGCCCGTCCGGACCCCGATAGGCGATCGGTTGGCCGATGATTCCGGAGCCAGTCTTGAACTGCCATTTTAGTTCGCCGGTCTTGGCATCGACGGCTTTGAACCAGCCATCCATGGTTCCGTAGAAAACCAGTCCGCCGGCGGTGGCCATCGTGCCGCTCCACAGCGGCAGGTCCTCCTTGATGGTCCAGACCGCCTTGCCCTCTACCGGATCCCAGGCGGTGAACTCGCCGCGATTGCCACCGGGGCCGGCCTTGCTGACGACCTCGGCGCCGACGAACGGTGTGCCAGCGATGTAGCTGACGGGTCTGCTCTTCCAATCCATGCACAGGTTCTCATGAGGTATGTACATCAGGCCGGTCGCCGGCGAAAACGCCGACGGATTCCAGTCCTTGAGTCCGGACGCCGTCGGGCAGATGTCGTGTACGACAGTACCGACCTTGGTGAGCTTGTCCGGGTTCATGACGGGCCGCCCGGTCTTAAGATCGATGCTGAGAACGGAATTGACGTGGCCGTATGGCTTGGCCGAGACGATCTCGCCACTCTCGCGGTCCACCACATAGAGATGACCGTTGCGGTCAGGATGCAGCAGTACCTTGCGCGGGTTGCCGCCCACAGTCATGTCGACCAGGATCTGCTCGTTGATCCCGTCGTAGTCGTGCTCGTCGTGCGGGTTATACTGCAACGCCCATTTGGCGGCGCCGGTATCGGGATTGCGTGCGAACAGCGTCGTGGTCCATTTGTTGTCGCCTGGACGCTGCTCCTGGTTCCAAGGGCCAGGATTGCCGGTGCCGTAATAGATCAAGTTCAGGTCGGGATCGTAGGCGATCCATCCCCACATCGTTCCTCCTCCGGTCTTCCAGGCGTCGGTCGGCCAGGTCTTGACGCCGAGATCGGTGCCGTTATCCGAAGGATAGAACGAGCGGAATCCGGGGCCGATCAGTACGTCCTTGTCCGGCCCCGTGGCGTAGGCTCGCCATAGGATCTTGCCGGTGGTGGTGTCGAGCGCCGCCAACCAGCCGCGCACGCCGAGTTCGCCACCGGAGTCGCCGACCAGCACCTTTCCCTTCACCACTAGTGGCGCCATGGTGATGGTTTCGCCGGTGTTGATATCGCCGAGGTTGGTTTTCCAGAGCACCTTGCCGGTCTCTGCGTCCAGCGCGATGGTGTTGTCGTCGAGCGTGTTGAAGAACAGCTTGCCCTCCGAATAGGCTGCGCCACGGTTGACGACGTCGCAGCATGCCACGCCCTGCGACGCCGCGGCCGGACGCGGCTGATACGACCATTTGATCGGCGCGCCGGGCTTGGTGAGATCGAGCGCAAAGACATTGTTCGGATATGGCGTCACAATGAACATTGTGTTGTTGGCCACGATCGGCGCCGCTTCCTGCCCGTGGTCGACGCCGGTCGAGAAGGCAAAGGCGACCTGGAGCTTGCCCACATTCGCACCGTTGATTTCGTCGAGTGCAGAATATCGTGTGGCTGCATAGTTCTTCGCCGGCATCGTCCATTGACCGTCCTCGGACGGCGCCGCGGAGGCTGGCACGGTCGGCATCTGCGCTGCGGCAAGTGCCGGGTAAAGCAGGAGGGACGTGCCTGTCAGGATGATCCGAAGCCATCTTGATCGCCAGATCGAATTCGTCAGCCCCTCAGCCTGATCTCGACGAACAGATTGCGATGTTGGGATTGTCATCATTGGAAAAGTCCGCCTAAGCCGGTTTGCTATTCGTCGTGGAGAGGCTTCTCCCGCCCAAGACGCTAAGCCGACGCGGCGACGACCGCCTCCGCAACCGCCTGGTCCTGCTCGCCGCTGCCGCCGCTGACGCCGACAGCGCCCACGATCTGGCCATTCATCTTGATGGGGATGCCACCCGCGAAGATCATCACCCGGGTGTGGTTCGATACGTGGATGCCGAAGAACTGGTCTTTCGGCTGGCTGTTGCGGCCGAGCTCCAGCGTCGAGATATCGAATGCCTTTGCCGTGAAGGCCTTGTTGATCGCGATGTCGATGCTGCCAAGCCACGCCCCATCCATGCGCACGAAAGCCGTGAGATTGGCGCCGACATCGACGACCGCGATATTCATTGGTTGGCCGATTTGCTTCGCCTTCACGATCCCCGCTTCAATGATCCTTTGCGCCTTTTCCATTGTCATCATTGCAGTTGAACTCCTGATTGAAGACAGTCGCGATCTGTGGCGGAACGCGCACAGGATGACGCGCGTCGTCTTCAGAGGCTAGTAGACGGCGTTTCAGACATCTGAAATCTGCACCTGTGCTGGTTCGCCAGTAAATCAACGTGCTAGGTTAGTCCTCCTGGCAGGAGGCCCCGGTGGACGCGCTTTCGAGCTACGCATTCTCGCCGTTGAGGGATGGAGACATCGCTCTTTACCGGGGCTCCGGCAACGGCCTGGCGCCGATTCTGCTCGTGGCTGCAGAAGAAAACTCGCCCGAGCGGCTGGAACACGAGTATGCGCTCAAGGAAGAACTTGACGCTGACTGGGCGGCGCGACCGGTCGCACTGACACACCATAACGGCCGTATGACACTCGTGCTTGAGGATCCCGGCGGTACGCCGGCCGATCGACTTCTTGGCCGACCACTGGACGTATCGGATTTCCTGCGCATCGCGGTCCCTCTTACGGGCGCGCTCCGCCACGTGCATGAGCGTGGTCTCATCCATAAGGACATCAAGCCTGCCAATATCCTGGTGGATGCGGCAAGCGGCGGCGTGTGGCTGACGGGGTTCGGCATTGCCTCGCGTCTGCCGCGCGAGCATCAAGCCCCGGCCCCGCCGGAGGTGATCGCCGGCACGCTCTCCTACATGGCGCCGGAACAGACCGGCAGGATGAATCGCTCGGTGGACTCTCGCAGCGATCTCTATGCGCTGGGCGTCACCTTCTACGAGATGCTGACGGGAACATTGCCCTTCACCGCTGCCGATCCGATGGAGTGGGTACACTGCCATGTCGCGCGGCAACCTGCGCCGCCCCAAGAGCGGGTTGCAAATGTCCCGGGGCCGCTCTCCGCAATTGTAATGAGGCTCCTCGCCAAGACTGCCGAGGAGCGCTACCAGACCGCCGGAGGCGTGGAGGCTGATCTCCGGCATTGCCTGGCGGAGTGGGAGTCGCACGGCCGGATCGATCCGTTCCCGCTCGGCAGTTGCGACATATCGGACCGGCTGCTGATTCCAGAGAAGCTCTACGGCCGCGAGCGCGAGATCGACGCATTGATTGCAGCTTTCGGTAGAGTTGTGGCTCAAGGCGGCACAGAGTTCGTGCTCGTCTCCGGCTATTCCGGCATTGGCAAGTCCGCTGTTGTCAATGAGTTGCACAAGGCGCTGGTGCCGCCGCGCGGCCTGTTCGCGTCCGGCAAGTTCGACCAGTACAAACGCGACATCCCGTACGCGACGCTAGGCCAAGCATTTCAACGCCTTGTCAGCACGCTCCTCACCCAGAGCGAGGCCGAGCTTAGCCAGTGGCGGGATGCCCTCAGCGAGGCGCTGGGGCTGAATGGTCAGCTCATCGTCAACCTCATTCCAGAGCTAGAGCTTGTGATTGGGAAACAGCCGCCGGTCCCATATCTGCCGCCGCGGGATGCGCAGAACCGATTCCAGATGGTATTCCGGAATGTCCTTGGGGTGTTCGCAAGCAAAGAGCACCCGCTCGCGCTGTTCCTCGACGATCTGCAGTGGCTCGATGCAGCGACGCTCGATCTCCTTGAACATCTGGCCACGCACTCGGAAGTGCGGCACCTGCTGCTGGTCGGGGCCTATCGGGACAACGAGATCAGTCCCTCCCACCCCCTTCTGCGCACCCTTGATTCCGTCCGCAAGGCGGGAGCGTTTGTAGAGATTAATCTTTCGCCACTGTCCCATGAAGACCTGGCGCGGCTCCTTGCTGATACGCTTGGCTGTGCGCCGAACCACGCCGCCCCGCTGGCGCGACTGGTGCACGAGAAGACGGGCGGAAATCCGTTTTTCGCCATCCAGTTTATTTCTACGCTCGTAGAAGAGGGGCTTCTCCGCTTCGACCATGAGGCCGCACGCTGGCGCTGGGAGCTCGCTCGCCTTCACGCCAAGGGGTACACCGACAACGTCGTAGACCTCATGGTCGGAAAGTTGAACCGTCTGCCGTTCGAGACTCGGGCCGCGTTGCAGCAGCTTGCCTGCCTCGGCAACGTGGCCGAGATCACGATGCTCTCGATTGTTCTCGGAAAACCGGCCGAGGAAGTCCATTTGGACCTCTCGGACGCCGTTCGTCTGAATCTGGTCGGGCACTTGGATGGCGCGTACAGGTTTGTCCACGACCGGGTCCAGGAGGCCGCCTATTCATTCATGCCGGAACGGGTGCGCGCCGAGGCGCACCTCCTGATTGGAAGGCTGCTCGTAGCGCATACCCCTGCGGAAAAACGCGAGGAGGCTATCTTCGAGATCGTCAATCAGTTCAACCGAGGCGCGGCCCTGATCACTAGACAGGAGGAACGAGAGCAACTGGCCGAGCTCAACCTGATCGCTGGCAGGCGCGCGAAGGCGTCTACTGCTTATGCCTCGGCCCTCACCTATCTCGTCGCCGGCGCGACGCTTCTAGCGGAAGACTCTTGGGAGCATCGGCACGAGCTCGCCTTCGCGCTCGACATGAACCGAGCCGAATGCGAATTCCTCACTGGAGCACTCCCAGAGGCGGAGCAGCGGTTGAGTGTGCTTTCAACCCGCGCCGCAAATACGGTCGAACGAGCGACCGTTGTGTGCGTGCGCGTCGATCTGTACACGACGGTTGGTCGGAACGCACGCGCTATCGCCGTCGGCCTCGATTGCCTGGCGCATCTGGATATCCACTGGTCACCGCATCCAACAGAACAAGAAGCACGACGAGAATACGATCGGATCTGGTTGCGACTTGGGAGTCGTCCGATCGAGGAACTCGTTGATCTACCCATGATGACCGACCCGGCCTCCCTCGCGACGCTGGATGTTCTGACCAAAGTGTTTGCTGCAGCTATGTATACAGAGGCCAACCTGGCTTGCCTGGTCATCTGTAGAGCAGTCAATCTCAGCCTCGAGCGGGGTAACAGCGACGGCTCGACATTCGCATACGTGATGCTTGGCGCGATCGCCGGCGCGCGTTTTGGCGATTATAAGGGCGGTTTTCGCCTCGGCCGACTCGGTTATGAGCTGGTCGAGCAACGCCGACTGCGGGGCTCCCAGGCTAGAGTCTATAACCAGTTTGGAACTCACGTTCTCCCTTGGACGAGGCATTTCAAAGATTGTCGCGACCTGCTGCGTCGGGCGTTCGAGGTGGCGAACAAGAACGGCGACCTGACCTTCAGCGCTTACAGTTGCCACGCCTTGACGACGAACCTTCTCGCGGTCGGCGACCCGCTTCCGGAGGTGCGGCGCCAGGCCGAACATGGTTTCGCGTTTGCTGACAAGGCACGGTTCAGGGTGGTTATTGACCTCATCACCATCCAGCTTAGGCTGCTCCGGACTCTGTGCGGACTTACGCCGAAATTCGGCTCCTTTAACGATGCGCAGTTTGACGAGATTCGGTTCGAGCGCCGTTTGGCCGCCAACCCGGATCTGGCGCGTGCCGAGTTCTCCTATTGGACACGCAAGTTGCAGGCGCGTTTTCTCGCAGGCGACTATACATCAGCCGTGGATGCCGCATCGAGGGCGCAATCGCTGCTCTGGATAGCGCGATACGCCGTGGAAGCGGCGGAGTATCATTTCTACGGGGCTCTATCCCGCGGCGCATCTTTTGACTCCGCATCACCCGACAAGCGGCAGCAACACCTGGACGCGCTCGCAGAGCATCACAAGCAGCTCGAGGTGTGGGCGGAGAACTGTCCCGAGAATTTCGTGAACCGTGCGGCGCTGGTCGCCGCCGAGATCGCTCGCCTCGAAGGCCGGGAGTTCGATGCCCAGCTCCTCTACGAACAGGCCACCCGCTCGGCCCGCGCCAACGGCTTTACTCACAATGAGGCGCTGGCCAATGAACTTGCCGCCCGGTTCTACGAAGCGCGCGGCTTCGAGAGGATTGCCCGTGTGTATTTGCAGGACGCCCGTAACGGCTATCTTCGCTGGGGCGCGTCGGGCAAGGTGCGACAACTCGAACAACTTCATCCACATCTCCGCGACGCGCCGGCTCCTACATCACACACGACTACGATTGGCGCGCCCGTCGAGCGGCTGGATGTCGGAACGGTGCTCAAGGCTGCGCAGGCAGTGTCCGGCGAGATCGTCCTCGAGGAGCTCATCGAGAGGCTCATGAGGATCGCGGTGGAACATGCCGGCGCGGAGCGTGGCCTCCTCATCCTGTTTCAGGGCGGCGAGCCACAGCTAGCGGCGGAAGCGACTACCGGGCGCGGCCAGCTTGAGGTCACGCTACGCCAGACGACCATCTCTCCGGCGGCGCTTCCTGAAGCCGTGCTCCATTATGTGATCCGGACTCGCGAGAGTGTGATTCTTGATGACGCCCTGGCGCAGAATCCGTTCTCTGCAGACCAGTATGTTAGCCAGAAACACGCCCGCTCGGTCTTGTGCTTACCGCTGGTGAGACAGGCCAAGCTGATCGGGGCGCTCTATCTCGAAAACAACCTGGCATCGCACGTGTTCACGTCCGCCCGGATCTCAGTACTGGAAGTGTTGACATCGCAGGCGGCGATCTCGCTGGAGAACGCGCGCCTCTACAACGATCTCGGGGAACGGGAAGCCAGGATCCGCCGCCTGGTCGACTCGAACATCATCGGAATCATGATCGGGGATTCTCACGGTCGGATCATCGAAGCCAATGAGGCCTTTCTCGACTTGTTGGGCTACCGCCGCGAAGACCTTGTTCCGGGTCGGATACGGTGGACGAAGCTGACGCCCGCCGAGTGGGCCGCCGCCGACCAGGATGCCATAGCCCAGTTGAGCGTGACCGGGACCTGCAAGCCGTACGAGAAGGAATATTTTCGCAAGGATGGGAGCCGCGTGCCGGTTTTGGTCGGCGGAGCCTTTTTCGGGGGGACACGAGACGAGGGAGTTGTCTTTGTCATCGACATGACGGAACGGAAGCGCGCGGAAGAAGCGCTCCGTGAAAGCAAGGAGCGCTTTCGCGACTACGCCGAAACGGCCTCCGACTGGCTCTGGGAAACCGGGCCGGATCACCGGATCACCAGTATATCGGAGCATGTCGATGCGGTTGGGATGGGACCCACACTGAGGCCTGGGGTGCTTCGGTGGGAAATTGCAAGCGATGTCGAATCCGAACCTGAAAAATGGCGACTGCATCAGGAGATGCTCGACACACGTCAACCATTTCGCGATTTTGTGTATAGCACCTTAAACGAGAAGGGCTCCCTCATTTATGTCCGAGTGAGCGGTAAGCCGATTTTCGATGCAACGGGAAACTTTCTCGGCTATCGGGGCACCGGCGCCGACGTCACCGCAACGATCCGCGCGGATCATGCCGAAGAGGCGCTGCGCAAAGCGCAGGCAGAACTCGAACGCGCAATGCGCGTCACGACGCTGGGCCAACTGACAGCCTCAATCGCCCATGAAGTGAACCAGCCACTGGCCGGTATCGTTGCCAACGCCGACGCCGCCTTGCGCTGGCTTGATCGCGAAACTCCTGACCTGGAGCGTGCGCGCCGCTCGCTGGAATGGGTCATAAACGACAGTAGTCGGGCGAGCGAAGTGGTCCGTCGGGTTCGGGCGCTGGCGAACAAATCCGGCCTTGAAATGGTACCACTCGATGTCAATGACGTCGTCAGAGAAGTCATTGCGCTGATGCAGCGCGAGTTATTCAATCATGAAGTGTCATTGCTAACGGAGTTGGCACCGGCTCTCCCTGCGATCCTTGGAGATCGGGTCCAACTGCAACAGGTCATCATCAACCTGGTCATGAATGGCATTGAAGCCATGCAATCCGTCACGGATCGGCAACGCGAGCTGGTGATCCGATCGCGCCGGGACGAGAAACAACAAGTGCTCGTAAGTGTGACGGATTGCGGCGTCGGCATCTCCGCCGAGGATGCGGACCGGCTGTTCAACCCCTTCTTCACGACCAAATCCAGCGGCATGGGCATGGGACTCTCGATCTGCCGTTCGATCATGGAAGCCCATGGTGGCCGGCTGTGGGGCACGGCAAACGTTCCCTACGGCGCCACGTTTCAGTTAGCCGTGCCGGTGAACGCGGACGTTGCGTGGTGAGACTGCGACGGCATGTCGAACCAGTTCGCGAGTCTCACATAAACCGTTGCCGGCACTTGGCCCGTTATTTCGACGTCTCTTGGGCGCCGTCCATTTTTGGACGGACGGCGCCATGTCGTCGAACTCAGGCACAATGTCATAGGCCTCTCGCAATGAGTAGGTACCAACGGTTTCGGAACCGATCTTGAGCCTTGTCACACCCGTTGAAGCGGAAGTACTCAAGATTATTCTCGCTATAGTTGGGCGGGTTAGCGACGCCATGTGCAGCACGCGCTGCGCGCGTGTCCTCGCCGTCATTCGTTCTCCCGGTCATTCAGTCGCAAAATCGATCGCACAGATTATGCTCTCAAATCGTCCAAATTGCACGGTCGATGCAGCTTGCTGTCGATCAGGACTTTCCGAGGGGAACGTTTGTTTGCACCGAGGTATTGCTGGAGCATGGGCTAGCCCGGAAGCCGGCCTTCGAAGAATGAACGCTGTCGACGGCTTGGAATCGACCGACTTGACAATGGAACCGCATGCACATTGCTCTCGTGGGACGCTTGCTTGGCTCCCAGTTTTGTGAACTTGCAGGAGCCAGATCGCACCTAGATCCCCACTCAAGAGGGCAATCACGGAGCGATCATGTGAGGAAAGAATACTCTGATGCAGCGCGAGCGTTCCTTGTAAGAAACATGATTCATCAAACGATTGCGGGTTGGTTATGTTCTTAGCCCCAATCCGCGGACTGCTCCCTTGCGCCGTTCCAGGCGGCCTCTTTATCGGCTTGTGTGTGTTGGCCGCGAACTTGGCGCTCCTTCCCCTACCGAAATCAGGCCAATCGGATTCCTTCCAGCCAGACTATCTAGTGGCCGCGGCCTTCGGGGATGACGCGCGATCGGGCGAAATGAGTTTGGATGAGCAGCAGGCGGCTCCTTTGTTCGGCATGGCGACCGAACCAGCCTTCGGCGAGGTTGCGGCCAAATGGCGTGCCGTCGAAGCCGATATTTATCGGGAAGAAGGGGTGTTGGCGCGCTGCCGCGCGCAACTAGTTTGCCCCGCGGCAGCGCGGACCCTGCTTGATATCGTCGCAGAAGGCGCCCGTTTCACGGGGCGCGTCCGCGTCGGTCGAATCAATAGGGCTGTTAATCTCGCGATTCGGCCGATCAGCGATGAAGAGCAATGGGGCGTCGAGGACCGTTGGAGCGCGCCTTTCGAGACACTGCAGTCCCGCCGCGGCGACTGCGAGGATTATGCAATCGTAAAGTACGTTGCACTGCTAGCGGCGGGTTTGCCTCGCGATGACGTTAAGATCGTGATTCTGCGCAACCTGTTTCCCTACGAGGACCATGCGACGGTGGCAGTGCGCGTTGACGGACAATGGATTATTCTGGACAACCGCCGGCTCGCATTGGTACGCGACAGCGACATAATGCGGTCCATTCCGAGATTTGTTCTGGACGAGAACGGCGCGAGGCGCTTCGTCCGGCCCCATCTGGCCGGGCAGGGGCCCGGCTTATCGCTGTCGATCGTGCACGCCGGACTGGCGTCATCCTAGATAGAAAAGGTCTTCGCCGACTTCGATGGGCACGTTTTTCAAACCTGCGCGCACCCTTAAGACGTCCGACGAAACGCTGTCAGCCTATTTAAACTGACCGTTTGCGCAGGGTAGCCGTGGCGACCTGACCGTCGCGCTTGGCGCAAAATCGTCGGAGCTGGCGGTTCCGAAGGGTTAGGATGCTCAATGGCGTGGGCAGCCGCTGATAGACCTCGAGCACAATCTAAGCCGTCCGTCAGCAAGACAATACGCAACCTGCTGCTTCCCCAGGGGCATAGTCTTCAAAGACTAAACCGCAGCAACGAAAAGACATTCGACATCAACCGTCACGAGGTGATGGCTATCTGACGCCAAATCTCATCTGAGGTCGCCATTGAGAAAATGCATGGAGCGGATGAATGAACGCATCGAGAATGGCCCGAATGGTTGTTTGCCAACCGGTCCGCTAATGAGACCAAGATGCGTGCGTACCCCCATCAAGGCCACCGCCGGGATCCTGTTGACAGCCTCGTTGTGCATTTGACTGTGAACCCTCTCGCGCTATTCCCGTCTCCGCTTGGCGACATCCTCGGGCGTGACGTGGCCTGTCTTGCCGCCAAAGCGCGCGATCACGTAGTTGGCGACCGCCGCCAGCTCGGCATCCGAATAGGCCGGGCCGAATGGCGGCATGTGGATGTCTTGGTCTTTGATGCGATACTTCGCGCCGTTCAGCATGATCTGCGTCATATTTGCTCCCTCGGGATCGGCCACCGATTGGCTGCCCGCCAGCGAGGCATAGACCGTCTGCCGGCCATCGCCGTTATATTGATGGCAGTTCGCGCAAGCGCCTTCGAAAACGTGACGGCCGAGTTCATCCGGCACCCGGGTGCCCGGCGCCATGGCGCTGGACGATCTGCCCTGCGCCGTGGCGTTGACTTGGTAACTACCTTTTTGCGCCGGAATCGTACGCAGATAGGCGACGAGAGCGCCGATATCCTCCGAAGTCAGATATTGCAGACTGTTCTCGATTGCTTCTGCCATCGGTCCGGCGGCGGAACCGCGGCCTTGCGCGTGGCCCGAGGAGAGATAGCTGGCAAGCTGGGCGTCCGACCAGGCCCCGACGCCAAAACGTTTATCGGAGGTAATGTTATAGGCGTGCCAACCTTGCAGCACGTCGCCGGCGAACTCGCGACTGCTTTCCATTCCATAGGCCAGATTGCGCGGTGTGTGGCATTCGCCACAATGGCCGAGCGCGGTGGCCAGATAGGCGCCGCGGTTAACTGCGGCAGATTGTGCGGGATCAGGCGCAAAGCGCCGGTCGCGCAGGAACGCCAGATTCCAGAAGGCCATGCCCCACCGCTGGCTGAACGGGAAGATGAGATTGTTCTCCTTGTTCGCGACGTGCTGCTGCGGCAGGCTGAGCAGATAAGCCTTGATCGCGAGCGCATCGTCGCGGCTCATGGCCGTAAAGGACGTGTACGGGAAGGCCGGATAAAGATAGTGCCCGCCCGGCGCGATGCCGCGATGCAGCGCGCGCACGAAGTCGTCGTCGCTCCAATCGCCTATGCCGGTTTCGCGATCCGCCGTGATGTTGGTTGAATAGATCGTACCGAAGGGCAACTTGAACGGTAGGCCGCCCGCGAAGGGCTTGCCGCCCGGTGCGTTATGGCAGGCGGCGCAATCGGCCGCGCGGGTGAGATATTCACCGCGTGCGAGGAGCGCCGGGGTGACCGGCCCGGACGATGCACCTTTGTCCTCCGCATGCATCGAAACGTCGTAGAAGACATATAAAGCGCTCGCAACGATGCCGGCCGCGATGATGATCGCGGCAATGGATACGGCTCTAAAGACTCGGTCATTTGTTGTCATGGCTGTCACCGAAGGCGGTGGATAATCTGGGTCAACCAACCGGCCCCGTTTGCGATTTCCATCCCGGCATCGGCGAATTTTCTGCGCGTAGTCGTCATGACGAGCCCCTCTGACCTAGAGCCTTCTTCACCCGTTCCTGAGTCATCGGTGCCTCACGCAGCCGCACGCCGGTGAGCCGCGCCACGGCGTTGTTGACGGCGGGGGCGACCATTACCACCGACATCTGGCCCACTCCGGTCGGAGGATTGTCGGTCGGAATGACTTCGACGTGAATGTCCGGCACGTCGTTCATGCGCATGACTCTGTAGTCGTAGAAATTGGACTGTTCGACCGCGCCGTCCCGAATGCTGATTTCCTCGTTCAAAGCCAAACCAAGGCCGAAAACGATGCCGCCCTCGAATTGCGCAACGATGTTGTCGGGTTGCACCGCGATGCCGCAGTCCACGACGCACCAGAAATTTTGCACCTTTATTTGACCGGTCGAACGGTCGACCGAAACCTCCGCGACGCTGCTCATCAGCGTATCGTTGTAGACGACGAAGGCGCAGCCCAAGGCCGTGTTGTCGCGTTTGCGGTCCCAGTCGGCCATTTCCGCGACACGTTGCAATACTTTTTGTCCGCGCGGCGTATTCTTCAACAGCTCCAACCGAAACTGCATGGGATCGACGCCGCGCTTGAGCGCCACCTCGTCGAGAAATACCTCCGCCACAAACTTGTTCGCGATGTCGCCAATGCCACGCAGCGGAGCGGTCCGCACCCCGGTATCCTGCGGAATCTGACCGGCATACTGGTTGGGAATATCGTAGCTCTTGAGCTCGGTACCCCCCATCAGTTGATAGTCCTTGCCGTGGCTTTTGCGAAAGAAAATGGGGTTTTCAGCCTGCAGCACGCGGTCGCCCACCAAGCGGTGGTGGTAGGCGATCAACTTGCCGGACGCGTCGAGGCCGCCGCGCAAATAGTGCGCCGTAATCGGGCGGAAATGGCCGTAATGGACATCGTCCTCGCGCGTCCACATCACCTTTACCGGCCGCCGCGCACTTTTCGACATGAGCACGGCATCAACGACAAATTCCTGAGCGTAATCGCCGCGCCGTCCGAATCCGCCGCCAAGCAGCGTATAGTTGAGCTTTACCTTCTCAGCCGGGATATCGAGCGCTCTCGCCGCCGCGGCCTGAGCCGCG
>Ga0209624_10001968_pt1 | contig 15572 bp, 11 predicted proteins | sample JacPinW_OM2H0_O1_FD_188565 | JGI IMG/M metagenome (GOLD analysis project Ga0209624, IMG submission 188565) | Forest soil microbial communities from Algoma, Ontario, Canada - Jack Pine, Ontario site 1_JW_OM2H0_O1 (SPAdes) (version 2) | ecosystem: Environmental > Terrestrial > Soil > Boreal...
ATCATCATCGGCGGGGGCGACACCGGCGCCGACTGTCTCGGCACCTGCCACCGTCAAAAGCCGCTCTCGGTGCATCAGTTCGAGATCATGCCCAAGCCGCCTGACGAGCGATCGCCGATGACGCCCTGGCCGCTCTGGCCCTTACAACTGCGCACCGAGGCTGCCCACGAAGAGGGAGGCATTCGCGATTGGAGCATCGCCACAACCAAACTCACCGGCGACGACCAGGGCAATCTCAAACAACTTCACGCTGTTAGGGTCGGCCCTCCCCCGAAGTTTGAACCCATTGCTGGCTCCGAATTCACCATGGACGCCGATCTCATTCTTATCGCGATGGGATTCCTCGGTCCTGTGCGTAACGGCATGATCGAACAGTTGGGCGTCCAGCTCGACAACCGTGGTAATGTCGCAACCGACAACAACTACATGTCGTCGGTGCCTGGAGTCTTTGCCGCTGGTGATATGCGCCGCGGACAATCGCTTGTCGTCTGGGCGATCTCGGAAGGTCGCAAGGCTGCTGCCTGCGTGGATACATACCTGAAAGCTCCTGCACTTCGCGCTGTTGTTTCCTCAGTGTCCACGGGAAAACAAATCGCATCGTGATCCGGACTATTAGCTTCCCCTGCAGGCTAAGATGGAGCGCAGCACGATGATCGTGCTTGCCCCATGATCCAACTCGCTGACATCCAAGCGGCTCTAGGCAGGATCCGATCCGACATCCGCGTGTCCCCCTGTACTCATTCGGAAACCTTCTCCGGCATCACCAATAATTCCATCTTCCTGAAACTCGACAACCAGCAACGCACCGGCGCGTTCAAAGAGCGCGGAGCGCTGAACAAGCTCTTGACTCTCACCTCGGAAGATCGTTCTCACGGTGTGATCGCAGCCTCCGCCGGCAATCACGCGCAGGGAGTGGCCTATCATGCGGGCCGCCACGATATTCGCGCCCGTATTGTTATGCCATTGCCCACGCCACTCACCAAGGTTTCCGCGACTCGAGCGTATGGTGCAGAAGTTGTGTTGCACGGCGCCAATTATGACGAAGCCTACGAGAAGGCCGTCAATCTCAGCCGACAAGACCACCTGACTCTGATTCATGCCTTCGATGACGACGCGGTTATCGCGGGGCAGGGAACTCTGGGCCTCGAAGTTCTGCAACAACATCCCGACATTGAAGTTATCGTTTCTCCCATCGGAGGTGGAGGCCTGATCGGCGGAATTGCCTGCGCGGTAAAGGAAATGAAGCCGGCCGTGAAAGTTTTCGGAGTGCAGCCGTCGCGTATTCCGTCGATGAAAGCCGCGGTCGCTGCGGGCAAGCCGGTGACGCTCGATTCCGCTAAGACTATCGCAGACGGAATCGCCGTTCGCCGGGCTGGCGAGCGTACGCTGCCTCTGGTTCAGAAGTATGTCGACGACATCGTTACAGTAGAAGAAGAAGAGATCGCCAATGCGATTCTCTTATTACTGGAACGCGAAAAGACTCTCGCCGAAGGTGCTGGAGCCGCAGCCATTGCTGCCGTCTTGAACCGCAAGCTCCCCCTGCACGGGAACCGCGTCGCCGTTCTCGTCTGCGGCGGCAATATCGACGTCACCCTGCTTTCACGCATCATCGAGCGAGGCTTGGTAAAAGACGGACGCCTGGTTCGTCTGCGTGTCCATCTGCCCGACTATCCCGGCGCCTTGCACCGGCTCACCGGCATCCTCGCGGATCATCGCGCCAACATTGTTGAGACCGCCTATGATCGTGCTTACCATGGGGTGAATTTGGGTGATACTGCGATCGATGTCACCATGGAAACTCGCGGCCCCGATCACATCACTGAACTGCTAGCGGCACTTGTCGCAGCAGGCTACACGCACGAAAGAATTTTGTAGGAGGATTTCATTCCGGGAGGTTCTACGGAGAGGACTGGCTCATATTGCTCTTTGTTCCGCCACTACTGCCACGACATAACAGTGCGCAAAGAATGGCGGCTCCGCTTCCTGCTTCGACCGCAATCCATTTCGGACTGAGGGCCCCAGCGCTGGTTACAGGTCCCGGCGCGCCACAAATCTCGGTTTCGTCGTAGCCGTGCTGTTCTCCCTCGTGAACCGAAGCTTTCTGCGACGCCGCGCTTTCTGGTGTCGGCTTGTGCGCACCCATTTCATGTTCGACGTTCACGTCGTCTTTATGTGCCGAAACCTGCACGGTACGATTCACGTCGGTGACTTCGTATTGCGTCCATTCACTCCGCACGGGTACCACGCGAAGACAATTGACGTGGACTCTGAAGCTTTTCGAGGTACCCACGGATACAGTTCCGTGATCTAACTCGATGTATTCATTCTGAAGTTTCCCCAGCGATTCCTGTCCCAAAAGTATGGTTGTTCCGTCCAATGTCAGGTTTGCTGAGAACCCGGCTTTCGTTTCGATCAAATCCCCGGGAAAAACCGCCGAAGAATCTATCGCCTCGGCCCCATTCACCCAGACGCCGCCTTGGGTATGAAGAATTGCTCCCGCAGGCTGTCCATTGCCTTCTTGCCCCAGCAATGTCCATGGGATCAGCACCACCATCGTCAAGCATAAGAAGTAACGTAGGATAGAAACACGCATCCGAGGCCCTATTTCCACAACTCTCCAACAGAAATCCTAACTGGGCGTGTACTGACCGTCTATTAGCAGTCTGGGTGCGCTTTGAATTCGAGTCTGCCTGCAGGAGAATACAAATGTTATGCCTCTCTTTCGCCCACGAAATTGCAGCGCGGCCTTGGGTAAAACTTTGTAAATCATCCAGTTGCGGCACAATCGACGTTGTAAAGTAAAGAAGGGGATATGCACACAAAAGGCTCAATCACGATCGCAATTCTTTCTGCTGCAGTGGCCGTCACCAGCATGCTTTTCATGTTCGCCGGAGCCTCGTCGTGCCAAACATCTGATGCCGCTCAGTCGGCGATTGCGAAGCGCATTGGCGGGATCAAATCGATCAACGGGAATGCGATCACTTTATCGGGGGAATCCGGGCCAGATGTGGCCGTGACCGTCGAGCCCAACGCTCGTCTTTTGCGTATGGCACCTGGCGACAAAGACCTGAAGAACGCCAGTCTGATTCAGCTGCAGGATCTCAAAGTGGGCGACACAGTGCGGGTGCGCGGTCGCTCATCTGCCGATGGGATCGACGCCTTGGAAGTTCTCGTCATTACGAGTTCCGCTCTCGACGCGGTCCGCGATCAGATCCGCCAGGATTGGCAGAAGCGCGGTACCGGAGGTTTAATCAGCGCCGTCGACCCAGCAGCTGGAACTGTCACGATCTCTGTTACCGGCCTCAGTGGAAAGAAGACCATCACTGTCCACACATCTAAGACCACCATAATCCGGCGTTACGCTCCGGACTCTGTCAAGTTCGATGATGCCAAGCCCTCCTCACTCGCGGAAATTCATCCCGGCGATCAACTCCGGGCACGAGGCGAGCGAAGCCCGGATGGCTCGGAGATGACTGCGGAAGAAATCGTCGCTGGCAGCTTCCGGAATATTGCGGGGACCGTTAATTCAGCAGATGCAAGTGCGGGCACGATCAACGTTCAGGATTTATTGACGAAGAAAGCCGTGGTTGTGAAGATTACCGCTGAATCGCAGCTTCACAAATTGCCGCCCGAACTTGCGCAACGCATTGCCATGCGACTGAAGAGCAGCCTGCCGCCTGGAACTCCAGGAGCCGCTGCTTCTGGCGCACCTTCCGGCGGCAACGCCGCTGGCCGCGCTTCCGATGCCCCGCCTGCCACAGGTGCCGGAGCCAACGCAGGGACGGGCGCAGCCCCAACCAACGGCGGAGGTACGCGCCAGGGTGGTGGAGATTTTCAGCAGATGTTGAGTCGTATGCCGGCGGTGACCGTTGCCGATCTTCATAAGGGTGACGCTGTCCTGATTGTCGCGACGGAAGGCTCCGCGGCCGGAGGGACGGCGATCACTCTCCTCAGTGGTGTGGAACCGATACTACAAGCAGCTCCCAGCGCCAGTCAGGCCATGATGCTTACGCCTTGGAGCCTCGGTGGTGCTCCGGGCGGTGACGCTCAATAGACCGGCTCGTTTCCAATCGGCGGTTTTGGATGAGCTAATAACTTTTCGTTCTTATTCATTCGAGAAATGGAAGGAAAGATGAAGCTTCAGAAATACCTGTACCTCGTACTCATAGTCCTGATTTTGCTGTCGCTTTCTACACTCGGCCAAGACGCTACCGGATCTCTCCGTGGACAGGTGGCCGATCCCTCCGGCGCGGCAGTCTCTGGTGCAGCAGTAGTGATGACACCCGCGACCGGATCTCCAATTGTCGTCCAGAGTAATGCGCAGGGCATGTTCGAATTCAAAACTCTGCCGCCGGGCAAATACGCTCTGACCGTCTCTGCCACGGGATTCACTCTGTTCGAAAACGACAATGTTGTAATTACTCCTCAACCCATGCGGCTGAACGTCGCCCTGACGATCGCGGTCGAGCAGGAAAAGGTTCAAGTCTCCGACACTGCCCCGACGATCGACGTCAATCCCGCCAGCAATGCGGGCGCAATCACGATTTCGGGAAAAGAGCTGGAAGCCCTTCCCGACGATCCCGACGAATTGCAATCCGACTTAGAAGCTCTGGCCGGACCCTCTGCCGGACCCAATGGCGGTCAGATGTATATTGATGGTTTTACCGCAGGCCAGCTTCCGCCGAAGTCGTCGATCCGCGAAATCCGCATTAACCAGAATCCGTTTTCTTCCGAGTACGACAAGCTTGGTTACGGCCGTATCGAGATTTTCACCAAGCCAGGAACTGACAAATTCCACGGTCAATTCATGGCGGATGGAAACGATTCGCCCTTTAATGCCCCGAATCCCTTTGCCGGTAACGAGCCACCGTACTACTCGACTCAATTCAATGGGAACATCGGTGGCCCCATTAATAAAAAGGCGTCGTTCTTCTTCAACATCGACCGCCGCGATATCAACGAACTGTCCGTGATCAACGCGACCGATCCGACGACGGGCGTATCAAACTTTGCCAGCTCCATCCCCAATCCGCGCCAGCGTACCAACGTCGGTCCGCGTCTCGATTGGGCGATCACCAAAAACAACACTCTGACGGCGCGCTATCAGTACTATCGCGATACTCAAACGGGCGAATTAACCAACCAATTCAGTCTGCCGACTCAGGCCTACGCGCCCACAAGTACAGAGAACACGCTGCAAATCAGCGACACGCAGGTCTTCGGATCGAAGATCGTCAACGAGACACGCTTCCAATACAATCGTGACCGCAACATTCAAAGTCCGGTGGACACAAATCCGGCCGTCAGTGTTTTGGGTGCATTTACCGGTGGTGGAAACAGCGAAGGCACGCTAAATGATGTGCAGAACGGTTATGAAGTGCAGAATTATACTTCGCTGATTCACGGCAATCACACGATCAAGTTCGGTGCTCGTTTCCGAGCGACTCAAGCTACAGATGTTTCGACGTCAGGATTTAACGGTAACTTCGTATTCCCATCGTACGAAGACTTTTCGGCCGGAACCCCGACCCAACTCACGATCACTCAGGGTTCCCCGAGCGCGAACGTCACCTATTTCGACGCCGAGCCCTACGTGCAGGATGACTGGCGGGTGCGGCCGAATATCACCATTAGTCTGGGCCTTCGGTATGAGGCTCAGGACGATATTCATGATCACAACGACTGGGCTCCCCGCTTCGGATTCGCATGGGGCGTAGGCGGGCGTAGTGGTCCGCCCAAAGTCGTGATTCGCGGAGGCTCTGGTATTTTCTACGACCGCTTTCAGGTCACGCCACTCTTGCAGGCAGCTCATTTGAACGGGATCGCCCAGCAGGAATACATTGTTACGAATCCCAACCCTCTCTGCTTCCCGGGCCTCGACAAGCCGTTGACTGCGCCGATTTCAAGCTGTGGTGTGCCAAGCACGATTACTTCGAGCATTTATCAGATCGATCCCAAGCTGCACGCTCCCGGAACCTTGCAGAGTGCCGTGAGCCTGGAGCGCCAGGTTACAAAGTCCGCAACCGTCGCAGTTACTTACTTGAACTCGCGTGGCTTCGATCAATTTCTGACGATCAACTCGACAGCACCGAACTTTGGATTGCCATGCTATCCAAGTTGCCCGATTCCCAGCCAGAACGTCTACCGATACGTTTCCGAGGGCAATTTCAAGCAGAACCAGTTGATGGTGAATTCGAATGTAAGGATTGGGTCGAAGTTGCAGTTGTTCGGCTACTACTCCTTGAGCTTTGCCAATAGCGATACCGCCGGTGTCTCGAGTTTTCCGTCGGACTCTTTCGACATCAGCAAGGATTACGGCCGGGCTTCGTTCGATATTAGAAACAGGTTGTTCCTCGGCGGCAGCATTTCCTTGCCGTATCTGTTTCGGCTAAGTCCCTTCATGGTGTTCAGCTCGGGAAGTCCGTTCAACATCAACTCGCCGTTCGATTTGAACGGAGATTCTCAGTACAACGATCGTCCCGGCCTGGTTTCGAATGCGACGTGTCCCTTGAACACCGCTCCTACTGGAACGATTTACTGCACTACGTTGGGGACATTCGACGCTTCTGGTGCGACCGGCAAGCTCCTTCCTATCAACTTTGGAACCGGCCCGAATCACTTTGTGATGAACCTTCGTCTTACCAAGACTTTCGGTTTCGGTCCAAGTACCAAGAGTGCGACTTCAGCAGGAGGCGGACAAGGGGGTCCCGGCGGCGGGGGTGGGCCGCGCGGAGGAGGTGGTCCCAGAGGGCCGCTCTTTGGTGGTGGAGGTCCCGGCGCGATGTCGTCGAATTCGGATCGTCGGTACAACCTGACTCTTGGTGTCAGCTTCCGCAACGCATTTAACAACCTTAACTTGAGCAATCCAGGCGGAACTCTTGGTTCGAGATTCTTTGACGTTTCGAATAACATTCAGGGATTCCCGTTTTCTCCAGGCACCACGGCGAATCGCCGTATCGATCTGGTAGCAACTTTCAACTTCTGAGGTTCTACACAAAGAAGGCATCCCTGTCGTCATAGGGCTGAAGGATAGTCTCGCGTTATGCTGAGATGGCACGTGCATCCAAGAACCGTAAGGCCCGAAGACTGATTGGCGTTTCTTCCCACTAACAGGCGAAAGTTTTTCCGGCTCGCAGCGGCTGCAGGTGTCGGCGCCGTCGTTGCGGACACAGTGCTCATTGAGCCTAATCGCCCGCGCGTTGTGCACCAGGAAATTCAGCTCCGGCGTTGGCCATCGCGGATGGATGGTTTCACCATCGCGCTCCTGAGCGATTTTCACTACGATCCATATTTTTCTGTTCATCCAGTGCGCGCTGCGATCGGCATGGTGAATGCGTTGCATCCCGCCATGATTGTTCTTACGGGAGACTTCGTTTCAGTTCCTGATTTTGGAGATCCCGAAAAAGGCGCGGACTCAGCCGAGCCGTGTGCACAACTCCTTCGCCAAATGCAGGCGCCTTACGGCCTCTGGGCTGTGATGGGGAACCATGATGTCTTCACCAACTCCGATCGTGTGATCGCCGCGTTGCACGCCGTCGGGATCAAGGTGCTCGCCAATCAATCCACTCCGATCGAGAGCTATGGAGCACGATTCTGGTTGAGTGGAATCGACGACGTGCTCGGAGGGGGTGCCGATCTTGAAGCCTCGCTTCGCGCAATCCCTAGCGGAGAACCGACTATACTTCTGGCTCACGAACCGGACTTCGCCGATCGAGCCTCACGCTATCCGGTTGACCTCCAGCTTTCCGGCCACTCGCACGGAGGCCAAGTGCGCTTGCCCTTCGTTCGTCCGCTCTACTTGCCCGATCTGGCCAGAAAATACATCTGGGGCCTATACAAAATCGGCAACCTCACGCTTTACACCAATCCAGGATTGGGCACGGTTGAAGTTCCAATACGACTGAACTGCCCCCCAGAGGTTACGCTTTTGACTCTCCGCCGAGCCTAGCCTCTTTACCCCTAATGGAAGAGAACTGACTGCGATCGGGGAACTTGTGCAACGCGTTTCACATGTCCGCAACTACTGCCTGAAAGCCCTCCCGTAACTCATTGATACATAATGGGATCATGTCGCTTATCGTGGTGCCAAACATGCCCTAGTACAGGCAACCAGCGAGCAAGGCTTGCTGAATGGAGTCATATCATGTTTCGTCGCAACTGGCCTGCGATCCTATTAGCTTTGGCACCTGTCACTGCTTTGTCGATGACGACAACGGCGCCGATTTCGCGCTCTGCCATTCTGGAGCAGCGCGAGACTCACTTCTCCGGGGCGCTGAAGCGCGCTGCCCAATTCGCGAGTGTGCCGCACGTCAGCTCGCGTCCGTCGTGTGAAGACGTTCAACCGCCCGAAGCGCTGGCCACGCCAAATCCTCTTTCCACTCCCGCCGCGCGAGGAAGGAACGTCAAGGTGAGCTTCATCATCGGCACGGACGGGCATGTTCACAGTCCGCTCATTCTTGAGAGTGCTGGCATGCTCGGCGATTGGCATGTGCTGCAGACCGTTCGCAGCTGGAGATATCGTCCTGCGACCTGCAACGGCATTCCGACCGAGACGGAAGGGAAGATCGAGTTTTCCAGCCGATGAACACGAGCACTTGGGCTAGAATTGCCTCAGTAGTGAGTGATCGATTCGTGGACAAAGACAAAAAAGCTCCTGGGCCCTTCGGATCGCCGATGGACACACCTGTTCGCGGCGCTGACATGGACGAACTCTATCGCAGGCTTCAGCCTGCGGGTCGTCGTCCCAAAGCAGGTGCAGAACCAGTTGTTGCCGCGGCGGTGGAAGCGGCGCAACGATCGGCGGCCGAACTCGATGCCGAGAATGCCGCGCAAGATGTCACGCCGAGTCTCGCGCTCGATGCAGGTTTCGCCCTCTGCAGTGCTTGCGGGTATCGCAACCGCAAAGGCAATCGCTTCTGTGGAAAGTGCGGTGGATCGCTCGCCGAAGCCGGCGCGATCGCGCCAGTGCATCCCGGAATTCCATCAGGACAGACGTTTGTTGCTCCGCCCACTCCGCAGCCTGGAGCGAACGAGAGCCATCACTACCATCACCACTATCACCATCACTACTTTGCCGGAGCGCCAGACGGAAACTTTCCTCGGACTGGAGCAGAGCCCGCACGCGAAGATAAGATGCGTCCGAATGCCGCGCTGCGCGGTGACATGAGCCGCGCGGAAGCCGCAGTGCGGCGCGTGACGCAGGAGTGGGTGTTAGCCTGCAATACGCGGCATCTCGATGATCTGCTTGAGTTGTACAGCTCCGATGCGATGGTGTTGCGCTCAAACTATCCGCCGATTCGTGGTGCGGCTGCGGTGAGAGAGTTCTTCTTCGGCGCGTTGGACGCGGGACTCGGCGAGGTGGAAGTCGAACCGTTGCGCGTCGACATTGTTGGAGACCTGGCTTACGAAGCGGGGCGATGCAAAGCGTTGATTCCGAGTTCGACGGGCAAACGCCGCGAAGAGCGCGGCAAGTACCTGTGGGTGTTTTCGCGGCAGACGAATGGCGAATGGAAACTGACCGCCGACTGCTGGTCCAGCGACCTGATGCTGACCACCATGGAATCCGACGTTCCTGTGAACGCGGGAGTGAAAACCGCACAAGCACGCAAAACAACGTAGCTAAGCGCTCAGTCCCAACTTGGCCAAAGCCGCGCGCAGGCCTTCCAATCCTTTCATCTCGATCGTGTGCATTCCCAGCTTCGCGGCCGGTTCCAGGTTCTGCGCGCGATCGTCGATAAAGCAACATTCGTCAGCAGGGAATTGCGTCAATTCCAAAGCCATGCGGTAGATCTCGGTTTCCGGTTTGCGTAGGCCGACGAAGCAGGAACTGACAAACAGGCGGAAGATCTTCCGCAGTCCAAACTTCTCAATCCGATCGTAGTTCAGTTCGCGCGACTCGTTGTTGATGGTCGCCATGAAGTACTTGCCTGAAGTGCTGAGCGCCTGAGCGAATTCGAGAACATTAGGAAACGGCTTCGATAGAGACAGCATGTAATCGCGGAATACGGCGCGCGTGAATGGCTGTTCGCGATAGAAGACTGTGCGATCGAGGTATTCGTCGAGTGTGATCTTTCCACGTTCGAAGGGGGAGACCAGCGTTTCGTGGCGGCTCTGAAAATCTGCTGGATCCAAATGGAAGCGCTCGATAGCTTGCGCGCGTTCGTTGTGATCCCATGCGTTGGTGAGCAGAACTCCGCCGATGTCCCAAAAGATAGCGCGAATGGCAGACAAGAAATCCTCCGGAGGGAAACTCAGGAGAGTTTAAAACAATTCAGCAAAGTGGAAATCTGAGCAGTTCCATTTTGGGAATCCGGAGGTCTGTGAGGGGTACCCCTCCCCCGCGCGGTCCATTGGAATGTTTGGGTTAGAGGAAAATTGGCTTTTTGATCTTTGCCTGCAATGGGTTACGGGCAAAATCTTGAAACGAAAAGAGTTGTTTCGGTCGGTTTAGTCTAAGTACTTTGGAATCAGTTGGGCGACTTTAAGTTATGTGCGCAAAATCTTGATTCATTTATAGTTGCTCGTTTTACAGGCAGATCTCTTGGTCGCCTGCCGTTCCAACACTAATGATCCGCCGACTCCCGGTCCTCGTCAAGACCTCAGAAGTAGACGGTACAAAAAAGGCGGCGATTGGTACGGCGCCGTCCCTGACGGGGACGAGTTCGCATGTTTCACCCGGCACCTACTCGCGGGCGAATGAAATGCCGTCGCTTCGCGGCTAAAGCTGGTTCCCGCGTTCTCGTCCCGTGTGGCACGCCTTGACACTTGCCCCGATACCAATCTTTTCCGAATCTCTTTCGGGGACTCTCGACGACTTCAAAGTCAAAAGCCCCACTTCCGGCAAAACCGGCCCGGAATGGGGGCACCCTGGAGCATTTGGATGTTTTTTCACCACAGGGGCACAGGGTTTCACAGGGGAATACTTCCTCCAGCCCCGTTAACGTTTGTAGAGGGTGGTGTCGGGGTGGTAGTTGCGCCAGTCGAACCAGTAGTCCTTGAGAGCGGGGATGCGGTCGAGGCATTTGCCTTGGGACGGGCCTGAAATCGCGCAGCCCTGGAAATTCCATTCGCTGGCTGTGGCGGTGTCGAGGAGAATCCATGGCTTTGGAGTCGGGCTTGGAGCGGCCGACGGCGTTGCACTGGCTGGTTTCTCTTTCTCTGTCTCTTTCGCTCCTGTCTGTTTTTCTTTCTGTTTCTTTTCTTCTCCCACTTTTGTTTCTGGTGGGGCATCGGGCTTCGCAGAGGCTGCAGCCGGCTCGGGATCTTGCTTCAAGTAGAACTCGGTGTCTTTGCCGTCGACGCGGCTGACGAAGACGCGAAATGATTTGCCATCGGGACCAACCGCGACCAGAAGCGGCATGTTGTGAACATGGTCCATCACGGGAGATTGTTTGACGAGCGCATCCCATGGATAGGCTCGCGCAGGACCTTCGATCTCGAGGCCGACGACGACGTCACGGGATTTCAGTTCCGTTCCAGGGAAGCTGATCACGACTGGAAGCTTTGCAACATCGGGCTCCCAGTTGCTGTCGTATTCCTTCACGTACTTGGGAACTTCGGCTAGGACCTTGCCATCGGAGACTTCCGACTTCCACTCGCCGAAGGTGATTTCGTCGCTGGGAACGAGCTCGAGAGATGCGCCCTGTAGCGGCCCGTACAAAGCCTTGCCGGTGATCTGCTGCCACCAGGTTCCGGTTTCCTTGTCGCGCATCAGGAAGTTCTGGTTGTTGATACCGGCGAGATAGAAATGCAATGCTCTGCCGTTGACCGTTCGCGTCCACACCAGACCGGTGTGACAGAGCGTTCAATAGGTGACGGCAACCGGGACACCCCCAACGACATCGTTGAGGATGTGGTGGTAGGCCATTTCGCGGATGGGGTAGGCGCGCGCGTCTGCGCCGTATTGAACCGTCAGAATCATTTCGGTCTTGTCGAGTTTGCTCACCGACTCCGCTTCGAATCGGGCACTGTCGACGGGATGAAACATCCATTCGAAGTAATTCAAGCGAGACATAACGGCTGACGCTGCGACGATCAGCATGATGATAGAAAGTCCGATTCGTGACCATACCCGGCTCCGCTGCCAAAGCACGAGAACGAGAAGCAGGCAAATGATCGCGGAGAGGAGGGAAATGATCGGTGCGTGCTGGCGGATTGCCATTGCAAGGAACAAGCCGCGCGACGTCTGATGCGTAAATGGACGAATGATGAAAGTGGGAATGAAGAATGCCGCAACGCCAACCAAAGCGACAAGGGCAAGGACGATCCAAAGAAATCGGGAGCGAGATGGAGCGGTAGATGATGTCATGAGCGGATGAGGTTTTTCTCGAATCCCCAAAGTCAAACGAAATTGAGATGAATTTTAGCGGGTCCGTTTAAGACGCGGGATAGTAGGAAAGTACTAGCAGCCTCAGCCTAAAGTCCAAATCCATTCGAGGGGTAAACGCGGCCCCTTCGACTTCGCTCAGGGCAGGCTCTTCCATGGCCGCTCACCCAAGAAAAATGCCCCGGTCGGTGTTGCAAGACCGGGGCACTTAATTCAAGCTGGCGCAATTACTGCGGAGTGAAGTTCTGGTGATAGCTCAGGCTGACCACGTCCTGGAACTCAGGCGTGCCTGGAGGCAAGTTTTCAGGATTCAGGAATTGCGTATCGAAGAAATAGTTACGGGTTGGAGCGCCGTACACCGCATTACAACACTTGAAGTTGCCGGTGTTGTATTGCGAGTAGTACATGCTGATCAGCGATCCCGCGTAGTTGACGGTAGCGCCGTTGTATCCACGGTTCTCCAGATAGCGGAGGAAGTTGTGCATACCTCCGTCGGTCCCGAAGTCCGCTGGAACTCCACTCCAAGTGGGTATCGGGAAGGGGATGCTCTTACCGGCGGCGATCGCCATCCGGTAGTAGCTGGTATTCCCGTTCCTGCTGGTCACGGTTGCCGGAAAACTAAGGCTCTCGAGATCGGTGAAGCCGGTGCCGGCAAACGCCCCAGTGCTGATCGGCGGATCGGACAGCAAGGTAACCGCATCTGCGATGATCGCCGCCGCTGAGTGCGGAGTTGTGCCGTTCACTCCCTGGGTGGGGAAGAACGGATCGGCCGAACCGCTGTTGTAGTCTCCGTATACATAGACCGGTTCTTCGGAAGCGACGGTAAAGCCGTTTCCACTTGTAGCCGGGGAGATGGGGTGAGGCAGATAGCTGTTGCCGGCAGAGTCCATCCCCCCGTCTACGAGACGAAGAGAGTGTCGCGGACCGGCGACCATGTTCCACTGGGCGGTCGTCGAGCAAGAAGCGATTCCCGTGGTCGTACCTGGGATGTAATAGGCCTGAGACATGTTCCCGCTGCCGAGGGCAAGACCGAAGCCGGCGCCCAGATATTTGGCGCCCCATGTGTCAAGGTTGTTGTCGGCGTTCACGTCTTCCGGCGAGTAGGTGTAATAGGTTTTAGGCTCCATCGTTCCGCTGGGCACTCCGGTGGAAGATGTCGAGTTGACGACGTCCTCCAGACCCGACATGCCGGTCATACGGTTATAGAGCGCAGCGGCGGTGGAAGTGGGATCGGGTTGCATCCCGCGGTGATCGGAGAAATAGAGTATGTATCCGTTCTGGGTTGTGTTGTTGACATTCTTTCCACTTCCGCCAGAGTAGGGGCCGGATCCCTGCAGCCAGAGCCAGAGGTTGCCCACATCAAGCTCGACCGAGTTCATCACGCCAACCGGACTGCACGAACCGGCAGTTCCGCCGGAACGCGCGTCTCTGGGTTCGCCCTCGCGGGCATCGTAGAAGTTAATCGGCAACCACTTGGTAGAGGTTCCCGACCCAACCGACTGACCGAGGGTTGCGGTGGACTGTAGTTGCTGCAAGATGAGAATCGCAGGACTAATCGGGTTATAGCATTGTCCAGCCGGATTGCCGGAGACCGGGCACGCTGTGGTTCCGGAGTAATTATAAGGAGCCGTGGGCGGATAGTTGTACATCCGGCCGAACCCAAATCCCAGCCACTCCTGGGTCACACCGACCCAGTTGCCGGCGTTGTTCAGGTACTCGACACGCAGCCAGGTTCCGGTGCAAGGAGTCGACTGAGTGACTTGACCCAGCAGAGGCCAGGTTGTGATGGAGCCGGAGCAGCCGGTCGGAGGCGAGGAGAGCCAATTTCCGGAACCCTTCGTAGCCGTCGCGTAATACATGGTCGATCCGTTGTAGGGTCCTTGCGTGAGCGTGTAACCGGTCGCGGCGCCGCCCTGGAGGGACGGTCCGATTTGCACATCGTTGGCGTCGAGCGATCCTGCTCCGCGTTCCGGATGCAGATCCGCAAGAGAGTCCGCGAGCAGGATGCGGATTTCCGCCTCATTGTAAAGGCGCGAATTGCTCAACAGCGTGGTGTCGCCGGCCTGCGGCCGGCGGATGATGTCGATCGCACCGACCGGAGAATTTTGCACGAAGGGCAGCTGGAGCTTGGTCGCGCCAGTCGCGCCGTTCTCAATAAAGCCCGCGAAGGTTGATTTGGAGATTCCAGTCCACGGACCGGGATTGTAGTTCGGGGTACCTGCGACGCCAGGGAATCCGCCCGTCCAGCTTCCGACCGTCAGCTGCAGACAATTCGCCGCGGGGCCGGAGCCTGGGGCACCGGGACATCCGCCGGCAGCGTTAGGTACGTAAATCGTACCGTTGTATGAGCCGGCACCGGAACCTGCTGGAGTGCCGTTCTCCAAACGATCCAGAACGACCTGGCCCACGGCGGCGACTTTATCTGTAAACGTGAGCGGCCCGCCGTTAGCAGCAAGGAATAAGTTGCCGTTGGTATGAACACGTCCTCCGAAGTTGAAGGGAGGGCCGGCGAAGTAATCGCAGTCTCCATCGCAGAACACACCGAATTCAAATGCGGGAAGGAGAGCGACTTCGACTGTGCGGGTCAAGTTGACTGATGCGCCGGTGGCGGCAGCGGTGGAGTATGCAGAAGTCTGTCCGGCGCCAGCTTGGCGCGTGGCGGTGACTTGCAGAGTGAAGGGGATCAGACTGGCAACCATGCCTTGATCGGATCCTGATCCGACGATATCCCACGAGCCGCAGGGATTGGGAGGGTTCGAGCACGGCTGACCATTGCTCTGCGTCGCGGGCCAGGTGATGGTCTCGACATAATTCATGTTCGTGATGTTCGAGCCCGAGACCTGGGTCGGGAAATTAGCGGAATTGGTCAGAGCCGTGATGGACGCAGCATCAGGCGATTGAGAACTCTGGTAAAGGGTGGAGATCTGCGAGGTAAGGTTCTCGATCCCGGCCTCGGCGCCGTAGTAGGCGAGGTTGCCCTCCAGATCGTTGCCGCCCATACGGGCTTCATTGCCGACCATGTAAAGCAGCCCGACGGCCACTCCGGACAATAGAATGGTCAGCATCAAAGCTGCGATCAGCGTAAAGCCTCGCGAATCTCGTTGACTCGTTCTCATGATTCTTCCTCCCAATACCCCTCGGCTCACTGGCACACGGTGGCGCTGGAACTGTAGGAATTGCAGAAACTCATATCGCGCAAGCTGACCGAAGTTGCCAAATAAATGCTTTGAGATCTCTTGGCATCGGT
>Ga0209624_10001970_pt1 | contig 15559 bp, 22 predicted proteins | sample JacPinW_OM2H0_O1_FD_188565 | JGI IMG/M metagenome (GOLD analysis project Ga0209624, IMG submission 188565) | Forest soil microbial communities from Algoma, Ontario, Canada - Jack Pine, Ontario site 1_JW_OM2H0_O1 (SPAdes) (version 2) | ecosystem: Environmental > Terrestrial > Soil > Boreal...
CGACGGCGCGCTGGCGCTGCGACCACTTCACAACGCTGGCGACGCTGACCATGAACGTCTTGGCCACCGAACGGCAGGACTGACCCGCCGCGACCGCCGCCACCACACGCTCCGCAGGTCCAAAGAATAAGCTCGCGCCATCCCCGCTGGCCTCCAAACCCAGCCAGCAGGTTGAATCTGACTCGTGCCCTCTTGGGAATCCCCTTCGATTCAGTCAAAGCAGATCGCGCTCTAGCCCTGAAGCTCGGCTGTTTCATGAGCATCAACCCCGACGCCCATTCCACCCGCGAGCTCGATCTCACGCACTGGGGCGTCAAGATGGCCCGCAAGGGCGGAGTGCCGAAGGACAGTGTTCTCAATTGCCTAACCAGAGAAGAGCTTACCTCGTACCTAGAGAAGAGACGCACCGGGAGGCGGGTCAAACTCGTTCCGCTGCGCCATAGGAGACCTGAGTCGCGGACATTTGCCGCCGCCAGGAGGAAGCAGGCCGCTCCCCGCAAGAACACAAAAGCCTGACTCGGTAATTGTTTGGCGCCCTCACGCCTGCAACCCGGACCGAAATATTGCGGGGCCTATCTCTCCAAGCTGCATCATTCCCACCGCGCGAGGATTGCCGCGGCCTCTGCGGTCTCTATCTGCTCCGAATATCGGGTGTTATAAAGCCGCATCAACATGTCGTGCCCTTCGTCAGACGAGCTGCATACCGCGTCGCGCACGACGATAACCCGGTAGCCGATGTCAACCGCGTCCAGTACCGTTGCCAGCACGCAAACATCGGTCTCAGATCCCGAGACAATGAGCGCGTCGGCCTCGCGCTGACGGAGGTGTTCGATCAGCCCGGGTTCGGCGAAGGCGGAATAGCGTGTTTTGTCGATCACCGTCGTAAGGGGGCAAAGGCCGCCAGAGACGGCATCAACTCCAGCAGGTGGAGATCGAGTGTCTCGCGGGTCGCGACACGCCAGCGCCTATAGTAGCGCTGCCACATGCCTGGCATTTCGTCTGGACGCTCGGGGGGAACGAAGCGGGTGAAAACCGTTCTTTCGGGATGACGGCTCGCGAGCGCAGCCGCAACCGGCAGGACCCTGTCCATCCATGGCGTCGGCCAAGGGCCTTCGGCCGAAAAAATCCGCTGCATGTCGACGCACAGATGGACGCTGCGCTCGGTCAGCGGAAGAGGTAGTAAACGATCGCCCATGCGACGCTCAGCCTTCTATAGCCATCGCCTGACGTGCCATCCGAGCACCGCGACGGCGAGCCACGAGGCCGCGGCGAACACGAGAGCCCAGGCGGGAGACTGCACGATCATCAGCCAGATCACGAGACCGAAAGCCGCCAGCCCGAAGCTTCCGAGCGCCGCTCCGGCAGCATCGAGCGCCGCGGCTTCCTTGCCCCGCCGCACTCCCGGCAGACCCGCTTTCTCCTTGCGTTCCCGGACATGCTTTTCGATCAAAGTTGCGCTTGCGGGAAAGATCGCCGGAAAGGCGAGAAACAGGCCGCCAATGACTGGCCCGAAGCGGGCCGCGATGAGGCCTGCGACTACTGTCATCGCACCGCCGAGCACAAACCTGACGAGATACTCGTACCAGCGCGTCTGACGAAGGGCAGAAGGCTTGAACTGGACGATCATGAGAGTTGAAAGAGAGCCGCGGATGCACCAAGCGCAACGGCGAACCAGACAATGAGAGCTGCCATCGTCGCAGTCCACGATGACAGCAGGAAGTTTTTGAGCAACACGCACACGGACCAGCTGTAAAGGGCAAGCGCAAAGGCCCCCAGGATCATCGAGCGACCTTCTAAGGCGACGAACGGAGCGCCTTTTTGCGACAGGGTGAGGAGGAGGGTCGCGAGGGCAATCGAGGGAGCAGCGCCAAACAGGCCTGCGAAGCTTTTAGGGCGCAAGGTGTCGCCAAGCGCCGCGAAAGCACACACCGCGATTCCGCCGGCAAGGAATCGCAAGCCGTATTCAAGCATTGTTGCCCTTGCGATATTCTCTATAGCTAGTGGTTTATCTGTGATGTTTGGTCGGTGGTTTCTTCCTCGGTCATTGCGGTTCTTGCCGGTCAAACAACATTTGGCCGGCGCGCTCCTCTACCGCACCTCCAGTATGATGGCGTCGCCCCCGGTCGTTTCCACCGTCTCTCCCGGCCCGTGCGTCAGAACGGCTCGCGCGAGCGGCGACACATAGGAGAGTGTGCCGCGCGCGGGATCGGCCTCATCTTCACCAACGATCCTGAAGCTCTGCTCGCGGCCGTCCACTCTGCGGAGGCTGACGGTCATGCCGAAGCACGCGGTGCTTTTGTCGGCAGGAGGCTTGACGACTTCCGCACTCGCGCGCCGCGCTTTCCAGTAACGGACTTCCCGCAAAGCAGCGGCGGCGGCTTGTCTGTCGCCTTTGTCTGTTGCGGCGCGATGCGCCGCCTCGAAGCGGCCGAGAGCGGCCTCAATGGCGGCAAGTCCCGCTTCGGTCACTAGATTGCGGTGAGGCGATATCGGCCGATCAGGAAGTTCGGCTGGGCCGTTCTCGTCCTCCTTCACGAACGCGCGGCTCATCGTGGGTTACCGGCGTTGCAACGGTCCTTGCTTCGGCTTGAGGGCATCGGTTTACCCTTGGTGACGTCCGCTTAGAAACTGTCCGACTCGGAGCATCCTTCCAGGCGGTGACGTAGGAGCCTGCGTTCCCGTCATTTGGTCGTCACCGCAAACCGAGTCGTGGGCGGGTGAGATTGGATTCGCCGACGAGCTTTGGTCGTGGTCGCCGGGGCAACGCAAAACGATCACTTCCATTGGTGATGTCGGTCATTGGGCTTTGTGAGTGGCGCGCCAATCTCCGTTGCCATCGAAAAGGGAGAGATCATGCGTCTTCCGAAACAAATTGGCGACAGTGATCAAGATAGCCTCGCTCATGGTCTGCCAGCAACTCGACGAGGCTCGTCCATAGCCAACTAGGCGTGTTCAGGGATTTGGATCGGCTTCGCATCAGTTCGCGTTGCCATTCCTTGCGGGTGTGGGCATCCATTTGTCGGCCATGGGCTCTGCCGACGACCGCCGCGAGAAAGCCGGCCACCTCGATCGCTTCCTCGCTCGTCAATTGTTCGACTTCGATCTTGCGATCTTGGGGCATAAGCTCGCGGGCGAACACTGATTTTCCTTCCAGCTTCGCCGAAAGCATCCGGTCGCCCAGATTAGGCGACAAGTGCCGTGCCCCTTCGACAACGCGCTCTGCCTGGTCGAAGGGCATTTTCGCGTGCTTGGCGTGCGGGGCCGCAGCTTTCACCGCCTCTTTCAGATCCACCAGGCAATAATCTTCTGCATTGCCATTGACCTGCAGCAGAGCAGCGTAACGGGAACGACCCAGCGAGCTGCAACCTTTCACCCAATAGGCGGCGTCAATGAGTTTTACTTCTTCGTTTTCGTCGCGCGAGCGCAGACGGGTAGCGAGGCGGTGCATTTCTTTATCCGCCACGAGCCTTTCGATGTCGCGCCGCTCCTGCAAGGAGAGGGGCCAAAAGCACTTCCCAATTGGGAGAGTTGGGCTCGTGCCTTCGAGGTCCTCCGCGGCGAGCGATTTCCAAGATGCCGCGGCGGCTTTTTTCGCGACACTGCGTACCGGCTCAGGCTCTTTGAGGTCGCGGTCCTTATCGAAATCATGCGCGAAAGCGCCATGGTACTCGCTCAGGATCCGCTCGAGCATACGAACCGTTGTGAGCCCCGGTAGATCCGACCCTCTCGCTGCCGACGCAAGCGACAAGCTCAGCCGGATGAGGTCATGCGCAGGGTTTCCGATGACTGTCTGGTCGAGATCGCGAATTTGAATCCGGATTTTGCCACTGGCGTTTCCGACCGGGCCAAGATTACCCACGTGGCAGTCGCCGCAAATCCAAATCTCTGGCCCCGCGGGGAGCGCGCCGCTTTCCACTACTTCGAGCCACTCATAATACCGAACGGTATTGCCCCGCACGTAAGCATACGCGGATCGAGCCATCTTGCTCTTGCGAATGTCTTCCAGGCGAGACGCCCGTCCGCTGGGACGGGCCACACTTTGTTTGTTTTTCACGATCGGCCTTTACTGTCCCGCGGAGCTGACGCGCCAGATGGTATTTCCTACGTCATCGGCAATCAGAAGCGCTCCGGTTTTGTCGATGGCGAGTCCGACCGGCCGTCCGCGCGCCTTCCCATCGGCGTCAAGGAAATTGGTGACGACATCCTCGGCTTTACCATTGGGATGGCCGCCGCTGAAGGGCACGAAAACGACCCTATATCCGTTGAAGGTTAGGCGGTTCCAACTCCCGTGTTCGCCGACGAATGCGCCGCCGCGATATTTCTGAGGCAAGCTGTCGACAGTGCAAAAAACGAGGCCGAGCGGCGCGACGTGCGAGCTTAGTGCGTAATCGGGAACGATTGCCTTCTCCACCAAATCCGGGCGTTGCGGCTCGACGCGCGGATCAAGGTGCTTGCCGTAATAGCTGTACGGCCATCCGTAGAATGCGCCGTCCTTTACGGACGTCATGTAATCGGGGACCAGGTTCGGCCCGAGTTCATCGCGCTCGTTGACGACGGTCCACAGGGCGCCGCTTTCCGGCTCGAAGGTCAGTCCGTTTGGGTTGCGCAGGCCGCTCGCAAAGATGCGCCAGCGTCCGCTCACGCGATCGACTTCCCAAATTGCAGCGCGATTCTTCTCCGCTTCGATGCCGTTCTCGGTGATGTTGCTGTTGGAGCCGACACCGACATAAAGCAGCAAGCCGTCTCGACTGGCCGTCAGGCTCTTCGTCCAGTGGTGATCGATCGGGCCGCCCGGCAGCTCCGTGAGCGTCACGCCGTTGCCGGAGATTGTGAGGTCGCCGGTGTGGTAGGGATAGCCCACGATGGCGTCGGTGTTGGCGACATAGAGATCGTCACCGACCAAAGCCACGCCGAAGGGCGAATGGAGATGGTCGAGAAAGACCGATCGCGTCGGAGGCTTCCCCCCAGCAGGATCATACCGCAGTAGCGTGATGCGGTTGCTCGGGCCGGGGTCGCCGCCTGACGTCACCCCCTTTTCGATGAACCGCATGACAATGTCTTTGGGTCTGGTGATCGGCTGCGGCGGGGGCGCTTTCGATTCGACGACCAACACGTCGCCATTGGGAAGCGTGTAGAGCGAGCGCGGGTGCTGAAGGCCTGTGGCCAGGGCCTCGATCTTCAACCCCACTGCGACCGTAGGCGTCTCACCGCTTTTCCAACCAACGACCGACGAGAGATGCATTTGCGGGAACAGATATTGCTGGATGTCCGGCAAGACGGGATTGGGGCCAACCTGACTTTGAATATCGAAGGGCTGATCGGCGTAGGTCGCGAGCGTCAGCGTCAAAGTGGCGCTTAACGCCACCGGCAACAACTTAAGGGCGGACCTCATTCGGCGACCCCGACCCGGTGCTCGTAGACTGGCGCTCGCCCCATCCATGCCGTGAACAGCAGGATCAGCACGGCTGCGGCCGAGAGCGCGAGGCCCCACGGCACGACCGAGGTCCATGCGTCCCGCGAATGAACGAACATGTTGAGCGTGGCCAGAATGAGCAGCACAACGTTCCCAATCGCGTGCGGCCACGCCGGCGATTGAGCGCGGATAGACCGGCTGCCGAGGAAATCGATGAGTCCGAAAATCGCGGCGAGATAACCAAAGATCACGCCGACGGTCACCAGCCACGCGGAACAATTCGCCCACATCATCTCTGCCGACCACCAGTAGGTTAGGTCCGTCAGAAGAACTCCGACGATGCAGGCGATCGGAATCGGCACCAGCATCGGATGGATGGGTTGCCGGAGGATCCGCATCCTGGAGCGGGGGTACTCAATCGACAGGGGGTTTCCCTCCGCATGCGTCTTGGACACGTACGCCCTTGAACAAGCAGCGGACGCCAATGGTTCCCGAGCTAACGGGTTCACCTCAGGTTACCCATTCCGATTTTCCTAATTTCCATTTCTGCGGCGTTGCCGCGTCTCCCTGTGTGGCTTTCGCCGATGGGCAGGGAGCGAGGGGGGAGGGGGCTCGTGGAGCCGCGACTGGCGCGATCGTAGGCCGCCCGTTGGAGCGGTTGTGGGCGCGAGAGCTGCGCGGTGGTAGGCGGAGTTCTACGGACGTCACCAAGATCACACAGTTGTGGCCGAGCCCGCCCTCAGGCGGTCGTGGTGCGGCCTCGGCTCCACCGGCTCACAGACCCAAATGACCGGGGAAAACACAGCGCAAGTCGGACCACTCACACGACAAGCTAGCCTCCTTAATGAGGAGGCTGTGCGCTGCGGGTAGGAACGGAGGTTCGTGGATGAGCGCTCGAAGGACACGCGGCGCGAGGCTCATTGATTTGTCCTCGGGGACTGTCGCGCTCATGGAGGCCAAATCCGCGGAATCGCTTCCGGATGATCCGGGGAGATGGCAGTTCGAGCCGAAATGGGACGGGTTTCGCTGTCTGGCCGCTAAGGAGGGGGACGCGGTCGAACTGAGAGGAAAATCCGGGACCTCGCTCGGCCGCTTCTTCCCCGAAGTGGTGGCGACGCTGCAGGATGTACCGGTCGAGCGATTTGTCGTCGACGGCGAACTGGTCATCGAGCTGAACGGGCGCATCACTTTTGATGCGCTGCAAGCCCGATTGCATCCGGCCGCGAGCCGAATCCGGCGACTATCGCAAGAAACGCCTGCGCGCCTTATCCTGTTCGACATGCTGGTGGGCGCCGATGGCTCGCAACTGGGAGGCCTTCCTCTCACCGAGCGGCGAACCGCACTCGAGGCCTTCGCCGAAAAGGCGTCGATTGCGGGCAAGCTCATCGTCACCCCCTGCACCCGAGATCTGGCGCAGGCAACGCAGTGGCTCGACGATTTTCATCACGACGGAAGAGACGGAGTCGTCGCCAAAAGGCTGGACGGAAAATATCTGAGCGGCGAGCGCGCGATGATCAAAGTCAAGCGCTTACGCACCGCTGATTGCGTAGTCGGAGGCTATCGATACCTGAGCGGGCGACCCGAGGTCGGCTCCCTGCTACTGGGCCTCTACAACGAACAAGGCTTGCTGGACCACGTCGGCTTCACCTCGACGATCGCCAACGACGAGCGGGAAGCGCTCACCCGAAAGCTTCGCGCCTTGCAGGGTCCACCGGGTTTCACCGGGAAGTCGCCCGGCGGGCCGAGCCGCTGGAGCACGAAGCGCAGCGGCGAATGGGAGCCGCTGCGGCCGGAACTGGTCGTCGAGGTCCGATACGATCACGTGACAAGCGACCGGTTTCGCCACGGGACCAAGCTGCTTCGCTGGCGACCCGACAAGGCGCCGCGGCAGTGCTCGATCGACCAGATCATCGCACCACCCAGCCTTCCTTCCGAGGATGGGTGAAGAGACTACTCTTCGGTCGGCTAGTCTGCTACTCGGCCTCAATCGGTAGTCCTTTATCGCCAACATTTGCGCGACGGAAATCTGGGTCAACTTGTTTACGTCACTTGGCCTAGCACAGTCGGGAAGGGGGCAAACCGCTGCCGGCCGCGTTCCTACGGCTGGCCCGTTCCGCCGGACGAACCATAAACCTGCATCTTGGGACCGGCGCCATGTGCACTTGGGGAAACGGTTGAGTTGGAGCTGCCGAACTTCCGCGCTTCGGCGACGATCGTTCGCCTCGAGCCAAGCGCCTTCGCGGTCGTCTTCAATCACACTTTGAAGTCCGGTGTCGCGGCAATCCAGCATTTTTATGCAGGCGGATACCTCAAGCCGATCGGCGCAATCCAGGTTGGGCGCGTGGCCGAATCGGTCGTTCGGAGAGTGTTCGACTAGCGGTCATGGGAGCCTCGTTCCCAGCCCGGATCGGTGTCGCGCCGAATGGTACTTCGAAACACGATTCAGCCGGGTGCTTTCGACGCAGCCTTGCCGTTTTTGGCTTCTCGCCAACGGCGACGTAGATCATCCCGACACGGCCTTTCTCGTAGCCGGTCTGTGACAGAAGGCAAGCGCGCACAGAACAGGCAGTGCTCCAGTCTCTCCCGGTCAAAATCTTATCGGCCGAGGGCGCGTGGGCACATGACCGACATCGAACTCGCCGCCGTCGACATTCTCCCGGATGGACGCACCCAGCGAACGACAGGCCGTCAACTTCCTCCGAGGCATGCGGCGGGGACTGACACCGACATCGGTCGTTACTGACGAGTCCGGCGTGACGGCGATCGAATATGCGCTGATCGCGAGCCTGATTGCGGTATTCATCATCGTCGCCGTTCAGGCTGTCGGCACGAAGGTCAGCACCGTGTTCAACGAAGTCTCCACCACGCTCAAGTAAGCTCTTGTCAGCTTCAGAGCTTCGCCTCGCATTCAGCCACGTCGGCGCGAATCATCGCGCTTCGCCAGTCCGAATTGAAGGCCCCGCGTGAGCGACCACCTCGCGCGGGTACCAGCGAGTTTTTCGAGATTGCTCGAAATGGTGGCCCTGGCACCCATAGGTCGGCAATGGCCCTCAGCGGCCTTCCCTGCGCCGCTACGCTGCCCTGGCGCGAACCTTGGCGACGGTCGCCCGGCAGCAACCCGTCGCGGCTTGGATTGCCGACCAGGACATGCCGGAGCGCAACGTGCCGGTGATGCGGCGTTGCGCGAGTTGAAAAAGTCCCCGCACCTGGATTCGGTCAGGCGCGGGGCAAAGCCGGCGCGCGCCGGGGGGCACCATATAACGCGCCGGTTGTGTGTTACACTACTCCACGCCGTCGTGCTGTCAATTACCTAGCGTCAAGAAAACCTCGAGTGCGTCGCCGCAAACAGAAAGGGCGGCCCGAAAGCCGCCCCCTCCCCGTCCCACTTACAACGGGTGTGCGCCGCAAGGGAGTTTGCGACGGATTTAGCCGTTCAAAGCCGGGCCGACGGACTTACAACGCGGAGGTTGTATCAAAATGACCCGCGCATTGACGCTGTCAGCTCCCGGCGCGGCCTTCGAGCACGAGCACTGATGCCGGGCAAACGAAAAGAGCGGCCGACGCCCGCCGCGCTCCATCAGGCTGGCGGCTGCCGCTGGGGGCAAGATCGAGTGGGTGACGCCTTGACCGCTCAATGGCTCAACACGGTTGGCCTTGTGCTCGGCATGGTTGGCGTCGTCATCCTGTTCATCTGGGGACCGCCGCAACCGGATTTTGTTGAGGGGGTCGGCCGGGGGCTCCAACTCAACACCGCTTTGAAAGACGGCAGAAAGTCTCCGACATTGCGGAGGCCGCGAACCCTTTATCCTCGAACGGGTCCGCCGAGGCGAAAACATCGATCACTATGAGACAATTCGACGCCGCAAGGACGGCAGCCTCATAGACATTTCCCTCACCGTTTCGCCGATCAAAAACGAGAAGGGTGAAATCGTCGCCGCCTCGAAAATCGCCCGGGATATCACGGAAAGCAAACGGGACGTCCCGCAGCTCATCGACTCCACACGCGATCGCCTCTCGGCCCTTGCGCGGGAGCAAGCCCTAACGCTTTCGGACGGGCTCGCGAACGCACCTCGATCAGCAAGACAGGCAACACTGCATTCTCTCATCGAGACGATCGTCGCGCCTCACCAGGGCGAGGGAGAAAATCGCCGGCTTTCGATCGTTGGTTGCGATATGGAGATTTCGGGCCCGGTGATCTCGGGCCTCGCGCTGCTGTTGCATGAGTTCGCGACAAATTCCGTGAAATATGGCGCGCTTTCCGCTACAGCCGGGCAGATCCAAATTCACTGCGCGGCTCGTTCGGGAACCGTTGTCATCACGTGGACAGATCGAGGCGGACCCCCGATTACCTCCCCAATTGGTGATAAAGGATTCGGCGACCTTCTTGTTCGCGCGACGGTGACCGGCCAGCTTGGCGGGGACATTTCTCGGGACTGGGAGCCGGAAGGTCTAAAAATTCGACTTACAGTACCGCGAGGCCCCCTGACCGGCTGAGCGGTCCGATCGTGGCCAGCAACGGATTGACTGCAGGATTGCCAGCGGCATTGTCACATCTAGCAAGTAAAGGCGGTATCGCCGCCCGGGACAGGTTCGCTAAGATGTTGGAATCGTTAAATCCGGCACCGACGCAAAGCTGAGTAATGACCAGTAAAAACGGTTCGTATGACATGCCCTAGGATTGCGGCCGAGTCCCTTCTTCGTGTCATCGCGCTTCTCTGCATCCGAACCAGGACGTTGATCATGCCTGGAGCATTTCGGTGGTTCTCTGCTAGACCTCGGGCGGGCTAGCCGTCTGGTTTCCATCATCCGGCAATTGCAGCGCTGTCAGGCAAGCGGCCACAGCGGTAACAGCGACAAGCTGCTTCATGAGAGCAAGCTCCGATTTAGGTGGATGTCGACCAAACCGAGGAACCGGACGTTGGTCCCAGGCGTTCCAAATTAGTCTGAACATTACGGAGTCTTTTCCGGCGTGGTCTTTGCACCTTCGCCGCCGCCAGTGCCTGCCGCGTCCCTGCTGGCCGGCGTGGTCGCGTTGCCGGGTGCGCCCTGCGAGGCGGCTGCGGCTCCCTGGGCGCCTACCTTCCCGGAACTGTCATTGTTATTGGTCGAACTGGCGGCAGCGGCACCTTCGCCGCCTCCGGTGCCCGCCGCCTTCGCGTTGTCGGGCTTGGTCGCGCCCGCGTCCGCTGCCGAAGCCAAGGTTGGAAGCATTAAGAGCGCGAGCGTTCCGAAAAGTTGGGCCTTCATCGCGTTTCTCCCGGTTTGCCGTTACTTCTCGACCAACGTTGGCGCGGAGCGAATGTTCCTGGATGGAGAAGCGAAAAGCCCCGCGCGAGTGCTGGCTCGAACGGGGCAAGAGGCACGCCTAGAACTGGGGGGCGAAAACTAGACGCGCTCAAGTGGCCGCGCGGTAAGCTCCCGGCTTGTTCCGGCAATTAGTTGATGACCCGCAAAATTCAGTTCGAGTTCGGGCTAACGAGCACGCGGTGGCCATTGATAAACGCGGTGCCGCTCCCGTCCTGTCTTGCGAAGACGGGCACAGCTTGGGGAACAACCTGACCGGGCATGGTCGAAGAGACTCCATCGATGGGCGCTGGCGTGGCAGTGGTTGGCCGTTGCCGCCGCCATCGTCTCGCTTGGCGCGTTTGTCGGCGGGATATGGTTCGTCTCCGGCGGCGTAAAAGCGATCTCGCTCGCCGCGAGATAGCTTTGGGCGTTAACCGGCAACTCTGTAGACACTCGGCGGCCGATCTTGAGCCGCCGCGCAATCTCGCTAGCGCCCAATCCTTGGCCCCGCAGCGTTACCGAGTCCTTCCTGAAATCATCCTGCCGACTGCCGTGAACTGATACGGCGTCCCTGCGCGCGTTTGGTAGCCTTCTGACGCCAGACGGTCGGCGACTTGGCGCAGGGTCAGCCCTTCGGCCTTGAGCGCCTTGGCGCGCTCGACCGTGGCCGGCACCGCCTCGCCATACGACTTTCGCCCCTCGACCTTGACGCCGGTTGCCCGCTTTCGCTGGCGAGCGCCCTTGAGCTTGCTGACGATCATTGCCTTGTCCAGCTCTTGAACCGCGGCCAGCACTTGCCGAATGAACGCGCTTGTCGGCGTGTCGTCGAGGAATGAGTTCGACCCGTCGGCCGCAATGAGTGTGATACCGGCGTCGCGCAGACGCCGGAAGCCAGTCTCGGCGACGATAAGGTCGCGTGCAAAGCGGCTGGCGGTCTCGACGATGATTGTGCGCACCCCGTTGCTGGCAATGCGCTTGAGCGCGTCGCGCGCGCGAAGCGTGCGGACATGGCGGGTGCTAGAGCCTGTGGAAGCACATAAAGATATAAACATATCGGTATAACCACGCTGCGCAGCGCGTACGTGTGACTCGAGAACTGCCATCGTTCCCGACTTCAGGTGGCAATAGGGAGCCAATGCGCGGCCCCTTTCTCGTGGTCAGGATCGGCTGCCGCGTCTGCAACCGGCGCGGCTCCTACCGGCTGGCGCGTTTAGCCGCGAAGTTCGGACCGGAGTCAGCCTTCGCGACCTCGCGGACCGTTTGTCCTACGACTGCATGTGGCGCGCCGAGGCGCGTTTAAAGAAGGGCAAGTCGGCCTGTGGCGTCTACCTGCCGGACCTCGAACAGCCGCGGCCGCCGGACGTGCCGCCCGGTATGGCGAAGCTGCGGCTCGTCAAGAAGTAGTGATGTTCGCCGATCGCAGGATCACGTCGCCGTAGCTCTCGCTCGGGCAGTGCGTCAGATGCTCAAGGGGTTTTGTGGTCGATTGCTAGCTGACCAGTCCCTGTCCCAGGCGTTTTAGCCCGAGACTTCAAGTCGGTCACAGTCACACCACCCGTGCGGCAGAGGTCGACGAGGACTTGCCCGAAATAAGCGCCCGATGGATCGTAAGTGGCGCGGCGGACCCAGCAGTTAGTGGGAATGATCCTGGGCGGAATTTCTGCGCCCACAGGATCTGGGACATAGCCGCCGGTGAAGCCGTTGCTGCTACGGACGGCGTTTCCCGCGCCGCCGCCATAGCTGTTGCTATAGCTGTTGCCATAGCCGCCATAGCCATAATCGTCACCCCCGCTGCCGAAACCCCAGCCGCAATTGTAGCCGCAAACGTAACCGCCAAAGAAAACGCGGACGCGACCGCCGCCGCGGTGGAAAGCGGGGAAGCCGCCGCGATGAAAGCCGGTGCCGTGGATATCTCCTCCGTGAAAGCCGCCGAAGCCGCCTTCGGCATAAGCCGGAGCAGCGAATAGAATCATCAGAAACGCGGTACGAAACCGTAACACTTTGATCCTCCTTCACCGTGGCCCCAGCGCCGCGCACAGCGCGCCTAATCGTCATGTCACTGTACAAAAAGCCCCGCTTTGGGGGTTGACCGACGCGAACCCTAACGTGCGCCTTGTCAGGGGGTGGGTGGGACGCACGTCTAAGTTAACGGAGCGGCGTTATGCTTGTTCCGGGGTTTCGCTGACGCGGGCCTAGGTAAAACTACCTACTAAGATGACAGCCAAACACGGAACAAGCAGAGGATTGCCAAGTTAAGAATACAACCAGGACAAACGTCGACACCCGGCCGTGAGTTGAACCGCGCGCTATTCGAGATGGCAAGCGGTAAAGTCGTGCCGGACATGAGAAGCCAGTATCATGAAAACTGCGCTGTTGGTCGTAGGCGGCTTTTTCGCGATCGTGGGTTTTTTAGCGACCTTGGTTGCGTGGGTATTCTTAACGCAGAGCGACTCCAAGGGGGACTAACCACTCCTCAGTCCGAATGTTCTGGCGTCGTTGCGTCCCCGCCTCTCGCCCGCGCGGGGCGAAGGGATTGATAGCCTACGAAACCTCAATCATCCTTCGAGACCGCGCCTGCCGACCAGGTGCGCTACCCAGCCGCCTTCCGGCCGGGGGGGGCCGCGCCAGCCGTCGCGCGATAAGCCGTCCTGATGCGTCCTGTGGGCGCGCAAACCCACCCGCCGCAACCCCGCCGTGACCGGCCATGCAAATGCGCGCCGGGGGCCGTGTAGGCGCGGGTGACCCGCGCCTGATGCCGCCCTAACCTTTCAGCCGTTGGAACGTTGGGCCCTACGCGCCCTCCAGCGCCCGGTAGCTTTGTGCTCATTTCCGGCTCACGATTGTCATCGTCCCCTGCGCGCCGCTCGCCCTGCCATGCGTTTCAAGGCGTATACCATGGGCACACTCAAAGAGAACACCGACTAGGGTACACTCAATGGGTTAGCGGAGCGGCCGAGCGCTGGGGATACGCATAACGCCGGGTCTAGACCCTAAGAGCACTCGAAGGGCTTGACCTTTTGTTTCCAGATCGGCTTTGCGCGCGACCCCCTATGGATGGGGCCGGGAGTGGCCGAGGCGGTTGTATCGGCTGCACCCCGGCCACCCTTTGCCGATGCTTTCGTTAGTACTCACCCCAACGCCGGTGATAGACCCGGGACGCCTCGACAAACGGAACGCGGCGACCGGGACCCTACTTGCGTCTCGCGCGCGTGAGCCTGTCTGCCGGCCGGAGCTTACCGCAATTGCGCTATCCGGGGCGATACGCCTACCGCTTATGCGTAGCGAGGCGTGATAGGCAGCGCCTATGAAAGCATTGCGCGGGCGGTGCGTAGATTTGACGGGGCGGGAAAAAGGTGGTCCGCTGAGCTCGGTGGGGGGCCGTAATCAACCTCGGGGAACCCACATGAAAACGACACTGCTAGCCGGCGCGTTAGCGACCTGCGCTCTGTGGAGTTTGGCTCCCTCCGCAGCCTTGCCCAACATTCTTAGTTCCGGCGATACGGGGGTTGCGCCTGATACGTTCGCTGCTCCTCCCACCTTCACCATTCTCACTTCTGCCCCCGAGCGAGCTTTTTCCAGCGTTGACTTTGACTTTATCGCGGACTTGTTTGAAGCTGTAATCAGCGATCCGACCAACGTTTTTGGCGCAGGAGATCTCGATTTCATTATCGTAGTCGGCAATGACAATGACTCGTCTCACAACATTGAGCGGGTCACCACGTCCTCGTTCGCTGGCTTCAAGACCGATGTGGGTTACTTTACTGGTTTTCCTGGTATCCCCCCTGACACCGTCGATCGACTGACGGCGTCGACGATCGGTTTCAATTTCATTGGCGGCATAGCGCCGGGATCAGATTCCGCTCAGATAGCGATCGAGACAAACGCTACGCGATTCACGTCCGGTTTCTTGTCGGCATTCAATATGAGCAGCGCCACAACTACCGGTTTTGCCCCCAGCGTCCCCGAGCCATCGACTTGGGCGATGACGCTCACGGGCTTCGCTGGACTCGGCTGGCTCGCTCGCCTGCGCAGACGCAAGCTCAGGCCGGTCTGACGCGCCACACGCGCGCGGGCGGTTGCGTAGGTCTCTATGCGTAGGTCTCTAGCGGAGACGCGGGCCCCGCGTCGTAGCGGGCGCGCGTGCAAACCAGACAACAGGGCCGCCGGAACAAGCATCGCAGCGTCCCGTTAAAAACTAGGCGAGCGCCCGATCCACCCCCCGCGCTCGAAGCCGCAGGCGTTGAAGGAAGGAACAGAGTGCCATGCCGACTCCGCAGCCAAACCCACCGATACCGGGCCCCGAGCCCGATGTCATCCGCCCGCCGACACCGCAGGAAGAGCCGCAGCCCGAAAAGGGTCCCGAGTTGCCCCAGCCCGGACCGGACGTTGTTATTCCTCCGGGTCAGGTGATTACCCCGTCGCAACCGCAAGAAATCCCGCCGGGGGGGCCGGGTTAAAATATCGTTGCCGCAGCGGTATTTAGCTATGCGCAAAACGCATAACAAATGGCTGAAAACGCCCTCAGTTATGCAAAATTAATTTGTCCAATGGGCATTGGACCTAAGTCGGGACTCTAATTTAGCCAATATGTCCAACGCCACGTTATCGCTCTGATTTCATTCAGCTTTTCATTGGACATAATTCAAAACCAAATTTGTCCAACCTATTGGACATATTTCCGCGTCCCTAGGTCGCGGTGACGATTTAAGGAACGGGGATTGAACGAAGCCGCTTTCGCGGCGGGATCGTGAGGGACGGCGGGCGATTGCTGGCGTGACGCTCCTCCTGCCTGAGAGAGTTTGGGTGTTTCAGCCCCCTCTCAGGCAGGAGTTTTCAGATGGCCGAGATGAGCCCTCTGCG
>Ga0209624_10001972_pt1 | contig 15538 bp, 9 predicted proteins | sample JacPinW_OM2H0_O1_FD_188565 | JGI IMG/M metagenome (GOLD analysis project Ga0209624, IMG submission 188565) | Forest soil microbial communities from Algoma, Ontario, Canada - Jack Pine, Ontario site 1_JW_OM2H0_O1 (SPAdes) (version 2) | ecosystem: Environmental > Terrestrial > Soil > Boreal...
GCAAGGGGAACCTTGCGATCGGCACGCGGGTCGGCGTCGAGGACAAAAGCGGCGGCCTGTCGCCGGCGCGCCGGAGGCTCAGCGATCTCGGCGCCTGGTTCTTTCGCCGGGCCGTGGGCGCGCCGATCACGGATCCGATGAGCGGCTTTTTCATGATCCGCCGTGACATCGTCGCTCGCCTCGCGCCGCGGCTGTCGCCGGACGGCTTCAAGATCTTGGTCGACGTCATCCTGTGCGCAGGCGACCAGCTGAAGATCGTCGAGGCGCCATACCGCTTTCGCAAGCGAATCGCCGGCGAATCGAAACTGACGCCGCTGGTCGGCCTCGATTTTCTTGGCCTTGTCGCCCACCACGCCAGCGGCGGCCTGCTGCCGATCCGGTTCGTGCTGTTCGCGCTCGTGGGCGCGCTTGGCCTTGTCGTCCACGTCGCGGCGCTGGCTGCGTTCCGGTTCTGGTCCGGAACCTCGGATTTCACTGCAGCGCAGCTTGTCGCAACCCTGGTCGCGATGGCGAGCAATTTCGTTCTTAACAACGAGATCACCTATCGGGCCTACCGCTTTCGCGGCCTGAGCGCGCTTGGAGGCTTCGCAGCCTTCGCGCTCGGATGCAGCCTCGGCGCGCTCGCCAACATCGATGTCGCATCCTGGCTTTACAAATCCAATCAAACTTGGTGGCTTGCGGGGCTGGCTGGCGCGCTGTTGAGCGTCGTTTGGAACTATGCGGTCAGCACCAATCTCATCTGGCGCCGCCGCCATCGCTCCTGAACGGCCTGACGCGGTCGGTGTCAGACTCGACCGCTGGGCGCTTTCGGTTTTAAAGGTCGGCTGTCCGCCTCGTGCGTTCAGGAGGCGGCTAGATGGTCTGTGGCGCGCCAGCCGTGAGGAGCCCCCGTGTCCCTTTCGCCATATGATCGCGACCTCGATCGCAATCCCGCCAATTTTCAGCCGCTGACGCCGCTCACCTTTCTTGAGCGCTCGGCTTCGGTGTTTCCGGATCGGCTCGCGATCGCCCACGGGCCGCTTCGCCGCAACTACCGGGAGTTCCACGCGCGAACGAAGCAGCTCGCCTCCGCGCTCGCCAAGCGGAGCTTTGTGCGCGGCGACACGATCGCGGCTATGCTCCCCAACACGCCCGCGATGCTCGAATGTCATTATGGCGTGCCGATGTGCGGCGCCGTGCTCAACGCGCTCAACACGCGCCTCGATGCCGCGTCGATCGCCTTCATGCTCGATCACGGCGAGGCCAAGGCGCTCATCGTCGACCGTGAATTCTCGGAGGTCATCAGCGCGGCGCTCAAGCTGGCCAAGGCCCGGCCGCTCATCATCGACTACGACGACCCCGAGTATGACGGCCTCGGCGAGCGGCTGGGAGGCCTCGACTATGAAGCGCTGATCGCCGAGGGCGACGAGGCTTATGAGCGCACGGCGCCGGGCGACGAATGGGACGCGATTTCGCTCAACTACACCTCGGGCACGACCGGCGATCCCAAGGGGGTCGTCTATCACCACCGAGGCGCCAATCTCCTTGCCGCCGGCAACATCCTCACTGGCGACGTCGGCCGCCACCCGGTCTATCTCTGGACGCTGCCGATGTTCCATTGCAACGGCTGGTGCTTTCCCTGGTCGATCAGCGTGAAAGCGGGCATGCATGTCTGCTTGCGCCAAGTGCGCGCCAAGCCGATCTTCGACCTCATCGCCGAACACAAGGTCACCCACATGTGCGGCGCGCCGATCGTCATGTCGACCCTGCTCAACGCGCGCGACGACGAGAAGCGGCCGCTGCCGCACGTCGTGCGATTCTTCACCGCCGCCGCGCCGCCGCCCGCCGCCGTGCTCAAGGCGATGGGCGAAGCCGGCTTCGAGGTGACCCATCTCTACGGGCTGACGGAGGTCTATGGGCCGGCGGTGGTCAACGACTGGAAGGACGAGTGGAACGCGCTCGATCACGACGCCCAAGCGCATCTCAAGGCGCGCCAGGGCGTTCGCTATCACGCGCTCGAGGCGCTCGACGTCATGGATCCAGAGACGATGCAGCCCACGCCGGCCGATGGAGAGACGATGGGCGAAGTGATGTTCCGCGGCAATGTGGTGATGAAGGGCTACCTCAAGAACAAGGCCGCGACCGAGAAGGCCCTGGCCGGCGGCTGGTTCCATTCGGGCGACCTTGGGGTCAAGCACAAGGACGGCTATGTGCAGCTCAAGGACCGGTCGAAGGACATCATCATTTCCGGCGGCGAGAACATTTCGTCGATCGAGGTCGAGGACGCGCTGTTCGAGCATCCGGGCGTTCAGCTCGCCGCGGTGGTGGCGCGGCCCGACGACAAATGGGGCGAGACGCCGTGCGCTTTCGTCGAGATGAAACCCGGCCATAGCGCCACCGCCGAGGAGCTTATCGAATGGTGCCGCGCACGGCTTGCGCGCTATAAGTGCCCACGCCATGTCGTGTTCGCCGAAATCCCCAAGACCTCGACCGGCAAGGTGCAGAAATTCGCGCTGCGCGAGCGGGCTAAACTGATCGAGGCGGAGAAAGCCTAACTAATGCGATCCGACGCCTGGCCGCAATATTGCCGCGCCGCGCTCATCCGGTCGGTCAGCGCCGCTGCGGCTCGATTTCCCGGCCCCGGCGAAGAGGCGCCGAAGCGGGTCCACGACGTACGCAAGAAGCTGAAAGAAGCGCGCGCGATCGCGCGGCTCTTTCTCCACTGCGTCGGCGAGCCGGCTCGGGTGACGATCACGGCGCTGGCGGCGACGCGCCGCCAGATCGGTCGGGCGCGCGACCTCGATGTGATGGCGCTTCGAGTCCAGCGTCTCGAGCCCCCACCCGAGATTTCCGAACCCGTGATGGCGGCGATCGCGCGCGAGCGAGAGGCGGCCCAACGCGCCCGTCGGGGCCTCTCGGCCAGCGCGCCACGCGCGCGGCTCAACGCGATCGTCAGGCGCCTCGAGGGATGGGACTTGAGCGCGCTCGGAACTGAGGAGATTGTCGACGCGGTCGCACGCACTTATCGGCAGGCGCAGCGGCGCGGCGTCGTTGCTTTCGAAAGCGAGAATCCGACGGCGCTTCATGCTTCGCGATCCCGCATCGTTGATCTGCGCTACGAGCTCTTACTCCTATCCTGTGCTTGGCCGGAGGCGCTGAATGCGCAGGCCGAAGCCTTGAACGATCTTCGCGAGGCGCTTGGCGACTTCAACGATCTGCACGTGCTAGAAAAATTCGCGGCGGAACACAGCGGTTTATCGCCGGAAGCGCTGGAAGGGCTTGGCGCCCGTATCGAGTCCAAGCAGAAAAAGCTCAAGCGACGCGCCAATGTCGAGTTCGAGCGGCTGTTCGCCGAAACACCGAGCGCCTTTGCGACCCGGATTTCGGCCTATCTGGCCCGTCCGGTGACCGAGCCGGACGAGCCGAATGCAGATAAGGTTGCTCCGGCGTAAGGTTTGGCTAACCCACTACGGTTCCGGGATGGCGGACGCCGATCACGGCCGAGTTAACCCAGTTGACAGCCGCTGAACTTTTGAGCACCGTCCGCATGCCCTTGGGGAAAGGGCTGGTCGTGCTCGAAAAGCCGGCTGGGGGTTACTCACCACCGCAACGGTGCAGGCAGGGCGCAGGAGGGATGGTCCTCATGCACCCCTCCATCGTGCGCGCGAAAACAGGGGCACGTTCAGATGAAGCGAATATGTTTGGCCACGGCCGCGCTCGCGGCGCTTACCTGTGCAGCAAGCGCCGAGGCGTCCACAGTCCGCCTCGCGGTCTCAGGCAACGGCATCACTGCGAACGTAACGCTTACGCTCGGCGCCGACCCCCATGCCGGCCCCCTGTTCGGAACCGGAACTAACCCAAGTGGGCCGGGCTTTGTCGGTCTCGCCGATCCGACCAACGCGCTCTCAGTCACTAACGCGGTCGGGACTTTCTCCGATGCGAATCTCGGCCTCTCCAACGTGGCGATCACCGGATTCGTCGCAAACAACTACCTGCCGCATTTCGACAACGATCAGACGATCCCTTACAGTTTCAGCTGGTATACAGGAACAGGATTCCCTCCTGCCCCGTCCTCCACTCTCCTCTCCTACGACAATCTCTTCTACACCGGCTCCGGCGCCCCGATCACCTGTCTCGGAGTCCCGGCCGGTGGCGTTATTGACGATTACGGCGTGCTCATGACGCTTGCGAATGGAGACGTGTTCGACGTGTGGAGCGACGGCGGCTCCGGCGATATGATCTATGGCGCAGCCGTGGCCACGTCGAGCAAGATCATCGACTATCAAGATCCATTTCCGGGGAACCCGGCTTGGGACGGCCCCGCAGCGGCGACCAATCTTTCGGTTACAGTCGTCCCTGAACCTTCCACCTGGGCGATGATGATCCTTGGCTTCGCCGGCCTCGGTTTTGCTGGCTATCGCTCGTCCCGCAAGACTGCGACGACCGCCTGACGCGGACGCCAATCCAAATCGGAAGGCCGCCCTCGCAGGCGGCCTTTTTCTTTTGTTCGCTCGCCGCGGTCGAAAGGTGCTGATTTCGCTTGCGTGAACACTCGTCCCAAAAGGGGCGTTTTCGGGACAAGCTCTCCGCGTCTCCTTGAGGGCGGGAGTGTGACGGCGGTCACACACGCTAGTGGAAACGCATGTTACCGCTGGGGAAGCCGGAAGGCGGGGCGGGGCGCCGATACCGACTAAAGAGGGTGGCGAGAAAGGGCAGATCGAACCATGCCGACGTGCTTCGCGTGCAAGACTGACATCTCGGGAGACGCCGTCCGGTGCGGCCACTGCGACCTCGTGATCGCCACACGATGCCCGGCTTGCTCCGCCGTCAACCAGGCAGCGGCGAAATTCTGCTCGCAATGCGGGCTTAACCTTGCGGCGAGCGCGATACCTGGCCAAGGGCGATGGAGGGACCGAGGCGCCGAGCGGCGCCAGCTGACGGTCATGTTTTATGACCTTGTCGGATCGACGGGTTTGGCGGCCAAATTAGACCCGGAGGATGTACGAGAGTTCATCGGGGCTTTTCACCGGCACGTTGCCGAAATCATGGTGAAGTTTGGTGGCTTTGTCGCCCAGTATATGGGCGACGGCGGTCTTGTTTACTTCGGCTATCCCAACGGTGACGAGGACAGCGTCGAACTCGCCATCCGGGCGGGTTTGGAGGCCGTGGAGACCGTCGGCGGACTGCGTCTGCCGTCGTCCAACGAAGTCCAAAGTCCGCCTTTGCAGCAACCGCGAATTCGGGTCGGCATCGCGACAGGGATGGTTGTCGTCGGCGAAGCTCTGGGAACAGGCGCCTTGTCGGCCGTGGACGTCGCGGGCGAAACACCGAATTTGGCTTCTCGGATGCAGTCGCTCGCTGAGCCGGACACCGTCATCATCGACGCACAGACCCGACGTTTAGCTGGGAGACTATTCGAGTATCGCGACCTTGGTTCGATTCCTCTCAAGGGATACGCGCAGCCCGCACACGTCTGGCAAGTCATGCGCGGCGCTGCCCGTGTCAGTCGCTTCGAGGCGCGACGCGACTGCGACGTGCCGCAGCCGAACGGCCGGAGAAAAGAAACCGCCATTTTGTTGAGCCGCTGGCGTCAGGCACGGGCCGGCAACGGGCAGGTGGTCCTGATCTCGGGCGAGGCTGGAATTGGCAAATCCCATTTGACGGCAGTCATGCTCGGGCTGCTGCGAAACCAGAGGCACGCTAGGCTGCGGTATTTCTGTTCAGCGCGCCAACAAGACTCACCTCTCGACCCATTTATCCGGCAGATCGAGAGCGCGGCCGGGTTTGAGCGGAGCGACAGCCCGGCGTGCAAGCGCGAAAAGCTTAACCGCGCGCTCGCGCTGGAAGGTCAACGGGCGGAGGACGTCGCGCTCCTCGCAAACCTCCTGTCGCTGCCCGAGGGCGAAGCGGATCCGCAGCTGCAAATGACTGCGCAGCAACGCAGGCGCAAGACGATCGAGGCTCTCATTCGCCAGCCCGAACTTCTGTTTCGGGATCGTCCTGTCCTCGCAGTCTTCGAGGACATCCATTGGCTCGATCCAACTTCGCTCGAGCTCCTGAATATGGCCATTGCGCGGACGGCTGTTTCGCCCGTCCTGCTGGTCGTCACGTTTCGGCCGGGCTTCTCGCTCAGCTGTCGGAACGAGAAACACGTCACTCACATCGCTCTCGGTCCGCTCCCGCCGCCCGATGCCGCCGCCCTCGTGCGGCGCTTTGCGGGTGACGAGAAATTGCCGGCAGAAATCGTCAACGAGATCGTCGAGCGGACGGACGGCGTGCCTCTGTTCCTCGAGGAATTGACACGGGCGGTGCGGGACGCTGGGGCGACGGATAAGGCGCGCGGATCGGGCGCCTCACCATCTCCAGCGCAGGACGTGCCGCCGACCCTGCAGGCGTCTATGCTCGCACGCCTGGATCGGTTGGGATCGGCTAAGGCGGTTGCTCAGATCGCTGCGGCAATTGGCCGCGATTTCTCGCGTGAGCTGCTGGCGGCGGTGACGCGCGCCAGCGCCGATCAGCTTACGCGGGATCTCGATCGGCTGGTTGAGAACGGCGTCGTTGCTCGCCGACGACTGCCGGATTCCAGCTTTACGTTCAGGCACGTCCTGCTCAGGGACGCTGCTTACGGCACTCTGCTGCGGGAAACCCGGTACTCTCTTCACCAGCGCATCGTCCATGTTCTCGAACGGGATTATCCGGACGTAGCTGCACTGCAGCCGGAATTGCTTGCACAGCACTGCGCCGATGCGCGCCTCGCCGAGAAGTCGGCGGGATACTGGCTGCTGGCGGGTCAACAGGCGTTGGGGCGGTCGGCGACACTTGAAGCCATCGCTCGGCTGCGGCGGGGGCTGCAGATTGCTAAGACCGTGCCGGATCAGGCAACTCGCGAGCGATGCGAACTTAAACTCGAGCTGGCGCTGGGCCCTGCGCTGATCGCCGCGAAAGGATATACCGCCGCCGAGACGATCGAATCCTACGCACGTGCGCGTGAACTCAGCGCACACTCGAATCTGTCGCCGCAGCTCGTGGCCGTGCTGCACGGCCAATGGATGCAAGCCCTCATGCGGAACGACATGACCCAGGCGCGACAGCTCTCCGACGAACTCCACGATCTTGGCCAGGCCCGCAATGACCTCTACTGGAGGTGGCAGGGTTCTTATGCCTGCGGCGTCACCTGCTTCCCGACGGGCGACTTCGTTGCGGCTCGACACCATCTTGAGCGGACTCTCGCTCTGTATCACGACGCTCGCGAGTCGGTGCTACCGTCGGCGGCCGGGGAAGCGGGACAATTTCTGAGGCTCCTCAATCTCGACGAGGGGCATGTGGTGGTCCTGGCCTATCTCTCGTGGGTCTTGCTGTACCTTGGCCATTTTGACGAGGCGCGCGCTCGTTGCGCCGAAGCTCTCGATAACGCCCGCCGCTTCGCTCAGGCGTACCCGCTTACCCATGCGCTCAACGGGGCGGCCTTCGTGGAGCTTACGCTCGGCGACTTTGCGGCAGCGCTGCGCCTGCTCGACGAGCTCGACGCGGCGCTGGAAGAACACGGGATCGCCTACTACCGCCCGATGAGTCAAATATGGCGGGGCTGGTGTTTGGCAGCTTCGGGCGAACAGGTCCTTGGACTGCAACATCTGGTGCGCGGCTTGGCCGCATATCGCGCTGCCGGCGCCGAGGTTTACGTGCCCGCCTTCCTGCGCTTCCTCGCTGAAGCCTATCGGGTGGCGGGTCAACCTGAGAACGCATTGGCGCGGCTGGACGAGGCAGCCCGCATCATGCTGGCCTCAAACGCCCACGGGGACGAGGGCGAAATGCTTCGCGTGCGCGGTCTCACACTCCTCGACCTTAACGACCCCGTGGGCGCGGAAGAATGCCTGAGGACGGCCATCAAGGTTGCGCGTGAGAAGAGCGCTGAGTTGTGGGAGCTCCGCGCGGCGACAGATCTTGGGCGTTTGTTACGAAGCCGCGGCCGCTCCGCCGAGGCGCACCAGATGGTCCTCTCCGTCTGCGGCCTCTTTCCCGAAGATGCTGCTCGCGATGTGACGCGCGCTCGGGCGCTGCTGGAGGAGCTGAGCCTCTTCTCGCGAATTGCCCCTGCAACGGGGATCCGAGCATGAGAAAATGAACACTACGAAGGCGAGGAACAACCATGTCTGTCAGCGAAGGCGTCGTGGCGGCGGTCGGGGACTCCGTACGCGAGAGTGAAGCGTTACGCGAGAGTGAAGCTTCCAGCTCATTCGACGTGAACGACCTGCGGGCCAAAGGATTCACCGCAAAGCTCGTGGGCCGGGTGATCGACAACCCCCAATGGCTTCTCGCTCTTCTAAGGACGTGTTGGCCCATCCCCAAGCTCGGCAACTGGGCGGCGGTGACGCGGTTCGAAGACGTGCAGGAAGTGCTCGGCCTGGACGATGTCTTTCCTGTGCCGTTCGGCGACAAGGTCAAGCTGCTGAACGGTCCCCCCAATTTCCTTAATTTCTTACTCGGGATGAAAGGCGACGAGGAGTATTGGGCCATCCAGAGGGACGTAATGGAAGCTTTCCGGCTCGCCGACATATCCTCGATTGTCGCGCCGCAGGCCGCACGGCTCACGGAGGAGATCCTGGCGGCGAGCGCTGGCCGTATCGACGCAATTCAAGACCTCATCACATTGGTTCCGACCCGTCTGTGTCGGACCTATTACGGCGTGCCGGTGCGGGTCGAGGAGGAGACCCAGTTCGGACAGTGGACGATCGCCATGAGCACCTTCATGTTCGGGGACCCAACCGATAATCCCGCGTATCGGAGGTGCGCGGTGGCGGCGGGCAAGCAGATGCGCGCCTTGATCGACCAGGCTATTCGCACAGCGAAAGCTTCGCCGAGCGGCTCCGACACAGTCCTGGCGAGGTTGCTCGCGATGCAGCAGCGCAATCCGCAGCTCACCGACGAGCGCATCCGCTCCTACCTGATCGGCATGATCACCGGCTTCGTCCCGACCAACACAATGGCGGCAGGGCACATGCTCGACATGCTGTTTCGCAGGCCCGACTTCATGGCGGCTGCGCGTTCGGCGGCTATCGCCGGTGATGACGAAAGGTCGCGGCGCTGTCTCTTTGAGACGATGCGGTTCAAACCGCTCAACTTGGGCCCATTCCGGAATTGCGCACAGGACTACACAATCGCTGCCGGAACCCCGCGCGCTAAGACCATCCCAGCGGGCACGAAATTGTTGGCCAGCACGCAGTCGGCGATGTTCGACCCAAGGCGTGTCGACAATCCTCGTAAGTTTGACCCGGATCGACCGGCGTTCCACTCGATGCTGTTCGGGTCCGGCCTCCATTGGTGTACGGGCGCTTTTATCGCCGCGACGCAGATCACCCAGACCTTCAAAGCTCTGCTGGTGAAACGGAACTTGAAGCGCGCCTCAGGCCGCGCCGGGCGCCTGCAATTGCTTGGTCCGTTCCCTCAGCACCTGATGGTCGAGTTTGACCCATGACGCACGCATTCGCGACCATCGTCGTTCCGTTTCCGACGAGCCGGACGGCGGCCGTCGAGGCTTGCCTCGATGGATTTGCAAATCCCGCGGGGCCGGCCATCGCCGGGCCGCTCGACGAGACGGAATTCGTGCACTTCATGAGCATGAGCGTCGTGCGCGGCGATCCCCAAGCGCATCTCATTCTGGAAATGAGCGCCGACGGCGCGGTCGATACGGCTATCCACCGGCTCGCCTCTGCGCTTGAACAGCCCTTGGAGGCGCTGCTTGAGACGACCGACGTCTTGCGAGGGGGAAACTCGCTCGCAGAGTTCCTTCTGAAGCAACACGTCTCTGTTGGGCAGGGGTGGTTCTCGCATCCAGGCCTCAACTATGACGGCACGCCCGGCATGACCGTCGAGCGTATTAACAAGGAGGCTCGGCTCGCGGCCGCCGCCGCGCTTCTCGTCGATCGATTGCCGCCCGCTCCGTCACCGCTGACGACCCTGAACGCAGTGCGCGCCCAGCTATGGGCGAAGGAGGCGACGAAGTGGGCGTTCGTCGCGGAAGACGCTCCGGGCCTGAAGGGGACGCCTCCGGTTCTTCCCGGCGTCCTTGGCGTCTTGGCGGCCTCGACCCTCCTGTTGTGGCCTTTCCTTCTGGTCGCCCTGGCAGCCCTCGCGCTCCTCTGGGCGCTGAGCGGTCTGGGCGCCGGAATTTGGGCCGCGATCGTCGTTTTCGTCGCGCAGCTGGTCGCGATCTATTGGTGGCTGCGCCGCAAGGAACAAACCGATATCCCCGAGGACTTCGCCCCGCAGTCCGCCAAAGTCGAAGAATTCATGAAGCGGGAGAATTTCGCGGCCCAGAATCATCTCGCAGCTGCTTCCACCATGAAGCCAGGGCCGTTTCGGATGTTCACGTTGCGCGTCGGTCTGTGGGCGGCTGGGCAAGATGGAGCCCGCTTCTCGCGGCCAAGTTTTCTCGGCCCAAGCGGCGTCATCCATTTCGCGAGATGGCTCATCCTCCCCGGCACGGATAAGCTGCTTTTCTACTCCAACTATGACGGCGCCTGGGAAAGCTATCTCGAGAACTTCATCGAGGAGGCCTATAAAGGCGTCACCGGGATCTGGAGCAACACCCTCGGTTTTCCAAGGACCGACAATTTATTTGGCATCGGGAAGAACCGCGGCGCAAACGACGGCGACCGGCTACGGCGTTGGACCCGTCGTCAGCAGTATCTGTCCCTTGTCTGGTACTCCGGCTATCCCCGGCTGACGACGGACCGGATCCGAACGAACGCGGCGATCCGCCAGGGAATCGCTTTGGCCCAAACGGAGAGTGACGCCGCCGAGTGGCTGGCCTGCTTCGGGTCCGAGCCGCGGCCGGCAGCGATTCTCGAGGCTCCGGAGATCGCCACTCTGGTCTTCGGCGGGTTGTCGCGGCTGCGCTTCGGCGCATCCCTCATGCTTCAGCTGACCGACGACGTCGCCGCCAACAAGGGCTGGCTCGGCGGCATAGAGCCACGGCTAACCTACGGCGACGCCTTGAATGCGAACGAGGCGATGCTTGCCGCCTTCTCGGCGTCCGGACTCGCCAAACTTGGCCTGCATGGCAACGATCTAGCCACCTTCCCTGTCGCTTTCCAGCAGGGCAGCGCCGCCCCCTGGCGGGCACGCGCGATCGGCGATATCGACAACAATGATCCCGGCAAATGGTGGTGGGGCGGACCTCAGCTTCCGATCGACGCCGTCCTCCTGATCTACGCGAAGACCTCAAAAGAGCTTTCCGAGGCCATCGGCATCCGGAAGCAGGAGCTAGCGGCCGTTGGAATTCGGGTCGCGCACGAAGTCGCGCTCAAGGAACTGCCCCCCGACGTTCTTCCGCCACACAATCAGTTTGCGAAGGAGCCGTTCGGGTTCGCCGATGGCGTTTCCCAGCCGATCATCCAAGGCACGCCACGTGCGCTCGCGTCGAAGAATGCCCACCAGGTTGTTCCGCCCGGCGAGTTTGTTTTTGGTTATCCCGACAATCTCGGCTACATGCCCCCGTCCCCCGCAGTCGCCGATCAGCGTGATCCGCACGATCTGCTGCCGGCCCTTGGATTTGACCCATCTCGCCAGCGCCCGAATTTTTCCGATCCGGCGCCCACAGCGAGCCACGACTTCGGCCGCAACGGCACTTTCCTGGTGGTTCGGCAGCTTGAACAAAATAGGGCTGCGTTTGACGATTTTAAGCACGACGCCGCCGCCGCGATCGCGACAGACCCGCGCGCGCCCGCTCTTCCTCGGGAGCAACTCGAGGAATGGATTGGGGCGAAGATCGTCGGCCGTTGGCAGAACGGTCAGTCGCTGGTTCGCCATCCGCATGGACCTCGCCAGGGCGGCGAGGCCGATAACGATTTTCTATACGGGGTCGAGGACCCGACTGGCGTCAGATGTCCGCTCGGCGCACATACCCGGCGCGCCAATCCGCGCGAAAGTTTCGATCCTGGATCGCTAACGCAGCTATCGATCACCAATCGGCATCGTATCCTTCGGGTTGGGCGCTCCTACGTCCGCCAAGAGGGCAAGTCGGACAATCCGGGGCTCCTCTTCATGGCCCTCAACGCGGACATCGAGCGCCAGTTCGAGTTCGTGCAGCAGACCTGGCTTCTGGCCCCAAGTTTCCACGGACTGCAAAACGAAGCCGATGCGATGATCGGGCGGCGCGACGTGAGCCAGGACATCACGATCCCAACCCCATCCGGACCCTTATGCCTGAAGGGACTGAAGGACTTCGTCACGGTCAGAGGAAGCGGCTATTTTTTCCTACCGGGCCGCACCGCCATACGCTTTCTCGCAAGCGTCGCGTGACGCCGAAACGAACAGATACCGGACGGCGCCCGTCAGACGGCGCCGCCCTGCGCGCCGACCAATAGCGCGACTCCGAACGCCAGCACCGCCAGGGCGGCGGCGAATTCGAACCCCTTCGCCACCAGCGCCAGGCGCGAATTTTCCCCCGCCGCAAGCCGCATCGCGGCCGACTTGGCGAATACAGCGATCCAGGCCAGCGCGCCCGTCGTCACCGCCGTGCCGATCGCCATGGCGAAGGCGGCCGCGACCCCGGCGGCGAACAGCCCTTGCGCCATTGCGAACACCAGCACCAGGATCGCGCCCGAGCAAGGACGCGCGCCCGCGGCGATCACCGTTCCAGCCGCCGCCCGCCATGAAAAGGGGCCATTAAGCTGAGCCGGATCGGGCATATGCATGTGCCCGCACTCGTCCCCGGGCGCGTCCGCGACGTCGGGCGGCCCGGCGCGATAGGCCGCCGCCGACAGGCTGAACGCGGGCCGCCTCCATGCGACGCCAGCATAGGCCGGGGCGGAAGCCAATGCGCGGCGGCGCGCCGCGTGCTCCCTCAGCGCCGCAATGAGCACTGAGCCCTTTCGCCACACCAACCAAGCGCCAATGGCCGCGATGCCGCAATAGCTCGCGAGATCGATCCAGTCGGCGGCACGATTCATATGCGAAGCGGTCGCTCTGAAGACAAACCCGGCCGCGCCGACGAGCGCGATCGCGATCAGCGCCTGAAGCAGCGCCGCCATGAGCGCCATCGCCGCGCCGCGCTTGAGCGACGTCTCATTGGCCAGCATGTAGGAGGCGAGGACCGCCTTGCCGTGTCCGGGGCCCGCGGCGTGAACGACACCATAGGCAAGGCCGAGCCCGACGAGACCCCATGCGGCGCCGGGATTGCCGTTCAGCGCGTGCACTTTGCCCGCGATGAGATGGGTGAGCGACGATTGCTGGGCCATCAGCCAGCCCGTGAGCCCGCCTCCGGCGCCGCCTCCGCCCTCGCCGCCGGCAACAGCAAATGGCCGCTGCGAAAGCTGCGCCAGTGCGCTAACGGCCGATCCGCTCCAAGCGACCAATCCAAGAGCGGTCCATAAGGTCACGCGTCTCGTCATGGGCACGCGACGATGGCGGCGCTCGCCATTTTGAATCCGAAATTGGTTCCCGGCGCCAGGTTGGTGAAGAAGGATTCAGTCAGCTTCTGCTTGTCGTCCGCCTCGAGCGGCTTCGGTTTGGCGACGTTCGCCGAGCATCCCGACGGCGCGGAGACTAGTGTCACCGGCCCCTTGTCGTCAAATTCAAAATCGATGAAAAACTCCGGGTCGGCGACCCGCAAGGTGAGGAACTTGGTCACAGGCGTCGGCGTCTTCAGCGGCAAGGTCACATGGAACTCGACCAGATGGTCGGGCCGCTCCTGCATCCAGTAATCGGTCACTGTGCCGAAATCCATTGCCTTGCCGCCGTTCTTCAACGTGGTGAAATAGCCGATTTCGGCCAGGCTGCCGGCGTTCTCCTTGGCCAGCGGGGCGAATTGCTCTTTCTTCACGAGTTGGCCAGCCGGCGCGAGGCCCTGCGTGGCGAAGGACGAATACATCTCGTCGAAAACCCAGTCGTGAATCACCGCGGAAACCTTGCCGTCAGGGGTGAACGCGATTTGGCTCTTGACGGTGATCCAGACATGCGGATGCGCGCGAGCCGGCGTCGCGGCCGCAAGCCCGAGCCCGAGCCCGAGGCTCAACGCAACGCTTCTCCAATTCCGCTGTCGGCCGCCCATAGCGACGCTTCCTTGCTGGCAAAGTGCGGCGACGAGATGGCAAGCCGGCTCAACCATGGTTGAGCGAATCTTAACGCTGCATGGTTCAGCGATTCTTAAGCCAATGGGCGCAACGTCGCGTCATGGCGCGTCGCGTTTCGCCTGTGTTGCTCGTGTTCACCGCGGCTCTGTGTCTCACAAGCTGTGGCTTCCTCGGCCATCCCGAGCGGCCGGTCTGGCGCGCTCAGGCCGAAAACGCCTGCTTCGCCCGCAGGCAGGTCACTCTTTCCGACAATATCGTTCAGGCGGCGGAAATCGACGGGCCCGGCATCTGCGGCATGACCCGTCCGCTGAAAGTCTCGGCTCTGGCCAATGGGACGATTGCGGTCGACAAGACCCTCACCATCGGCTGCCCCATGATCCCGGCGCTCGAGGCCTGGCTCGACGCCATCGTCGAGCCCGACGCTCAGACCCGCTTCGGGCAGAGGGTCGCGACGGTCAAAGTGTTCGGCGCCTATAGTTGCCGGGGCATCGACAATATGCCGGGCGCACGGCTCTCCGAGCACGCCTTCGGCAATGCGGTCGACGTCGCCGGCTTCACGCTCGCCGACGGGCGAGAGATCGACTTCGTCCGCGACTGGAAGAAGACCGACACCCAGGAAGCCGCCTTCCTGCACGAGGTCCACGCGGGCGCCTGCCAGTATTTCACCACCGTCCTGGGGCCCGGCGCGGATGTGTTCCACTACAACCACATCCACCTTGATCTCGCCAATCACGGCTCGACCGACACCGGCCCCCGGCGCATCTGCAAACCGACGCCGGCGCCCGACCTCTTGCCGGCGCCTGAGCCCCGCGACGGCCTGCCGCCAGCCCCCGATATCGACGAGCCGCTCGACATCGCGCATTTGAGCGCGCCGGACCCCGTCGCGGCTCCCTCGGACGCCGCGCCGGGGCCAGGCGATGCGCCCGACGGCGCCTTGCCGCCGGCACCGATAGGCGAGAGCGATCCCTCGCCGCCGATCCTGCCGACCGGCGTTTACCCCACGGTCGACGGGCAGCCGACGTCGTCGATCGGAGGTCACGACGAATAGATCGCCGCGCCTCGGGCGACCCAAAGCGAATCCCCCTGAGCGGTCGTCTGGAGGTTCGAGTAAACGCCAATAAACGCTAGTAAACGCTAATAAACGTCAGTAAAACAGCTAGCGTTTACTAGCGTTTACTTTTTCGAAACGAGACTTTTCAATGGGTTACGGGCGATTCAAATAAAACATTCCCCGGCCCGTCTCGCTCGCTGTGCAAATTGTCTTAGAAGCTTTTCCCTCCCGTTTCCACGCCACAGGCAGCGAGCCGCCTGGATTCGGCCAATCGAGATACTTATAGCACGTATTCAAAATTACCGCAATAAGTTGTTCGCGACATGTCGGTAGCGGACGATATGTCCGGTTTAGGTAGCGCACGATCTGTCCGGTAAGTCCGGCCCCTTTTGGAGGGGTTGGATGCGCCGGACGGAAGCCCTTCGGGGGGGGCGCA
>Ga0209624_10001973_pt1 | contig 15537 bp, 16 predicted proteins | sample JacPinW_OM2H0_O1_FD_188565 | JGI IMG/M metagenome (GOLD analysis project Ga0209624, IMG submission 188565) | Forest soil microbial communities from Algoma, Ontario, Canada - Jack Pine, Ontario site 1_JW_OM2H0_O1 (SPAdes) (version 2) | ecosystem: Environmental > Terrestrial > Soil > Boreal...
GTTGTGCTAGTTGAATTCGTCAGGACCGGGCTTGTGCCCCGGCTGCCGTCGGCGGTCCTTGCCGTAGGTTTAGAGCTCTCTGGAATGCTTCTGATTGCGGTCGGGCTGGTACTGCATACGATCACCCGGCGCTTTCAGGAGCTCGAGCACCAGCTTAAGGTGCGGCAAGGCGGTTCCGAAGAAATTGGAACCGCATGAGTCCGTTGCCGAAGCGCCGACGCCTGTCGCCGAGCCGGAGCCCGTCGTCCAGGCGCAGGCGCCGCTTGTCGCCGAGCCTGCGATGCCGGATGCGGACGTCGCCGCGGGCGCCGTGGCCGCGCTGCCCGAGGGCCCCGAGCACGTCGACGAGGTTGCGACCGCGCAGGCCCCCGCGGCCGACCATGCCGCCGCCGCGGCGCCGGTCGCCGAGCCGTTCGTGGCGCCGCGCGTCGTCCCCGAGCCGGCGCCCGAACCTGCGCCGCAGGCCGCCGAAGAGCCGCAGCCCGTTCCGGCGCCCCCCGCCGAGCCCGTCCCCGAGCCCGAGCCTGAGCCGGAAGCGATCAAGAAGCGCGTGCGGCTCGTCTTTGCGCGCGACGCGCTCGAACGCGCCCTCGCGTTCCTCGAGCAGTCCGACTACGGCGGGCTGATCACGCACCTGTTCGCGATCCGCACGCTGCTGCCGACCGCGCTGGTCGGGCTCAACGGCGACGTCCCCGGCAAGCTCGCCGCCGAGCGCGAAGCGCTGCGCGGCGTGGTCGACCGCCTGTTCATCAAGATGCGCATGCCGCGCTACGCGCTCACCGGCAAGGACCTCGAAGACCGCAGCAGCCGCTCCGCGCTCGTCGAGCTCGTGCGCGCGCTGGCGGACTCATCGCCGGCGGAAGATATCGGCCCCGGCGATGCCACGGTGGTGCTCGAAGGCCCGATCGACGTGACGCGCATGACGCCGCACCTCGCATCGCTCGACTCCGATCCGCTCGGCAGCGCGCGCCCGTGGCTCATCCTCGCCGAGCTGCTGCCGTCGGCGTTCGTCACGCCGCCGGGCGGCGAAGCGATGAACGCGTACCGCAGTGCGCTGATCGCGACGTTCACCAACATCGCACCGCTGCCGAACGAGGAGTTCCACCGCGTTCTCGCCGGGACGCAGAACGCCGCCCTGGATGCGGCGCTGCGCGACGTGCGGATGGCGTTGCGCGACGCGCTCGAAGCGGCCGCAGCAAAAGCGTAGCGTGCTCGGCGTTCAGCTCGCATACGGCGGCGAGTTGGCGGTCATCGGCGTCATCCTCGGCGTCATCGGCTTCATCCTGATCGGGTTCACGAGCCTGTGGCCGTACCCGTCCAAGCCGGTCGTCACGTCGGTGTCGCCGGTCGAGACGATGCCGCTGAGCCCGACCGCGCCGGCGTGGGAGTCGCAGCAAACGGGGCAGGTCGCGATGTTCTCGCGCACGATCTCGTGGCCGGTGCTCGTCGATCCGCAGGCCGGCGAGCTCGACGACAACGAGCGCCGCCGCGTGCTCGACGGCCTGGGCATCGTCGCCGACGCGTGGTGCGCGGGCATCCTCGCCAAAGCGTTCGAGGAAGAAGAGGGCGATCTGCGCGTCGCCGCCATCGAAGCGCTCGGCCAGTGCGACGGCGACGTCGTCGGCCCGACGCTCGAGCGCGCGTACTCGTCGTACGTCGTGGCGGAGCGCTACGCCGCGATCGACGGCGCGTCACGCCGCGCCGACGTCCCGCTCCTCGAGCGCGCGCTGCGCGACACCGACGCCACCGTCGCAACCGCCGCAGCGTACGGCCTGCACCGCGCCAAACGCGACGATCTCATCGAAGCGAACCTCGCGGGCCGCGACGACGCGCGCGCGAACGAGATCCGCCGCGTGCTGTCCGTCCTCGCGTAGCGCCGCGTTTCAGATCGGCGGGATCTTCCGGCCGAAGTATTCCGCGATCACGTGCTGCGCGATCGGCGCCGCCACCGATGCACCGTAGCCGCCCGACTTCTCCATGTAGACCGCCAGCGCGATCTTCGGGTGATCGACCGGCGCGTACGCGACGAACCACGTCGTGTTCGGCCCGGCGCCGCCGCCCGTTTCCGCGGTTCCCGTCTTGCCGCCGAACGGCAGCTTTTCGATCGCGAGCCCGTACGCGGTTCCGCCCGGATCGGTGACTTTGGCCATGCCGGCGCGCACTTCTTTGAGCGACTCGGCGGTGACGTTCACCTTGCGGATCACCTCGTGGTCGAAGCGCCGCAGCACGTGGCCGCGCGGCGAGCGAATCTCTTCGACGATGTGCGGTCGGTGCAGGATGCCACCGTTCACGACGGTCGCCGTGACGTTGGCCATCTGCAGCGGCGTGGCTTGCATCGCGCCCTGCCCGATTGCGAGCTGGCACGCGTCGCTCTTCTCCAGGTGGATGCCCGGCCCGTACGTCTTTTGCGTCCACTCCTCGGTGGGCCAGTTGCCGGCGAACTCGCCGGGCAAGTCGACGCCCAGCCGCGTGCCGATGCCGTACTGCGTCGCATAATAGCGCAGGCGCTCGTTGCCGAGCCGGTAGCCGAGCTGGTAGAAATAGCCGTCGGACGATGCGGCCAGCGCGCGCACGAAGCCGACGGTGCCCAAGCCGCCGGCCGCGATGTCGCGGAACCACACGCCGTGGCATTTGAACGCGCCCGCGTCGTACAGCACTTGGTTCGGCTGGATGACGCCGCTCGAGATCGCGCCCGATCCGGTGACCATCTTGAACGTCGAGCCCGTCGGCGACGCAGCGCCGATCGCGCGGTCGTACAGCGGGTTGAGCTTGTCGCTGAGCAGGCGGTTGTACTTCTTCTCGTCGATCGGCGTCGCGAACTCGTTCGGGTCGAACTCCGGCATCGATGCGAGCGCGAGCACGCCGCCCGTTGCGGGATCGATCACGACGACCGCGCCGGCCAAGCGCTGGCCGCGGCCTTTGCCCCACTTGGCGAGCTGCGCGCCCAGGTTCTTCTCGACGATCTTCTGCAAGCGCCAGTCGATCGTCGTCACGAGCGTGTTGCCGGGAACGGGGTCGAGCGGCTTGAGCCGGCGCACCAGCGCGCCCGCCGCGTTCACCTCGACCTGCTGGCCGCCCGCGCGGCCGTGGAGATAGCGGTCGTACGCATTCTCCAGACCGTCTTTTCCGGTGACGTCGTTGGGTGAATAGCCTTCGCGCTTGCGCGCGCTGTACTCGTCCTCGTCGATCGCGCCGACGTAGCCGAACAGGTGCGAGCCCGTCTTGCCGTACGGGTAGTTGCGCACGGGCTGCTCTTCCATGTCGACGCCGCGCAGGTCGCTCTGCGTCTCGGCGAGCCGCGCGGTCTGCACCGGCGTGAGGTCGGTCGCGAGGATCACCGGGCCGTACGGCTCGTACGTCTTGACCTGCTCGAAGTCGTCGTAGTTCTTGCCGTGATGGTGCAGCAGGCGCGCGCGCAGCTTCGCGACGGGGATGTCGAGCACGTCGGAGAGCAGCGCCAGGGTCTTGTCGATGTCGCTTATCTCGGACGGGATCAGCGCGCACACGAAAGACGGGCGCGAGCGCACGAGCACGACGCCGTGGCGGTCGACGATCAGGCCGCGCGGCGCCGCGACGGGGATCACTTGGATCTGGTTGGCGCGCGCTTGCGCCGCGAACGTCTCGCCTTGCACGAGCTGCACGTCGATCAGCCGCACGACGATCGCGATCAGCGCGAACGCGAGCACCGCGCCGAACGCGACGACGCGCAGCACGGAACGGTCGCCCCCGCTCGGGAGCCGTTCGGTCGCCGCCACCTACGTGTACCCGTACCGTTCGATCGTCGTCTTGTCGGTCACGAGCCGGCCGCGCACGACGAGCCACGCGAACGCGACGAGCGCGGTGAGCAGCGCGCGCCACAGCGACGTGTGCGCGTGGACCAGCGCGAAGCCCGGCGGAAAGCCTTCGATGCGCATCACCGACCAGAAGATCGCGTCGCGCACCAGCACCGCCAGGCCGCACAGCACGGCCGGCACGAACGCGCCGTCGGCGAACATGCGGCGCGAGAAGCCGCCGACGAGCAGCGCGACGACGGTCGTCGCGATCGTCCAGCCGCCGCCCGTCCCGCCGAAGATGTCCTCGAGCAGTCCGGCCGGCAGCGCGAGCATCGCACCGTGGCGCGCGCCCGCGCGCGACGCGTACAGCACGACCGCGATCGTCACGAGCGAGGGCACCGCGCCGCGGAACGCGAGCAGCGGCACGACGACGGTCTGGGCGAACGCGAGCAGCGAGGTCCAGCCGAGCACCGGCCAATAGGCCGGGCCGACCGTGATCTCCATGCTCCTATATTTTCTGCGGTAGAACGACGACACGCGAGAGAGCCGTGAGATCGGCGGCAGGTTGCACGATGGCGGTTTGATCGAGCGCGCCCGCCGAGACGGGCTCGATCTGCTTGATGCGCCCGATGAGAACGCCGGCGCGGAACGAGCGGCCTTCGCCCGTGACGACCCGGTCGCCGACGCGTATCTTCGCGTCCTGCGAGACGTACTGCAGCTTCACGCGCGTCGCCGTGCCGACCGCGATCGCCCACCAGCGGCCGTGCTGCACGACCGCCGGCAGCTTGGACGTGGCGTCGGTGACCAGCAAGACTTTGGACGAGAGCGGCGCGACCTCGATCACGCGGCCGACGACCCCGCGGCCGGTCACGACGCCGTCGTCGCGGTGGACGCCGTTCACCGCACCGCGATCGATCGTCACCACGTGCGTCGCGGCTTCCGGGTCGTAGCCGATCACCGTCGCCTCGATGCCGTCGGGGTGCGCGAGCTTCGCCGCGGCGAGATCCTGCGCGGCCGGAACGCGCGCGACGCGCTCCTGCAGCTCGTCGTTCTGCTTGCGCAGCGCGGCGTTGTCCGCGCGCAAGCGCCCGTTCTCCGCGGCGAGCCCCGGCGTGCGCTTGACCGTGTCGATGCCGCCGCGCACGCCGTCGACGACGAACGCCGCGGCAAGCTGAAGATACGCCGTCACCGACGTCACGGTGACCGTGAGCGGCGAGGTTCTACCGGCGCGCGCGAAGTCGAGCTGCAAGAGCGCGATGAGAGCGGCCACGATGACCGCCCCGATTACCGCGAATAGCTTTCTCTCATCCCGATTCGTAACGATTGATACCACCTCGTCAGCCGATCCGCATGCGGCCGCAGCCGTTCGAGCAGACCAGGCGACGCAAGAATCTCACCGGCGCCGCGCGCCACGCATCCCAGGGGGTCGTCGGCAACCGTCGTCGGCACGTTCGTGCGCGCGGCGATCTCGCCTGCGAGTCCGGGGATCAGCGCGCCGCCGCCGGTGAGCACGATACCCGATTCGAGGAGCTCGCCGGCGAGATCCGGCGGGCACGCTTCGAGAATCGACCAAGCCGCGCGCGCGATGCGGTCGATGCCGTCGCGCATCGCTTCGCCGACCAGCGTTTCTTCCACCAGGCGCTTGCCGGGCCGCAGGTTGCGCATGTCGGTGCCTGCCAGCAAGTACGGCTCGCGGCCCGGCGCGCGCCCGGCAAAGCCGCGCTCGATCTTCAGCCGCTCCGCGGTCAGCACGCCGATGCCGAAGTATTCGTGCCGCAGCCGCGCGGTGATGGCGGCGTCGAACGTGTCGCCGCCGCATTTGATCGAGTGCAGCGCGACGACGCCGCACAGCGTGAGCACGGCGATCTCGGTGGTGCCGCCGCCGATGTCGATCACCATCGCGGGCCGGGGCCCCGTGATGTCGAGCCCGGCGCCGACCGCGGCCGCGACGGCCTGCGGGACGAACTCGGTGGTGCGCGGCCCGGCGGCGCGAATCGCCTCTTCGACGGCCTTGCACTCGATGTCGGTCGCGCAGCCGGGCACGCAAGCGATGACGCGCGGCGCGACGCGCGGGCGCGATGCCAGCGCGCGGTCGACCACGCTCTTCACCAGCGCGTGCGCGCCGCGGAAGTCGGAGATGGTGCCGCCGCGCAGCGGCCGCACGACGCGGATGCGGCCGGGCGTGCGGCCGTCCAGCTCTTTGGCGGCTTGCCCGACCGCGACGATCGCGTCGTCGCTGGTCCGGTAGGCGACCACGGACGGCTCGCTGACGAGGATGCCTTCGTCGTGCGAGTAGACGACCGTGTTCGCGGTGCCCAGATCGATGCCGACGTCCGGGCTGAACGTAGCCCTGAGCGTCCCGGCCAGGCTCATCGTGCGTGCACCTCGGAGTGCGGGGGAACCAGTATCTTGCCGAGCCGCGGCAGTGCGCGCGCGAACGCCGCGAGCGGGAAGCCGACGACCGTGAAGTAGTCTCCGTCGATCCGCTCGACGAGGGTCGCCGCGAAGCCCTGGATGCCGTATGCGCCGGCCTTGTCCAGCCCGTCGCCGCTCGCCGCGTACGCGCCGATCGTCTCGTTTGTAAGATCGGCGAAAAGAACGCGCGTCGATACCACGTCGGACAACGAGGCCGCCGTCCGGTCGTCGCGCAGGGCGAAGGCGGTGTGCACGACGTGCCAGCGGCCCGACAGCCGGCGCAGCATGTCGCGCGCCTGGGCGGCATCCGCCGGCTTTCCGAGCGCTTCGCCGTCGATATCGACGACCGTGTCGGCGGCGACGATCAGCTCGCTCGACGGCGCGGCCGCGGCGGCTTTCCCCCGCGCGTGCCGCAGCGCCAGCTCGACCGGATGGACCCCGGGCAGCGGCGTCTCGTCGTATGCGCTCGGCACCACCGTGACGCGCAAACCCAGCGACGCGAGTAACTCGCGGCGGCGGGGCGATGCGCTTGCAAGCGCGACAGCGTCCAGAGGCAGTGCGTGTGTGATGTGATCAGTGTACGTGCGCTCGCGTACGAAGACAATGTTTCATGCGAAATTCTGCGCGAGATCACTCGACATTCGTCGAGGTGACGCGACTCGAACGGGTCACACGACGTCGAGGCGCATCACGTCGGCCGCCGACTCGCCGCGGACGACGCGGCGGTGATGGCCGTTGCGAACGAAGACGACCGGGGGCCGGCCGAAGCGGTTGTAGTTGCTCGCCATGCTGTAGGTGTAGGCGCCGGTGTGGCGCATCGCGACCAGGTCGCCGGCCGCGAGGTCGCGCGGCAAGACGTAGTCGCCCATCTCGTCGTTCTCGCACGAGCGGCCCGTCATGGTGGCGGGCTCGTCCGGCCCCTGCGCGCGCGCCGCCATGACCTCGGGCACATGGCGCGCGCCGTACAGGATGGGCCGCGGGTTGTCGGTCAGCCCGCCGTCGACGATGACGAAGCGGCGGCGGCCCTGCGTCTTGACGGCCATCACGCGGTAGAGCGAGCTCCCCGCCCGCGCGACCAGGGCGCGGCCGGGCTCGATCGCCAGGCGCAGTCCCCGGCCGTGGGCGCGCGCGGCGAGCGCCGCCGCGAGCGCGTCGAGGTCGAGCGGCCGCGCGTCGCCCGGGCCTTCTTCCACCCCGATCCCGCCGCCGCAGATCAGCTCCGCGACGGGCAAGCCCAGCGCGGCAGCCGCGCCGGCCGCGGCGAGCAGCTCGTCGGCGTTGGTGACGAACGGCGCGATCTCCGAGATCTGGGAGCCCAGGTGCGCGTGCAGGCCGATGAGCCGCAGCTGCGGCAGCGCCGCGATCCGCGCGAACGTCTGCGCGAGCTCGCCGAGCGGGATTCCGAACTTGGTGTTCTCGCCGCCGGTGCGGATGAAGTCGTGGGTGTGGGCTTCGATGCCGGTGTTCACGCGCAGCATCACGTCGACCGGTTGGGCCGCCGGGACCAGCGCCGCGAGCCGCTCGAGCTCTTCGCGGTTGTCGATCACGTCGAACGCGACGCGCCGCTCGGCGACCGCGCGCAGTTCCTCGTCCGTCTTGCCGCAGCCGTGGAAGTACATGCGCCCGGCGGGAAAGCCGCCGCGCTCCGCGGTGAGCAGCTCGCCGATCGAGCAGACGTCCAGCCGCAGCGGCGTGGCGGCGAGGTGCTCGGCGAAAGCCGCGCACAGGAACGCCTTACCGGCGTAGCCGACCGCGATGCCGCGCGGCGCGCACGCCTCGGTGAAGCGGTGGATCTCCAGGTCGAGCTCGTCGAGGTCGACGACGAACAGCGGCGTGCCGTATGTGTCGGCGAGCTCGCGCGCGCTGACGCCTCCCAGCGAGCCGTCCACGGCAAACGATGCGGTCATGTCGCGTACAACCCGCGTTCGGCGATGTATCGATACACCGGTTCGGGGACGAGATAGCGCACGCTCTTGCCGGCGTGCAGGCGCTCGCGTATGAGCGTCGCCGATTCGGCGACCAGCGGCAGGTCGAGCACGCGAACCTTCGCCCGAAGCTCCGCGGGCAGATCGGCGAGCGCGCGGTCGACGTCCTCCGCGGTCACGTCGCCGCGCGGCGCGACGACCAGCGCTTCCACCATGCCGACCACCTCGTCGAGGCGCTGCCAGCGCGAGCGCACGAGCGAGTCGCCGCCGACGACGAACGTGAGCGCGGCGTCCGGATGGCGCGCCTGCAGCCGCGGGAGCAAGTCGGCGGTGTAGCCGGTGGCATCGGCTGCCAGATCGCTTTCGTCCAATGCGAACGCGGTGTTGCTCGCGATCGCGAGACGAATCATGCGCGCACGGTCTTCGCCGGGTGCGTTCATCGCGCCGTTGCGGTAGTGCTTGCCCTCGCGCGTCGGCACGAACAGCATGCGATCGAGGCCGCACGTATCGCGCACGGCCTCGGCGACGAACAGATGGGCGTTGTGGACCGGATCGAACGACCCGCCGAAGACCCCGAGACGCATTTAGCTGTAGTCGAACTCCACGCCGGCGATGCGCACGGTGTCGCCTTCGCTGACGCCGAGCTCGCGCAGCTTCTTGTCGACACCCATCTTCGCGAGAATCTGCTCGAAGCGCGCCAGTCCTTCGTCGGAATCGAAGTTCGTCATGTGCGCCAAACGCTCCACGCGCTCGCCGCTCACCACGTACACGCCGTCCTCGACGGCGATGACGAACGGCTCGTCGGGCGTCAATTGGATCTGCGCCGGCTCCGGCTCGAGGATCTGCGGGGCCGGTGCCGCGCGAATCGTCTCCCACACCGCGTAGACGAGCTCGCGCACGCCCTCGTTCGTCGCGGCCGAGATCGCGCGCAAGCCGGGAATCTTCTCGCGCAGCGCTTCGAACGTCGCGCGCGCGTCCGGCAAGTCGATCTTCGTGATGACGACGATGACGGGCCGGTCGAGCAGCGCGGTGTTCCACGACCGCAGCTCGTTCTCGATCGTCGCCTTGTCGGCCAGCACCTCGTCCGGTAATTTGTCGCCCGCGATCAGGTGCACGAGCACGCGCGTGCGCTCGACGTGGCGCAGGAAACGATCGCCCAGACCCGCGCCTTCATGCGCGCCTTCGATCAGTCCGGGCACGTCGACCATGACGAACGACTCGAAGTCGGCGACGCGCACGACGCCGAGCTGCGGCTCGAGCGTGGTGAACGGATAGTCGGCGATCTTGGGGCGCGCCGCGCTGACGACCGACAGCAGCGTCGACTTGCCCGCGTTCGGCAACCCGATCACGCCGGCGTCCGCGAGCAACTTCAACTCGAGCCGCAATTCGCAGCGCTCGCCGGGCTCGCCGTTGTACGCGAAGTGCGGCGCTTGGCGCGCGGCGGTCGCGAAATGCTGATTGCCCTGGCCGCCGCGCCCGCCGCGCGCGACGCGAATGCGCTCGCCGGGCGTGCTCATGTCGGCGAACAGCCGCGCGTGGCCCTTGTTGCCCTCGGTGTCGACCTCGGTGCGGGTCACGAGCGTGCCGACCGGAACGCGGATGAGCATCTCTTTGCCGGCCGGACCCGCCTTGTTGTTCTGGCCGCCGCCTCTGCCCGCTTCAGCCGCGAACTGCTTCTTGAACCGGAAGTCGACGAGCGTGCCGAGCTCGGGGTCGGCGAGCAGCACGACGTCGCCGCCGCGCCCGCCGTCGCCGCCGGCCGGGCCGCCTTTGGGCACGTACTTCTCGCGCCGCCACGCGACGATGCCGTCGCCGCCGTTCCCGGCGGCCACCGTGATGTTGGCTTCGTCGATGAACTGCATCAGGGCCGCAAAGCAAAAAGAGCCGCGTTCACGGCTCTTCTCGTGGTCTTGGCCGGAGCCGGCTCAGACAGCGGCGGGGACGACGTTCACGTGCTTCCTGTTCTTGGAGCTCGAGAACGTGACGAGGCCTTCGACCACCGCGAAGATCGTGTGATCCCGGCCGATGCCCACGCCGTTGCCGGGGTGGAACTTCGTGCCGCGCTGGCGGACGATGATGTTGCCCGGGACGACGAGCTCGCCGCCGAAGCGCTTCACGCCGAGGCGCTGAGCGTTGGAGTCGCGCCCGTTGCGCGTGGAGCCCGCGCCCTTCTTGGATGCGAATAACTGGAGGTCGAACCGGAACATAGCCGCGAGATCATACCAGACCCCGGGGTCGCGGTCAAACGGAAACCTCGACTCGGCGGGCCTCCACCTGCATCCTGATCGGCCGGCCGGGCCGCAAGGTGACCAAGGGGTCGAGCGGCACCGGCGAGAGGTCGAGGGGCCGGAAGCGGATGCGCCGGGCCAGGGTCGCAAGCACGAGGACGCCCTCCGTCCAGGCGAAGCCCTCGCCGATGCACACCCGGTTGCCGCCGCCGAACGGGAAGTAGGCGAAGCGCGGGAGGCGCTCGGTCTCGCCGTTCGACCAGCGCTCGGGCCGGAACGCTTCGGGCTCGTGCCAGAAGCGCGGGTTGCGGTGGGTGACGATCTGTGAGGTCAGCAGCACGGAGCCGGCCGGCACGTCCCACTCGCCCAGCCGGATCGGCCGGATCACGCGCCGGCCGAGGATCCAGGCGGGCGGCCGCAGCCGCATCGCCTCGGCGACGACGTCGCGGGTGAACGACAGCCGCGGGTAGTCGGCCGGCACGGGGTCGCGGTCGCCCAGGACCGCGTCGAGCTCCGCGTGCAGCCGCGCCTCGGCGTCCGGCCGGCGCGCGAGCGCGTCCCACGTCCAGGCGAGCGCGTTGGCGGTGGTCTCGTGGCCCGCGAGCAGCAGCGTGAGCGCTTCGTCGCGCACGAGCTCGACGGGCATCGGCTGCCCCTCCTCGTCGCGCGACGCGAGCAGGATCGACAGCAGGTCGCCGCGGTCGCCCGGGTCGCGCCGGCGCTCGTCGATCATGCGGTAGATGACGGCGTCGAGCGCCGACCGCGCGGTCTTGGCGCGCCGCGTCGCCGGGTGCCACGGCAGGTGGTCGAGCAGCTCGCCGAACGCGCTCAGGCTCGCGGGAAACACGGCCATCGACTCGTTGACGGCGCGGCCGATGGCGTCGGCGTCGTCGTCGATGTCGGCCGAGAACAGCGTCGCCGCCGCGATCCGCAGCGCGAGCCGGTTCATCAGCGCATCGACCGCGACCGTCTCGCCGTCGGCGAGCCGCTCCGCCGCGTCGCGCGCCGCATCGATCATCGTTGCGGCGTAGCCGGCCACGCGCTCGCGGTGGAAGGCCGGCTGCACGAGCCTGCGCTGGCGCAAGTGCAGCGGCTCGTCGCTGGTGAGCAATCCTTCGCCGAGCAGCCGCCGCATGCGCCGCAGCCCGCGGCCTTTGATCACGTCGTAGCCGCTCGCCGTCATGATCTGTTCGATCAGCGCCGGCTCGTCGACGAACCAGAACCGCGCGCGCGGCATCCGCCACGACGAGACCGGCCCGAACTCGCGCGCGGTCCGCTCGAGAAAGCCGGGAATCCGCGACAGATCGCCGCCCGTCGCCATGCTGCGGATCGCGGTCAGGGTAGGGGGTCCGGCCGGAAAGCGGCGCGCCGTCATGCCGCCATGTGTTTACTCCGCAGCGGCTGCGCCGTTCCGCTTTTTTCCGGCGGTCGAAGGATTTGGTTGATCGACCAACCAAGAAGGCGGGCATGGACCGGCCCGCGGGGACCCGTGACCGCATCGTCGCCGAAGCGATGCGGCTGTTCTGGGAGCACGGCTACGAACGGACGGCGATCTCCGACATCGTCGCCGCCGCCGGCGTGCGCTCGGGCAGCCTCTACCACTTCTTCGCGACCAAGGAAGAGCTGCTGGTGGCGGTCCTCGAGGGCTACCTCGACGGCCTCGCGCCGCAGGTGATGGATCCCGCGTTCGCCGCGGCGGACGATCCGGTCGAGCGGATCTTCGCGGTCCTGGACCGCTACCGCATGGGCATCCTGATGACCGACTTCCGGTACCGGTGCCCGATCGGGAGCCTCGCGCTCGAGATGCAGAACGCGTCGGACCGCGCGCGCGAGCTCGTCAACCGCAACTTCGAGGGGTGGCGCGAGGCGATCGCGCGCTGCGTCCGCGACGCCGCCCCGATGCTGCGCGAGGACGTCGACCCGGCGTCGCTCGCCACGTTCGTCCTGACCGTGATGGAGGGCGGCGTGATGCAAGCGACCGCCGAGCGCGCCATCGAGCGCTACGACGACTCCGTCCGCCACCTGCGCGCCTACCTCACCTCACTGCAACGGAGCTGACCATGTTCACCAAGCCGCTCTTCGCGCTGGCGCTCGGCGCCGCGCTCCTCGTTCCCACCGCGCCCGCGCTCGCGCAGACGCGCTCGTTCGACCAAGGCCACGTCCACGTGACGACCTCGGCCGACCCCAAGCGCCTGGACTTCGCCGTGACCGTTCCCGCGAGCGTCGACCAGGTGTGGGATGCCTTCACCACGTCGGCCGGCGTGATGAGCTGGCTCGCGCCGCAGGCGACCGTCGAGCCGCGGCCGGGCGGCAAGTGGGAGGTCAGCTTCGGGCCCGGCTCCTCGACCGGCGGCGGCACGGTCGTCCTGCTCCAGCCCAAGACGCTGCTGGCGGTCGCGGCGCTCGCGCCCGACCAGTTCCCCACGGTCCGCGCGCAGCGCACCACCGCGGTGTTCTTCTTCGACGCCGCCGGGCCCAAGACGACCACCGTGCGCCTCGCGCAGACCGGCTGGCAGCAGGGCGCCGAGTGGGACCAGGCCTTCGACTACCTCGCCAAAGGAAACGCCCAGCTGCTCGAGGCGCTTTACCAGCACTTCGCGGGAGGGGTGGTCCCGCGCCCTTAGAACCGGATTGCGTTTTGGAGAAACGCCGCGTCGTCATCACCGGTCTGGGCGCCGTCACACCGCTCGGAAATAACCGCGAAGCCTTCTGGGAGGGCTTGGTCGCGGGTCGCAGCGGCGTCGGCCCCACCCAGGCGTTCGACGCGTCCAAGCTGACCACGCGAATCTCCGCCGAGATCAAGGGCTGGGACGCCGACGCGCTGATCGGCCGGCGCGAGTCGCGCCGGATGGACCGCTACACGCAGTTCGCGCTCGTCGCGGCGCGCGAGGCGCTGGCCGACGCGAACTTCCCCGACGACGCGGACGTGCGCACGCGCACCGGCGCGATCGTCGCGTCCGGCATCGGCGGCATCATCACGGTCGAGAACACGACGTTCGAGGTGGGGCCGCAGCAGAAGTGGGATCGCATCTCGCCGTTCTTCGTGCCGATGCTGATGTCGAACGCGGCGTCGGGCCACATCTCGATGAGCTTCGGGCTGCGCGGTCCGGTGTTCGCCGTCGCGAGCGCGTGCGCGTCCGCCAACGACGCGTTCACGGTGGCCTACGACAAGATCGTGCTGAACCAGGCCGACGCGATCGTCGCCGGCGGCAGCGAGGCGACGGTGATCCCCACCGCGATGGGCGGCTTCTGCTCGATGAAGGCGATGTCGACGCGCAACGACGATCCCCAGCACGCGTCGCGCCCGTTCGACAAGGAGCGCGACGGCTTCGTGCTCGGCGAGGGCTCGGGCATCATGATCTTCGAGGAGCGCGAGTTCGCGCTCGCGCGCGGCGCGCGCATCTACGGCGAGGTGCTCGGCTACGGGCAGGCCGCCGACGCGTACCACATCGCGCAGCCGGATCCCGAGTCCAAGGGCGTGATCCTCGCGATGTCGCGCGCGCTCGAGCACAGCGGCGTGCGGCCCGAGCAAGTCGGGTACGTCAACGCGCACGGCACGTCGACGCCGCTGGGCGACCTCGCCGAGTCGCAGGCGATCGAGCGCGTGTTCGGCGAGCACGCGACGAGCGGCAAGCTCGCGGTGTCGTCGACGAAGTCGATGCACGGCCATCTGCTCGGCGCGGCGGGCGCGATCGAAGGGATCGCGACGGTGCTCGCGCTGCACAACGGCATCCTGCCACCGACCACCAACTACGAAGTCCCCGACCCCGAGTGCGCGCTCGACTATATCCCGAACGTCGCGCGCAAAGCGCAAGTCGAGATCGCAATGTCGAACGGCTTCGGTTTCGGCGGCCACAACACGACGGTCGTGTTCGGTAGACATTCGTGACGGTGCTGGACCGTTAACATGGCCGGCGAGAAGCGGCGTGCGCGGCTGCGCGCGCTGCTCAAGACCGCCGGGGCGGCGGACGTCGATCTCGCCTTGCTCGAGCCCGCGTTCGTGCATGCGAGTGCGGGGCGCGAGCAGTCGCAGACGTCCAACGAGCGGCTCGAGTTCTTCGGCGACGCGATCCTCGGTTTCGTCGCGTCGCGCTGGCTGATGAAGAAGTATCCCGATCTCTCGGAAGGCGCGCTCACGCGGCGCAAGGCGCACGTCGTGAGCGGCGCGGCGTGCGCGGAGACGGCGCGCCGGCTGGGGTTCTCCGAGCTGATCGTGCTGGGCCAAGGGATGGAACGCGCCGGCGGGACCGGCAACGAGAGCATCCTCGCCGACGCGTTCGAGGCGTTCCTCGCGGCGCTCCACGATGCGACCGATCTCGAGCGCGTGGCGCGCTTTCTCGAGAAGGAGCACCTCGCGCCGATCGACCGGCGCAACGTCGGCGAGCGCGACGCGAAGACCGATCTGCAGGAGTTCGCGCAAGGCGCGCTGCGCCTCACGCCGCTGTACTTCGAGCGGGCGGAAGGACCGCCGAGCGACCGCCGCTACACTTCGCAGGTGCGTGTGGGCGACGAGATCCTCGGCGAAGGGATCGGTCCGTCCAAGAAGGCAGCCCAGCAGAGCGCCGCCGCGATGGCGCTTTCCACGTTGCGCTCGCGCCATCCGCAAGCGCCGGCCGGGCCCGCGTCGAACGACGACGGCCGGGTGATCGCGCTCGACAAGCGTCGCCGTACCCGTTCTCCCCGCAAGCCCGACAGCGGAGCGCCCGTCTAACTCCATGCGCCTCAAGTCTCTCAAAGTCTTCGGCTTCAAGACGTTCGCCGAAGCGACGACGCTCGATTTTGTCGACGGCACCACCGCGGTCGTGGGGCCCAACGGCTCGGGCAAGTCCAACCTCGTCGACGCGATCCGCTGGGTGCTCGGCGAGCAGTCCACGCGCAGCCTGCGCTCGCAGAAGATGGAAGACGTCATCTTCGCCGGCAACAACACGCGCAAGCCGCTCGGCATGGCCGAGGTGTCGCTGACGTTCGACAACGCGGAGCGCATGCTGCCGCTCGACTTCGCGGAAGTGCAGATCACGCGGCGCGCGTACCGCGTGGGCGAGTCGGAGTTCTACATCAACCGCGAGCCGGTGCGCCTGCGCGACGTGGACCCCGCCCGGGTCGGCCATCTCGCCTTCACGGCCGGCGTCGAGCTGCACGAACTACGGGTCGAGAAGTACGACCTGGAGCAGCTCTTCTTCTCCCTGACCCAGGGCC
>Ga0209624_10001974_pt1 | contig 15534 bp, 10 predicted proteins | sample JacPinW_OM2H0_O1_FD_188565 | JGI IMG/M metagenome (GOLD analysis project Ga0209624, IMG submission 188565) | Forest soil microbial communities from Algoma, Ontario, Canada - Jack Pine, Ontario site 1_JW_OM2H0_O1 (SPAdes) (version 2) | ecosystem: Environmental > Terrestrial > Soil > Boreal...
GCAGCGGCGTCTGCAAGCGCAGCTCCGGCAGCGATACCGGCTGCTCCGCCGGCCCGTCCAGCGGGAGTTCCGCCAGCCACAGGTGGCGCGAGCGCATCTGCGGTACTCGAAAACGCCGTCCCGCGCGAAAAAATGTATTTCGGCCACTACGAAGTCCAACCCATGTCCGTCATGCGCCAGCGCATCGCCGAGCACATGGTGCTTTCGAAGCACGTCTCCCCGCACGTCTATTCCGTGGACGAAGCGGACATGACCGCCATCGCCACCCTCCGCGCCAAAATGAAGCACAAATTCGAAGAAACCAGCGGCACCAAGCTCACCTTCATGCCTTTCTTCGTGCGCGCCGCCGTCGAAGCCCTGCGCGCCTTTCCCACCGTGAACTCCTCGGTGGACGGCACCAACATCATCCTGCATAAGGAGTGCAACATCGGCATCGCCGTCGCTCTCGACTGGGGCCTGATCGTTCCGGTGATCAAAAACGCCGAGGAGAAAAATTTCCTGGGCATCGCCCGCACCATGAACGACCTCGCCGAACGCGCCCGCGCCAAAAAACTCAAGCCCGAGGAAGTCGCTGAAGGCACTTTCGCCATCACCAACCCCGGCGTCTTCGGCGGCCTGTTCGGCTTGCCGGTAATCAATCAGCCGAACGTCGCCATCCTGGGCCTGGGCACAATCGAAAAGCGCCCCGTGGTAATTGACGACGCGATAGCCATTCGCAGCATGGTCTACCTCACCCTCTCCTACGATCACCGCGTGGTAGATGGCGCCGTAGCCCACCAATTCATGGCCAAACTAAAACACACACTAGAAAATTGGACGGAAAGCATTCTGTAGCGCGCGATATTGGTTTTGAATTTGTAGCGGCCATCCCGCGTTTGCGGGATAGGCGCCTTTGAATTCGCCTTTGTTTTTGACTTTGTAGCGGCCGCCTGCTTTTTTAGGCGGGCGTTGTTGACTTTGTTTCTAGGTTCGACGCAACACGATATAACGTGTCATCCCGAACGGAGTCCCGCGTTTTTTCTTTCCCGTCCCGCGACTGCGGGAGGGGCGCGGGATGCGGCGAGGGATCTGCTTTTCGCGCACCTGTCGAGTCTCTCAGTGGGTCGGCGTCTTGTTCTTGCTTTCAGCTCTTTAGCTATCAACTTTCAACTTCAAACGTCCTAATCTAATCCTATGTCACGCTCCCCGAAACTCGACCCCTGGGGCACCCCACCGTGGAAAATTGACTTCACCCCGTCGCGGCGTAAACTCCCCGCTCACGTGGACTTCGCCGTAATCGGCGGCGGCTTCACCGGCCTCGCTGCCGCTGCGTGGCTGCGCCTGCTCGCCCCCGAAAAATCCGTAGCCGTCTTCGAAGCCGCCCGCATCGGCGCAGGCGCCAGCGGCCGCACCGGCGGCATAATTCTCGCCGAAACCGCCGCCGGGAATCAGCCCGGCCTGGGCGACGTCCTAGCGGGCTTCCAGTCCATCCTCGAAAAATTAAAAGTGCGCAGTGATCTCAAACTGAATGGCGCGTGGGAAATCGCACGCCAGCATAATTCCGGAAAAGCGAAGCCCCAGCGATCGCCGATCACCTGGAACGATTCCGGCACCCTAAGAGTAGTAAATGATGTCCCCGGCGGCACGCTCGATCCCGGCAAACTCGTCAGCGGCCTGGCCGACGCCGCCCAGCGCCATGGCGCGCAAATCCACGAAAGTCACCGCGTGCAGCACATCCATTGGAGCTCGGCACCCGAACTGCGCATTAGCGACGCTCGCGGCATGACACAAAAAATCACCGCGCAGAAAATCCTTTTTGCCACCAACGCCCTGTCGCTTCCCGCAGCGGGCCTCACCGCAATGCACCCGCGGCTGACGCTCGCCGTGCTCACGAGGCCAGTCAGCGAAAAAGTTCTATCCGCGATAGGCCTCGCGCAAAGAAAGCCCTTCTACACCGTGGATTTTCCCTATCTCTGGGGCCGCGTCCGCCCGGACCGTTCCATCGTGTGGGGCGCCGGCCTGGTGCAATCCCCGGATGCCGACGATCTCGAGAAAGTGGACATCGCCGCCGAAGAATCGGCAGCAGCCTTCGATCGCCTCGAAGACCGCATCCGCCACCTGCATCCCACTCTAGAAAAAATAAGATTCTCGAAGCGCTGGGGTGGTCCCATCCTCTTCCGCGATTCCTGGAAGCCGGTCTTCGACTGGCACCCGGAAAGCGTCGCGAGCGGCGCCACCCGGAAGCGCGGAGAATCGAATGACGGCGGCGCGCCCCGCAACGCAATCGTTCTCGGCGCCTACGCCGGCCACGGCGTAGCGCTGTCCTCCTACCTGGGAACCTGGGCCGCCGAAGTCCTGCTCGAACGCCGCGACCTGCCAAAATGGAGCTCTCTCAAGCCGTAAGAGGAACCGATGCCGCTCATTTCCGTCACGCGCTTGCGAGTCCGCTCCTTCCTCTATCTCCCGGAATTTCTCTGGGACACACTCCGGTCCGTGCGCCAGGTGCAGCGCAGCCCTGGTTTTCTCGGCGGCAGACTGTTGGTGAACTCTGGCTACGTTTTCTGGACCATGACCGCTTGGCAGGACGAAGCGGCCATGAACGCCTATCGCACCAGCGGCGCCCATCGCCAAGCCATGCCCAAGTTGCTGAACTGGTGCGATGAAGCCGCGGTGGTGCACTGGACGCAGGACTCCGCGGAAATCCCCGAGTGGCAGCAGACGGAAAAGTACATGTCGGAAAAAGGCAGGCTCTCGAAAGTAAATCATCCGTCCGGGGTGCAAACGTCGCAGCAAATTCCCGCGCCACAACCGAGCCGCATCGCACAAACGCTCAAACCAGCGCGCTAGACTTTTAGAGCAACGCCGGGCAGATCAACCCCGGGCGGCGCAAAGCCGGGGACCGCGCTCCGAACTGTCACCGAATTACCACCTCCATCATCCAAGCTGTGGCGGGACACGCGACGGGTACTCTCCGATCAATCGACTCACGAAGTCTGTGCCCCGACGCAGCGTTCTGCGGAAGCGTGCCACAAGCCGTGCTATATTTTAGCCGCTATCAGCGCTGCTTTTTTTCGTCGTGGTCCCGGAGGAGGCTCCCGTGCAATTCTTTCGATCGCGCAACCGGCAATTTTTGGTTGCAGTTGTGCTCGCGCTCGTCGCGTTATACGGAGCCGTATCCTTCCTTCCAATCCAAGGCCGCTCCACCTCGCTGGCAGCGGCCAGCAACGCCGGGTGCCCCAGCGATAACAGCGGCCTCAGGCTCCCGCCGGGTTTTTGCGCGACGATCTTCGCCGACGGCATCGGCCACGCGCGGCACATGGTAGCGGCGGGCGGCGTGCTCTACGTAAATACCTGGTCGGGTGAATATTACGGTAACGACACGCCACATGCGGGCGGATTCCTGGTGGCGTTGCAAGACAAGGCGGGCGCCGGGAAAGCCGACGTGCAGGAACGATTCGGTGAAACCGTCGCGAGTGGCGGCCACGGCGGCACTGGAATCGGCCTGTACAACGGCTCGCTCTATGCCGAGAGCAACGACCGCATCGTGCGCTACACGCTGCCGGCGGGTTCCATCGTCCCGCAGGAAGCTCCGGTGACCATCGTCTCGGGATTGCCGCTCACTGGCGATCATCCCATGCATCCATTCACGATTGACGCCGCCGGTCTGCTGTACGTGGACGTCGCGAGCGCCACGAATTCGTGCCAGCTGAAAAATCGCACGCTGAATTCACCGGGGGCCGACCCGTGCACAGAGCTGGAGACGCGCGCCGGCATCTGGCGCTATGACGCGAACATGCCCGACCAGCATTTCTCCAGCGCCGAGCGCTTCGCCACCGGGATTCGCAACGGCGAAGGATTTGCGATTGACTCGAGCGGCCGCATGTTCGTCACGCAGCACGGCCGCGACCAGCTGCATTCTAACTGGCCGGCTCTCTCTAAGCCCGACCAGGAGGCCACCCAACCCGCCGAAGAAGTGCTATTGCTGAAAGAAGGCGGCGATTACGGCTGGCCCGAGTGCTACTACGACGCCATCCAGCAAGAACTGGTGCTCGCGCCGGAATATGGCGGCGACGGCGGCAAGAAGCTAGGCGTATGCGCGCAGAAAACCGCTCCCGTCGCGGCATTTCCGGCGCATTGGGCGCCCAACGGAATGGTGTATTACGGCGCGCAACAATTTCCCACGCGCTACCAGGGCGGCCTGTTCATCGCCTTCCATGGCTCGTGGAATCGCGCGCCCTATCCGCAGGGCGGCTACAACGTGGTGTACCAATCACTCCAGGGCGAGCGTGCCGGCGGCAGCTGCGAAATATTCGCCGATGGTTTTGCCGGTGGCGTGAAGTCGCCGGACGGAGCCGCGCATCGTCCCAGCGGCGTGGCCGTCGGCCCCGACGGAGCGCTGTACATCTCCGACGATGTGCGCGGGCGAATTTACAAAGTGGTCTATCATCCCGATCTTGCTGCGGGTGGCAGAGGCGTCCGCGATGGTGGCGGGCATGTGACTCCGTGTCCCAGCGCCGCGGCACCTGCCGGCGCAATCGCGCATGCCGCCGCCGAGCCGCCCGAAGGCACGCATCCCGATGCCGGTGCCGCCACAACCTCAGCTAGCGCTGTGCCGAAAGGAGCGACGTCCAAAATGGTCGCGCTCGGCGCGCGCATCTATAGCGGCCAGGTCGGCGGAGCCCCCTGCACCGGCTGCCATGGCGATCACGGCCAGGGCTCGCCGCTCGGTCCCGCTCTTACAGCGCATAAGTGGCTATGGAGCGACGGCAGCTACGCCGGGATCCGCAAAACAATCAGCGACGGCGTGCCGCAGCCCAAAAATTATCGCAGTCCCATGCCCGCAATGGGCGGCGCGCAACTGAGCAGCGACCAGGTGGCGGCTCTCGCGGCGTACGTGTACAGCATCAGTCACGCGGCGCGAGGCGATTCAGCGCAGTAGAAGTAAATGCGCTCTTTCTGACCTTCTGGCCCTGCCGCGTTCGGCGCGACCCAGCACGTCCCGCGCATGCTGCCAGGCGTAACCGGCAATGGATGCGACACGCCCGCCGGACAGATTGCAAAGTGTTCGCAACGGAAGTGCCCGGAAAGCCCTTCCGGGAAGCTGCATTACTGAATCCATTGCTCTCTTTATTGAATTCGCTGGCGCAGGTCCTCGGCGAATCCTTCCACCTGGCTCATGGCCACAATCCGTATGCCTTCGCCGGCGAATAATTTCTCGACGAACACGTGCCGCGCATTTTCCGCGTCCGGCGCCGTATCCGTGATGGCGGTAATTTCCGCCAGCACATCGCGCGCGTGAATGCACCCAGCCGTGTAAGCCAGCGCCTTCGCCTGCGGCAAATCGCGCCGCAGCGAAACCGACCGGATAAAACCGCGCACGCCATTCTGATAGCCGTAATCCAACCGCATGGGATCTCCAGGCTGCGTAAAACCCTCCACGCGCACGCGATGCTCCAGCTTCCCCAGTATGCGGTGCCGCCGGAACACATCGTTCAACTTGTCCCGCATCCAGTCCCGCGTATTCTGCAGTAGGCCGCCCTTGCGCCGCGCAGGAGGCGTCACCTGCTCGCGGTACAGCCGGTCCAGCTCCGCGTCAAAATTTTCCGCCAGCAGACCTTTCGGCGGGCTCAGCTGCAGCATGTTGGAAATGTTCTGGTCCAGTTTCTGCAGGTAAAGCGCCACGTCCGCCGCTGGACCGCGCAACCGCGCATCAAACTCCGGCGCGAGCGCATGCAAAAGATCCTCGTCCGCGTCGGGATGCACGCGCCGCACCCGCGCAAATTCCGCGGGCTCCTCGATCAACCTCATCGCCAGTCGCGCCCCGGACATTTCCTCCAGCAGCACGCCGATATTCACCCACTCATCGCGCGCCAGGTCAGGGACATAGCGCAGAATGCGATATTGGAATGTATTTCTCGCTTCTTCATCCGTCGCCACAGGTGACACGGTTTACCTCCTCGTCAAAAAGCAAATGGCAAACTGCGCGCCACAACAACGCACAAATCTACGTGACACTGCGAAAGTTCAGCACACCACCCAACAGCCGGCCCTGAAAAATTCTCACCCCACCATCAACTCCGCACCCCTACTTCCAATTCGGAAACGGCCGCGCCGATGATTTCCATGCCGACACAATCAATTCCCGCACCAGCTTCCTCCGCCGCAAAAGCTGCTCCAGCATTTTTTCCAACGCTTCCGCATCGAAGTCATACCACTCCGGCGGAATCTGCCCGTAAATTTCCTCCAGCGCCGTCTCTTCAATCCTCTCCACTCGCGCGATCCAGGCTTCGAACGAATCCATCCCGCGCGCGCCCTCATACACCCGGTGCCGCGCGTACAATCCCCGCAGCGGCGCATCCGGAAAATTCCATTCCGCCGCATTAAAACAGAACCCGTTATCAATCATCCGCGCGCAATAACGCGTGGCCGCCCCCGCACCGCGCCCGGCTCCGTCCCCCTCGCGAAAAAATATCGCCTGCCGTCCGTTGGTGTTGCAGGTCCATTTGTCGAACACCAGCATCCCGCAGAATTCCGCGATGTTGGTCACTTCGCGAAGTTGTTCGTCCGGAAGAAAATCGTACACCGCCACGTCCGCCAGATTTCCCGGATAGCGCGAACCAAATTGCTTCCCCGCCTTGCACGGAGCGCGCCCGCGCCCCAGCTGAATCACCAGATCCTCGGTGTGCGCGATCAGCTCCGCCCGCACCTCCACCACTTCCGGCTCCGCCACAGACAGCCCCAGCTTCGCCGCCAATCTCGTACCCAGCAATTCGTTCGCCAGGATCCGCAGCCCCTGCGGGTTGTTCTGGAATTTCACCACGTAATACGCCTGATTCGAGCAGCGCATCAAATGCGATTGCGCCCCGCGATGCATTCTCCGCACCTGTTCGACCGCCAGCGCCATCCCGCGCCCATGCTAACGGTCCACAAAGCCGCGCGGCAGGCGAATTATTTTCAAACTGGGAACGTACCGCAAAGGTGCACTACCGCGAACATCCGCGCGCCATGTTTCGCTTCAGCACACCAGCCGGCTGCGCATCAGAGCAGGCAACACGGAAACAACGCCACCAGGAAATACAGAGCAGGGAAGTGGGGAATCAAATTCCGCAACGCGCGCGAGGATCAAAATGCCAACGTCGCGCAAAAAAAAACGCGGAACCGTCAGCGCCCGATGCAGCGCACACGGCCCCGCGTAATGATGTTCCGAAGCCAAAAACGCGTCAGCGTTTCTTGCGCTTGGCGGCTTTCTTCGCCTTGCCCTTTTTCTTGGCAGCTTTTTTCGCGGGCTTCGTTTTCTTCTTGGCTGCGGCCTTCTTCTTCGGCGCGCTCTTCTTGGCCGCGCTTTTCTTCGCAGCAACCTTAGCCTTCGGAGCAGCCGCCGGCTCTTCATCCCCGTCCGGCTCTTCCTCGACGATTATTTCCTCCACTTCCTCTACGATCTCTCCGTGAGGGGGTTCCGCGCCTTCTTCCCCCTCTTCCTCTTCGTAACGGGGTAGCTCGTCATCTTCCTCATCATGCTGTTTGGCGTGAAACATGGATCCCTCCCTGGGTATCGGGCTTCAAAAAGATCGTATTAGGCCCTGCGCGCATATAATCGGAGTACCGGAAGTTTGTCAAGATGCAAGGCCCCGAAAACGTTGTTCCGCCAAGAATATTTGAGGAAATCGCTGCAGGAGGGATGTAACAAAAGGTTACAGATTAATACAAGCTACCGATAATCAATAGCTTATAGCCAGTGCAGAATGCCGTCGCAATTAGCGCTGAATAGTCAAAACATCGCCAGCTTTCAAAGGCCGCTCGTCTAGAAACGAATTTGTCTGCCGAATGCTCTCGACGCTGGTCTTGTAAGCATGCGCAATCGAGTACAGCGTCTCGCCCTGCTTCACATGATGCTCCACAGTCGCAGGCCTGGCACCGTCGCCGCTCGCCGCCACATTACGCACCGAAACCGCCGCGCCGCCGCCGTTCCCAGCAGCAGGACGCGCCGCCGATTTCGCAACAGCGGAGGCTGAGCGCGCGGGATCATCCCCCGAGCCCCCGGCATAAATCTTCAATCGCGAACCGCGCGGCACGCTCGGCCCGTGAATATTGTTCCAGCGTTTCAATTGCGCCACGCTCACATCAAAACGTTCCGCAATCCCTTCCAGCGTGTCGCCGCGCACCACGCGGTAATGCACCAGCCGCACCGCGGGCGGTGCCGCCGGCACGTTCAGCATGAATCCCGCCGGGACCACCGCATGCGCTTCCAAATGATTCGCCGATTCAATCCCAGCCACGGTCACGTGGTAGTGCCGTGCAATGTCGGAAAGCGTTTCGCCTTGCTCCACAGTGTGCAGCCGCCAGGTCGTCCACTTGTCTTCCGGAACTTGGCTGATCACGTTCAACAATTTTTCGCCGTACCCCGCGGGCAACTTCAATTCAAAGCTCGGATCGCTCGGCGTCACGCTGCGCAGCATCTCAGGATTCAACTCGCGCAGATCATCCAGATCCGCGCCGGTCGCGTCCGCCACCAGCCGCAGATCAATCGCATGCGCCGGATGAATCACGTCCACCGGAGCTGGCTTCTCCGGCGCCACCTGCACGCCATACAGCGAAGGATCCTTCGCCACCAAAGCCATCGCAATAATAATGGGCACGTAGTTCTGCGTCTGCTTCGGCAGCGCGTGGCGCTTCTGCAGTTCCCAGAAATCCGCGTAACCGGTGCGCTCTACGGCCTTCACCACGTTCATCGGCCCCGAATTGTACGCCGCCATTACCAGGTACCAGTCTCCGAACATGTCGTACAGGTCGCGCATGTGCCGCGCCGCCGCCCGCGTGGCCTTCTCCGGATCGCTACGCTCATCCACATAATAGGTCCGATCCAGATCGTATTCTTCGCCCCGGAACGGCATGAATTGCCACAATCCCCGCGCCCCGGCGCGCGATACCGCCGACGGCTGGAATGCCGATTCCGCCTGCGCCAGATACATCAAATCCTGCGGCACGCCTTCTTCTTTCAACACCCGCCGGATCATATCGTTATAACGTCCGGAACGATCCAATCCGTGCTCCATCGTCGCGCGGCCCCGGGTAGTCGTAAAATAACTCAAATATTGCAGCACTGAATCGTTCACCGTCAGCGGCAGATCGTGCGGCACGCGCATCAATTCTTTTTCCGCCTGCGCCGCCAGCCGCGGGTCGCCCTTCGGCAAGGTCATGTCCGCCAGCTCGTCAATCGGCGCCGGAGTGCCAGTGCCCTCTTCCTCTTCGTCGGCATCTTGCTTGGCGCTGCGCTCGTAGGAATGCAGCGTCTCGCCAATCTGATCGAACAGATCCGAAAGCCGCGGATCGGAATCCACCTGGAAGCCGCTCGCCAGCATCAATTCCACGGCGCGATCGTAATCCGCATGCGCCTTGTCGAAATCGCCCGACTTATATTCTTTCTGCGCGGTGTTGAAGATCACTTGCACTTTGTCAATGAGGACGTCAATAGCAGGACGGGTGTCGTATAAGGAAGTCAGGAAAACGGTGTGCTCGGGAAAGGGCAGCGCTTCGCGCGCAAATTCGGGGACCGGCGCTGGAGTCGCCGCTGGAGGACGCGCCTTCGCCTGCTTGCTGGATACCGTGTCGTTGCACGCCGCGAGCGCGAACGTTCCCACCGCGGCAATTCCGGCGCAGCACAACCAGCTCAAACGGCGCACTCGGCTCACTCCGCCGCTCACCTGCTCTTGCCCAACGACCCTCAGCTTCATGGTCTTCGTCCATCCTTGCGACGCGCCATACTTCTCCGCAGGATTCTCCGAAGCAACTTCGGGTCACTAGCTTGCTTCATCCAACGCGGCGCCGCGTCGTTCGCCCCTCTTAAAGGGCTACGGGAATCTTACGAACTACCCACGCCCGGGTCAATGGCCTTGCCGTACCAGCCATTGTCATACTCGGGACATCGCCAGCGTCCCCGTCGCCGCCACGCCGCCGTCCGATCACCCGCCATCCCTGCCTAAAATTCATCGGCAAATATCAGCTCCGTATCACCCCGCAGCGTCAACCGTCCTTCGCTGCTCGTCCCATTTTTCGGATTCCAATCACACGAGCTCTAATAGCCCCGCCAATATTCCGTTCCACTCTTCATACAAAGCCCGTTGCTTGTGCCCTTCGCGCTTAATCTAAATTGTGTGTAATCAATGACTTATGCAGTGCCAAGTTTTTGACATACTCTGGCTATCCATCTGCATTTGCCATTTCATTCGTCGCATGTTGAGGCAATCGGTCCCACACGAATATGCCCAACAGCGGGAGGGGAACGGCATGAACTTCGGTCGTCGTCTGTTCGGGGCTATCGGCACTTTCTTCATCTTCTTCGCAGCAATTCTAGTGGCGCCATCCGCCTTGCGCGCGCAAACCTCCACTCTCACTGGCACAGCTCTTGATTCGTCCAGCGCCGCCGTTACCGATGCCACCGTCACCGCGACCAACGCCGCCACCGGGGTGACTCGCACCACTACGACGACCAGCACCGGCGCTTACACGATTCCCAACCTGCCGCCAGCCGTTTACACCATCACGTTCACCAAAGACGGCTTCAAGACCGCGAAATTCCAGGGCATCACGCTCACCGTGGATCAGACGCTCACCTTGGATTGCAAATTTGAAGTTGGCGCCTTGTCCGCAACCGTCGAAGTCAATTCCGACTCCGTGGCGAACGTGGACACTGAAACTCCCACGCTCAGCAACGTCGTCGAGCACACCCAGATGGTCGAACTGCCGCTGATCCTGCGCGATCCTTATCAACTCGTGCTGCTCGGCCCCGGCGTCACCCAATCCGACAGCGGCCTCGGCGGCGTTTCCATCAATGGCGGCCGCGAGCGCAATAACAATTTCCTTCTCGACGGCACCGACAACAACGATGCCGACGTTCCCGGCGCCCTCGGAGGTCTCACCTCGCAGAATCCCGATTCCACCCAGGAATTCCGCGTCCTTACCAACAATTTCGCTCCCGAATACGGACGCAACAACGGCGCCGTCATTGACGTAATCACGCGCAGCGGCACCAACACTTTCCACGGCAATCTGTTTTATTTTGGCCGCTGGGACGCCCTCGGCGCCCGCGACTACTTCAATCACCAGATCGACCCCACCACCGGTGACGTCGCCGCCAAGAATCCCTACGTCCGCAATCTGTACGGTGGTTCTCTGGGCGGGCCCATTCGCAAGGACAGGACTTTCTTCTTCTTCAACTATCAAGGCGATCGCTTCGTCACCTCGTTAACCAATACTGCGACCGTGCCTACCGCCGCTTTCGACTCGGGAATTTTCAACTACACCAATCCCAGCAATGGCGCAACTCAGAATGCCATCAACGTCACCGTGCCCGGCGCGCTCAATAACGCCACAGGCGTCGGTCTCGATCCCACCGTCCAGCAAATCCTGTCGCACTATCCCGCGCCCAACATCAATAATTCCGATGGCATCACCGGTCTGCTCTTCTTCCCCACGCAGTCCCGCGAAAGGGATGAAGACGTCACCGCTAAAGTCGATCAAAAAATTGGCAAGAACAATGATCTTTACGTTCGTTACGTTTTCAATTGGTTCCGCGACCCGGATCCATTCCATTCAGACTCCTTGCCCGGCGGGATCGGCGCCATCGGTGAATCCGCCAAGACGCAATCCTGGTCCGTCGGCTTGACTTCCACTTTTGGAGCCACGCTCTCGAACGAAGTTCGCTTCGGCGCCAATCGCAACACCAACCCCTTCTCTTGCAATGGAGCTCTCGCCGACTCGATTGCCAGCGCCAGCGGAAACTTCGTGGATACTTTCGGCCGCGGCGCGGACTTCACCCTTCCCGGCTTTAGCGTTCCTAACGTTGCGGACTTCGGTTGCGCTTCCCTGGGCTTTACCAACAGCCAGGAACGCCATACCGGAACCTACCAGGCTCTCGACTACGTCACCAAAGTCCTGGGTTCGCATACCATCAAATTCGGCGGCGAATTCCGTGATGTCTATTCCAACAACAATTCTAATTTCAGCTCGCGCCAGCAATTTCAGTTCAACACCGCGACCGATTTCGGCGTCTCGGTGCTTCAGGGCATAAATCCGCAAGTGGACAACATCACTCTCGAAGATGAAGTGTCCGGTCTGCTTGGCCTGGTTGCAGAGGCCAACCAGACTCAGTATTTCAACCTTGCCGGAGACCGCCACAAGTTCGATGAACTGAATTTCGATCAGCACGAAGTAGGATTGTTCGTGCAGGACGTTTATAAAGTAAGATCGAACCTCTCGATCACCTATGGGCTGCGCTGGGATTGGTACGGCGTACCCTTTGAACGGGGCGGCAACCTATCGAACTTGTTAACTGACCCGAGCGGATTCGCTCCCTTCACCTTCACTCCCGTGGGACCCGGCACAGGACACCAGCTCTACCCGGGATACAACAAAGATTTCGAGCCTCGGCTCGGGTTCGCCTGGGATCCTTTCAAGACCGGCAAGACCTCCGTGCGCGGCGGCTTCGGCCTGTTCACCGACCGCGTTTACGGTAATCTCTTCGGCGATGCGCGCGGCAACCCGCCGTTTCAGCCGAGCTTCGTCAATCTTCCCCTGGAGTCGAGTGGTCTCGGTCCCGGTTCGCAACTGCAGAATCAGACGGCGCCTGCTCAGGTGGCTCCTTCCGCCATTGTGCAGCAGGGAGCCCAAACCTTTCCGGACATTTTCTCAACCGGCTCGAATTGCGGCACCGGTCAGACCTGCTCCGGCATCAAGCCGCCACTGATCGCCACGTGGAACCTCGGAATTCAACGCGAAATCGCATCAAACCTGATTGTCGAGGCCAACTACGTGGGCAATCACGGCACTAGAATTCTCAGAGTTGTGGATGGCGCGCCCCCGCAACCAGCCCTGGTCTCGCAACTCGAGACGTTCTGCGCTAATCCCGCCAACGCCTTCGGCTGCAGCGAATCCACTCTGCAGTTCAGCAATCTTTTCTTGGGCCAGGAATTCGGCGTGTTGCCGTTTGACGCCGTCAACAACAACGCCTTCATTGACGCTTTCTTCGACGAAAGCAGCGGCCATTCCTGGTACAACGGCCTGCAAATTCAGGTCACCGAACGCAACTTCCACGGCTTGCAGATCCAGGGCTCTTACACCTATGCCCACGCTCTGGACGATTCCTCCGACCCACTCTCTGATACCCTCGGCAATGGCAATTTCCCGATCGATTCCTTCGATCTGCGCCGCGAGAAAGGCAACTCCGGTTTTGACACCCGCCATCGCGGCGTCATCAATTTCGTTTACCAGCCCAACATCGGCCGCGGCAAGGCTCGCTTCAATGAAGGTTTCGTCGGGCGTGCGTTGGCAGGTTGGGAACTCAGCGGCATCGCCGCCTTTCAGACCGGCTTGCCGTATGACATCTTTGGCACCGCCGACACCCTACACACCAATCTCGCCGACCGCGCCACCGTCGTGAACGCCTCCGTCTTGAAAACGGTTCCGTCCATGGGCGCGTTCGTCCCCAGCAGCGCCGTTTTCACCGGAGAAAATCCCCTGGCCTTCAACCCGGATAACGCCGCCATCATGCCGATTCCTTTCGACGTGCCTTCCAACGTCGGACGCAATCACTGGTACGGCCCGGGCATCAACAACTGGAATTTCAATCTCGCGAAAACCACCGCCATCACCGAGCGGCTGAATTTCCAGCTGCGCTTTGAGTTCTACAATATGTTCAACCGAACTCAATTCAACAAGCCGGACAATACCATCGGCGATCCCAATTTTGGCTACTCCACGTCGCAAGTCGGCCAAAACGACGGCACCACCGGAGCACGCCAAGTCCAAATCGGCGCAAAGTTCAACTTCTGAATCGCGCCACAGCGCGATTCACCCTGAGATTCGGCAGTACCGAATCTCAGGGTCCGCTCGACAGCGGGAATCAGAATCGCTACTAGCGCACCTCAGAGCGCCATCGGTGTAGCGTTACCGCCGATCGCGCTTCGTAGTCCGCGCTGCTGAGCACGCAAATCCTGGGGGAGGGGCGCTGCTTGCTCCGCCCCAGCTTGCCACAACCTCAACCACGCCGCAGACTCGCCGTAGCCTTTCTCTGCGCTCTATGCGTCTCTGCGGTAATATTCGTTTCTCTGTGCCTCTGTGGCAAAAGTTCTTCACGCCAGCGCCTGCCGCAAATCCTCAATCAAATCAACCGCATCCTCCAACCCAATCGAAACACGCACCGTCCCAGGCTCCACTCCCGCCTCCCGCAATTCCGCCACGGACATCCGGTAATGCGACGAATACATCGGCAGCACCACCAAAGATTCCGCGCCCCCCAAACTCACCGCCAACAAAAACACCCGCGTCCGGTCGCAAAACCTCCGCGCAGCCGCCAACCCGCCCTTCATATCGAAAGCCATCATCCCGCCGAATCCCTTCATCTGCCGTTTCGCCAGCGCATGATCCGGATGCGAAGCCAGACCCGGATAGTGCACCCGCGCCACCCTCGGATGTCTCTCCAGAAATCGCGCCACAGTCAAAGCCGTCTCGCACTGCCGCCGCACCCGCAATTCCAAAGTCTTCATCCCACGAATCAGCAAGTATGCCGCCTCCGGATCCATGGACCCGCCCAAATAAATGATCATGTCGCGAATCTTTTCGATCAGCGAATGTCTTCCCGCCGCCGCCCCCGCAATCACGTCCGAATGTCCGGAAAGATATTTCGTCGCGCTGTGCATCACCAAATCAAATCCCATCGCCAGCGGCTTCTGCAGCACCGGGCTCGCAAAAGTATTGTCAATCAGCGCCAGCAGATCCCATTCCTTCGCAAACGCAATCGCCTTGTGCAAATCCACCAGCCGCAAAGTCGGATTCGTCGGCGTCTCGATATACAACACCTTCGTCCGCGGATTCACCAGCCGCTCGATCCCCGCCAAATCCGTCTCCACGTGCCGCACCACAATCCCCATCCGCGGAAATACGTCGCGCATCAGCCGGTACGTCCCGCCATACAACGCGCGCGTCGCAATCACTTCATCTCCGGTCTTCAGCACCAAAAGCAGCGCGCTGGAAATCGCCGCCATCCCCGAAGCCGTCACGATTGCTGCCTCCGCGCCCTCCAGCGCCGCGATTTTCGCTTCCGCCACCGAAAGCGTCGGGTTCCCATAACGCGTATAGATGTATGCCGGCCGTTTCCCCTCGGCCCACAGCTTCAACTCCTCCGTATTCGCAAACGTAAAATTCGCCGTCCGCGAAATCGAAGTTCCCACCGGCGAGCTCACGCGAAATTTATCTTCCCCCGCGTGGATGGCAATCGTAGCGTCCGCCAATCGGCGGCCCTGCACAGTTTTTTTCATGGCGAGCAAGCTTGCCGCAGCCGGTCAAATGACCTCAAGCTCCAATTTGGCGGAATCGCTGCGCCGCAGCTTGCGGAACGCTCACCCAGCCAAGGATTTTCACTTCGTATCGGCCCCCCGGCTTTGCGGGGCCCGTGCCTTGGAAGTCGCTTTTCTGGCGGCGCATCCTCGCGCGACGCAACCAGAGCGCCGCCCGGGCTTCATTTCTGCCCCGCTGTTCCTGAAAAAACGGGGATTTTCCTTG
>Ga0209624_10001976_pt1 | contig 15525 bp, 8 predicted proteins | sample JacPinW_OM2H0_O1_FD_188565 | JGI IMG/M metagenome (GOLD analysis project Ga0209624, IMG submission 188565) | Forest soil microbial communities from Algoma, Ontario, Canada - Jack Pine, Ontario site 1_JW_OM2H0_O1 (SPAdes) (version 2) | ecosystem: Environmental > Terrestrial > Soil > Boreal...
TTCCATATTTGATTCAGTCAATTCTCTTAAAAATTGAGATTGATCAAAGACAGCATATTGCTCATCTGTATATACATGTGGAGAATCCCCGTCATTATTTCCTCCAGCATTTGGAGAATCCCCACCATTATTTCCTCCAGCACCCCCACCATTAGTATCTGGTGGTGGTGTTGGTGCCGGTGCTTGTGGTGGTGTTGGTGCTGGTGGTGGTGGAGGTGGTGGTGCTGGTGCTGGTGCTGGTGGAGATTCTCCACCGGTATTTTCTGTTGGATTAGTAGAGTTAACTGAATAGTTCTGATTTGTTTCAATTACATCTATACTATTCAAATCACCGTGTATCACACTTGAATATACATTAAGAAAAAGCTCAGGAGACATAATTAATTCTGATGGAAAAAAGGTAATTAATATTAAAACTCAAGGCAGAAGTTGAACAAATATATATATAGTCGAGAAAATAACTGATAAATGAATATATAGATTCTCTTTTATCATATATAATACAGTGATTAATTGCTTTATAATATTATCTATATTTTTATCTACTCATTGATAAACATAATAGATAACTGTAATTACGAATAAAATAAATACACACCCTATTAATCATTCAATATTAAAGAATGTATCTACAGATGAAAAATTTAATATAAATAGAGAAAAGATACTTTTTTTTTCGATTTCCTTATGTTGCATTGTTTCCACTAATATCACTATCTGGACTCTCTGCTCTCCTACCCAGACTCCCTAGGGCGTCATCTATTGCCTTTTTCGTAGTAGCACGGTCTGTTTCTGCTCTGATATCTTTTAATCTGTCAATGTCTTTAGAAATACTATCACCAGTGTATGATAACAGTTCCTCTTTTCTCTCCAAGGTATCTGTATCAGCTGCAAATTCATCATAAGTAAGTCTAGGTCGCTTAGCAGAATTCTCATCATCAGAGCTGTCCTCCTCTCTATTTCTTTTCCTGCTATTACTATCAATATTTGCGTTTGATGATTCCTCTATATTAATTACTTGACCATTATCATCAACAATTACGCTATCATCGAGCTTTTTTTCGAGATCGCCAGTCTCTTCCACCAAAGCCTCCTCAACTTCTATAGAATTAAATAAATTATTTATTGTATTAGTAGCTTCCTCCTCCAACTCGTTTTCACGCGCTATTACATGAGCTGGAACTGGGGCTGGGGCATTATCAGCTGGAGCTGGGGAATTCTCAGCTGATCCTGAAGGCTGAGAATTACCCTCAGACATAATTATATCTGATTCTGAAGACGGAGAATTACCCTCAGATAAATTTATATTTGATTTACTATTATCAATAATATTACTTTGATATTCCTTTATGTTTGAATGATACTCCATGGATTGGTCCCATAGATGTATTGATCTATTAAAATTTTCAAATATACTAGGATCCATAGTTAAAATAGCAGGCAATTGCGACAAATACTCATTATATAGTTTAGGCATAATAAAAATTAAAATAATAAGAATTCAATTTAATCTATTTTTATGGATAAGTAATAATAAGTTTATAAACTGATATTTTACGTTTAAAGCTTCTGATATCCGTTTAAATACTCTCATAAGCATCTCTACCGGGTACGCGGCCAAGGTACTTAAGATTTTAATAAGGTATCTATAAGAAAAGCTAATAAGTTTTATAAATAATTTAATTAATTTTCAACTTATATAAGCGGTTAATATCATAATCACAATACTTATAATATAATCCATTTCTGTTCAGTTTTCTAGGTTTCATGGTATAATTATTATACCTATTTTATTTTTTTTGTTGGTACGGAGTAAATGGTTTATTTTTTTTTTTATTCTGCCAGTTATTTGTTTATAGTTATATTTAATAGAATATATTATAAAATGTTTTTCTTTCCATACTATTCTTGAACACATTATAAACATAAAGAAATATTTAATTCCATTAAAAGATATATTTTCTAATAAATATATATCTTCTCAGTTTCCCTTGAAATTACTATTTACTCCATTATTTGAAAAATGAGTAATTCCGCCCGATGATCCAGATCCATCAGGTCCTGAATCTGGATCATTATCTCTATGAGGTCTTTTATTTCGAGAGCTATATGGATCAGATGGCCCTTCTCTTCTTTTTGCACCATCTAATCTTTGGGCTGCTCTCTCGGCTGCGGATTCTCGAGGTTTTGCAGTCGACAACACGGGAGAGCTAGTTGGAGTATTATGAGGTGCTCTAGTTCCTGGCGCTAAAACAGTGTCATAGTTAAAATGCTCCTGTAAATTTGGATTAGAGTCTTCAGTTCTAATATCAGTGGCACTACCATTTGAATTTTCATTTATTCTATTTTCAGAATCTAAGTTTAAGTGAGACGGATTATCGAGGTCATTATCCGCATTGTTTATTCCATTGTTTGTTCTTAGATTCTGATTACTATGCGATTCATTACTTGGTAATCTTTCCATGTTACTATTTAGGGTATTTTCTGGGTTTTCATTAATTTCTTCATTTTCTGATTCATTACCTGAATCTGAATTAGATCGATTATCATCATTTTCATAATTTTTCTTAGGTCAATTAATTGGTATTAACATTAAATTACTACTTAATCCAAACTCAATATCAGAACTGATAAAACTTGGATATACTCCTAATAATAAGGTTAATACTATTAATGGCAACAATGTATAATATTCTTTTCTAAATAAATCAGGTATCGTTAATATATAAGGGGACATGCTTCCACTTGTTGTTTTATTATAAGTATTTATACTATATATAGCACTAGTAATAACGGAAATAGTACCTATAGTACCTATAAATATATTTTGTTGATAAGCACCTAATAAAGATAAGAATTCTCCTATAAAGTTACCTGTTAAAGGAACTCCCATATTACCAAATACAAGTATTAAAAATATTAAAGCTGTGAAAGGTAATGTATTACCTAATCCTTTAAAATAATTAATAATTCTAGTACCACATCTGTCATACAGAATGGCACCTACTATAATAAATAAACCTGGACTTACAAATCCGTGAGCTAATCCAAATATTATACTACCCATTAAACCATAAAGAGTATCAGAGAAAGTTCCTAATAATGAAGAAGCCATATGAGCAATACTAGAATACGCTACTAATACTTTTAAATCAAATTGTCTTACAGTAGTAAAACTTGAGAATAGTAAACTCACAGAACAGTAACCTAAACAGAAACTTGTTAATCGGGATGAAGCCATAAAGAAAATACCTATTAAAATTCGTATAAAACCATAAAGAGCTAATTTTAATACTATACTAGCTAATATTATACTACCCGAGACATTTGCATCTGAGTGTGCTAATGGTAATCAAATATGAACAGGTACTAATGGTGTTTTTACTGCAAAAGACACAAATAATATTGTTCATACAGCTTGTTGGAATAAATGGAAAAAATTTTGCTGACCATAACTATCAAATAATGTTGATGCTGTATCTCCTCCTAATTTTACAAAGCTTAACAGCATAAATAAGGATCCCAATAGTGTATATAAAAATAAATAATATCCTGCTCGAAATTTTTGAGTTGCACCATATAATCCTATTAACACAAATAATAAAGGTAATATACTCTCAAAAAATATATAAAACATTAGTAAATCAATTACTAAAAATACTCCTAGTAAAAATACTTCTAATCCTAATATGATTACTACATAATAATCATTATATTTATCTACTGATGTTCAATTACTTAAAAATACTACTGGCATTATTCATCCTGTTAATAACACAAATGCTAATGATATTGCATCTAACCCTAGTAATATATCTATAAGATGTCATTCTTTATCTTTTTCATCCTTATCACGGTTATCCAAGTCGAGGTTATCATCTTCCGTTCTTCTTCTCTTGCTTAAATTTTGATATTTTAAACTTGATCTTATAAATTTAGCTCAAATTAGCATTAATCATAGAAATACTGATACTCCTGCTAATAGTCCTAACCTTGCATTTGTCTTATTAAATTCTTTTTTATCATTATATAATTTTGTTTTATTATATATTTCTATGTTTTCATGTCAATAAGATTTACTCATTAAAGATGAGGTTAGGTTTCTCCTTACATCTATTAAGTGGGAAAAATATTTTACTAATACATAAGGTATTGTAAAATATTTTTCCTCGATTGTTGATACATCTCTTATTTTTTGTATCACTTTGTATTGATTTTTTTTTGCTTTATTTACAGATATTATTGATACTAATACTGTAAATATTAATGGTATTATTAGTAAGTGTATTAAACTTATCATTTTTTTTTGTTATTGTTATTTGTTTTTCGCACGCTGTTAGTTGGCAATTCTTGTCTTCCATATTTTTATACTTAATTATATTCATAATTATTTTCTAAAAATACTTTAAATCATTAAATTTTGTTTACCTTTTATTATTATAAATTAATCCAGCCCTTAATCAATATGGTAATATAAAAACTGAACAAATTTTATCCTCCACCTTGATGGTAGATAAAACAAACATCTATCTTAATATATTCTCAACAAAACTTAGCATGCCCATTTGGAAGTCATGGGTAAATCCCCAAGTAAATTAATATTAATTTATTTGGATAGTTCCCCCACCCCTTAGGTATAATCCTAAGAGATGAGGACCTAACTCTTGACCGCCATATCAGCCATGGGTTAAGCTTTAGATTTATTTAACATTTTCTCCTTATTTCCCGGTGGCGAACCAAGATGCATAAGCCCCCGGAAAAATCTTTTTTTATACTAAATAAATCTAGTTTGTTGTTCTTTTATGTAGCACAACACTGGAATTAGGGATTCGGCAACTCACTGTTAAATTATGAACTTTTTTTCTTATTTACCGGCCCGGATTGGTTCACCAATATCTATTAAAGGATATTGGTGAACCGCATGAACACCAGGATACAAGCCTGGACTTATTATACTTATTATACTATATAATCGTTCTACTATTAAACTATGTTCATGAATGGGTAATAGTTATCATTTATTATATTTTTTTAAAAAATAATTGATTTTTCTTTTTTCTTTCTAATATTAACAATATTACATTAATATGTCCGTTTTTCAGACATATAGGTTTACCTGCCCCTTTAAAATAAAATATTATTTTCAAGTAAATTTTTATTATTACCATTAATAATAGTTAGCTTCTTTGTTTAATATTCTCATTTTTAAATAAATTTTTATATTACCATTATTTATTATTACAATCATATTTTAAATACTTTATATTTATCTTTTACTTATTTATTATTTTTTTTATTTAGTAAAGACATAATATATATTATATAAGTAATTTAATATATGGTCAAACTCGGAAAATTCACATAACCGTAGAAAATAATTATCCAAATATACTAGATATTATATTCACTATTTCTAATAACATATCTTCTGGTCTATTTTTTACAAAATACATTAACGAATCCACTATAGGATTTTCAAAAATAATCTTTAGTCAACTATCATCAAACCAAGTTTCTGAAGATCCCTTAGAATTCTTATCAAAATTTATTATTTTATCTTCTAAGATTTTTTTAACAGGATTTTCTTCATTTGATGATGGTGAAGAAGATTTTGGTATTATATCTAATTTATTGTCTGATTCAGATTTAGTAATAGACTCCGACACCTCTTTAGATACATTATCACCATTATTTTTCGTATTAGAGTTAGATGATAATTCATTTTCATCTTTACTATTTGAGTTAGACGATGACCTTTCTCCATTATTAGGGTTAGGTATTGATTCTTCTTTTTTATCAATATCATTAGATGATGTATTATTTATACTTTTTTGACGTTTTTCTTCCTCTTCAAGTGACTTTTGAATTGCTATTGCTATATTTGTATCCTCTACATATTGTAAGTATCTATCTGCCTCGCTTGGTGTAGGACTAGGTCTATCGTCATAAACTCAATCTCCATCATCAGAAGGAGGATAATTAGGGTCTGGAACCGGATCTTTCTTTTCAATACTTTTTGATGAACTTGGTTGATAAGTATCCGGATCTTTCTTTTCAATAGTTTTTGATGAGCTTGGGTGATAAGGATTCCAATTATTATTACCAATTGATTTTGAGGTGCTTGGTTGATAAAGATCCGAATTAGAGGATGAACCTTCTCATCTTTTATTATCATCATAATTGGTTCCATAATCTTGATCAACCGCTTTCCCTTTACCTTTGTCTTTAAATGAAGCAACATCTTGTTCTACCTGGTTATCCCTAGATGTTGATTCACCTGTATTTCTGCGATGATGCTCGTCAAGAGATCTTTGTAATGCTAAGGCATACTCACGATCTTCTTTCTCTCTTATCGCATTTCAGTAATCATCATTACTCATGATATTATCATTATAATCATTACCATCATCTACCGCTTTCCCTTTACCTTTGTCTTTAGATGGAATGAAATTATCATTGTGATCATTAGCATCATCTACCGCTTTCCCTTTACCTTTGTCTTTAGATATCCCCATCTCTTGGTCTCCGTCTCCTTCCTCATGCTTTCTTTTTTTATTGTTATTATTATCATCATCTCCTCCACCATTGGATCCACCGGTATTACTATTGAAACCTCCTTGGCCGAACCCTGATGGATTACCAGACCCGGATGGAACATCAGATCTACCTGATAATAATATGTAAGGATTTGGTATATTATATTGATCAGGATTGTTTTTCCAATTTAATAAATAATAAATTATATTATTTATACAATTAAGATAACTCATCCCAATTAATATAATATAATTAGATTGATAAATAGATAGTGAAATACCATGAGAATAATTAGAGCTGTAACTATCTACGACTATAGATTCAGGATTCGCAAACATTATTCATGTAAATAACATGAATAATAACCCTGAAAACATAACGAAAGCATAACGTGCTATTGACCCTGAATCAAAAGAAGCAAAATAATTACTTATTTTGTATAGTCCAGCTACTGCTCCTCTTGGTCCTATTAACTCAAATGCACCTCTATCTAAAATAGTATTAGTTACATATCCAATATAAAGAGTACCTTTTACTATGCATCTATTATATATTAACTCAAATCAATATCTTTGATTAAAAAATCTATAAATATTTTGACCTATATTTGATGTATTAAATGTTAATAATCATAGAGGTTTTTTTTCAAATAAATATAAAGCTAATATAGCAAATAACATACTTAGTATTAAAGGTAATAATTTATTTAATGTTGGCACTCCAAATTCCGTATCTATTAGTATTATATGATTAGGATGTGTGTATATACTATTACCAAACCCTTGACTCCCTAAACCCATAAAATAATCTCGTGTAATATTACCTAAATAAACACTTAATATTCCTAAGATTATTAATGGCAGAGTCATAACTCACGGAGACTCGTGCGCTTTTTCATAATTCCCTTTTGGCGCATTAGCATATGTTAAAAATGTTAAATAAAGTAATTTAACAGAATACAACATAGTGAAACATGCTGCTATTGTAGCCAATAAATATACTAAATAACCTAATGAAGTATATGAACCGTATGCTAACTCAATGATCAGATCTTTCGAGTAATATCCACTCAGTCATGGTAATGCTGCTAAACTTAACGACGCTATTAACATTACTGTATATGTGACTGGTAATATTTTTACTAATCCCCCAAATCTTCTAAAATCTTGTTGATCACCAAGGGCATGTAATACAGAACCTGCTGCTAGGAATAATCCTGCTTTATACATAGCATGTAATACTAAATGTGCTAAAGCAATGTTAAATTGACTTAATCCAACGGCTATAACCATCATTCCTAATTGCTAATTATATAAAAAAATATAATTTGGACCATTTCTTTATTAATCATTATATTTTTCTCATTTGTCTTTAAATAAAACTCATTGATTTAATTTTTCTATGTCTTTATTATGTTTACTAATACGCATTAAATAAAATTGTTTTATTAATTTCAGTCTACTAGACTTTTTGGATCTTAAAGGATATTTACTAAAATAATTATCTATTAAATTATATAATTCTTTCTTTCTATACACTATATACTTAAATGCTTCTACTTTACCATGAATATCAACTCTTCCTCCGTATAAATGAATAAGTGGTTCTAACAAATATTTATTTTTTTGAGATGCACTTATAAATACTTGTCCACTCGCTTCATTCATATATATAGAACCATCACTATCAATGAAACCACTTAACCATCCATTATTGAATGTCAAAGGTTTTGGGTATAAAAGTTCTATCCCGTATTTTAAGCATAATTTATTCATTTGTATCATTCTTACGGGGTTTCTAATTAAACCATTCACACCCTTTATTAAAATAATTAAACCCTTTCTGTGGCTTAATTGATATCTTAAAGCATTTGCATTTGCAATTGTATAAATAGAACCCCCTAATTTATGTTTAATTTCGTATAATGCACTTTTATCTCTTATATCCATAGTAACATTAAAACGAGCAGTACCTCCTTTAGATAAATTGAAATTACCATCTCCATCTATAACCCCTGCTAATCATTCAAAAAACGGGTCTGGGTTATTATCAGATTTAATAGTATTACCTTCGGGTAATAGAGGATCTGAAGTATTATAATTGTTTTCAAAGGATAAATTATTATTTAAAATAGGGTGAATACTAAAGATATATATATGTTTTACTTTCTTATTGAAATATAAATAAACATTGAAAATAGAAAATCTAAGAATGCAAATTATAGTGTATAAAAAAGAGTATAAATAGCTCATTTTTAATTTTAATAAATAAATGACTAATACCAAACGTATGGCCTCTGAGATTCCTACTAACTTGCTTATAATAATAACTTTTCACCTTTCTGACATAAACATATAAGTTAATATAAGTCAGTACTGCCGCATAGCGGAAGATGAATTAAAAAAATTATTACTAATATAATTATATATACTATAATTATGAGCTTTGGTTATCTGCGAATTACTTATTATCCATTTAATAAGCTTTACGCAAACAGTTCGGTGCCTGAGTATAATAATTTTATTATACTCTCGAGCCAATTGACTCATGGTACTGTACGCTATGACTTTTTTGATGTCATTTTGGAATAATCCAACAGATGCAGCAAAAAATGCTGTCACTGCACCTGTTATCATAATAATCGCTAACGCTAAATCAGATTGTTCCAGTAACGGGGAACACCTGATTAATAAGTATACACCAGCGGTTACCATTGTGGCCGCATGAATTAAACTACTAACGGGTGTAGGCAATAATTAAAAATTAAATATAATTTATATTTAATTTTTATGTGGACTCTCTCACTAATCACTATGTAACACAATAATTATTTCACATTGAGTCTCTGGAGAACATTCTCTTCTAACATACAGAGGATGCTCTTGCTGATATAAGTTGTTTACCCGTCCATTTACAAAATAGTCTTAGCATTCAATGAAATTTAAGGAAGGACCCTTAATTTATGTTATAATACTGATTAAATATTTACCGAATAAAAACTTATACTTCTTATTATGAACTGATATCTTATCAGTATATGCTTTTATTAGAGACCCAATTTATATAACATTTCTGGTATCATAAATGGAAGAATAATATTTCTCAATTCTTTTATACTTGACGCACGAATTCTTATTCTTCAACATTTAGTTCCATTAGTACTAGTTCGATTAATTACTCTGGCATCTAAATTAAAATTTTCACTTATTACTTTTGCCAATATATTTACTTCTTCAAAAGAAAAAGTACATATTTTAAATGACGTAAATAAGGTAAATTTGGGGTTGAAAATGTAAATTCCATTCTAGCATTACATGTATAAACTTTTTTATTGTTTTCTATAGTACTTTTACCATGAAATCGTAAATGTCCGTCACCTAAAAGATCACCTATTAAAGCATCCTCTATATTAGCAGGTTCAAGGTTTCTTGCTGTACTATAATTCACAGAACATCCATTGTAATCATATAATAAGGATAAGTTGTTATTTGTACGGGAAGGTAAATTTATTAATTATCAGCTACATTGGCTAAAGTATTATCCTTCCATGGCCATAGGCAGTCACTGATGTAAACCGATTTGTGCTGATTTGGCCGCAGCACCAAGTAATAATAAAATAGATATGAAAGTTATAACGTTGGTGTTGATATAAGGTGCTATTGAAAATACTGTTGCATAATCTAACGTACCAAAAGTATAAAATATTGCAAAGAATCCCAATGTTAAGAAATAATCACCCACTCTATTAGTAAACATCGCATTTAATGCACTCTTCACTGCTGCAACCCGAGTATATCAAAAATGTACTAATAGATATGAACATACCCCTACCCCTTCTCAACCTAAAAACATAACTAAAAAATTATTACCTGTTACTAACACCAGCATCAAACCGGTGAATAATGAAATATAGGAGAAGAACCGTTGTTGATGTGGATCTTCACCCATATATCCAATAGAATATACGTGTACTAATAGGGATACTATTAGTACGGGAATTAACATATTAACTGTTAATTGATCGAAATAAAAACCTCAAGAAATTTTTAAATGTTCTGAGTTTATTCAAGAAAATAATTCAACGCTAACAGGCGAGTTACACAGCACGACCTCGTAATAGGCGATAAATGCTAATAGAGTAGTAATTAATAAACAACTAACATTAATTATATGTACACCCTTAACACCTAAAGCTCTTCCATACAGTCCACTGAGAATTGCTCCTCAAAAAGGTAAGAATACAATTGTTATATACATGTTTAATTTAAATTTTAAGTTTGTGGTGGTCTATGATCTCTTTTATTTTACAGGGTGAGTTTTGAGTTCCCTGCTGGATACTTTTTTTTTTATAGGGTAAGCACATGTTCGATTGTCGATACCATCCAACTTCCCTACTAGCCCCCATCCTATATATTTATTAAATTTTTTCTTATTTCCTCAATCAAAATTATAACATGGTTGGTTTGATCTCATATGACTTGGCTGAATAATTTTGAAAAAAAGAGATTTCTTCTTCAAAACCAATTTAACTCTTATATATTTTGTATCCTTTATGTTATACTATCTGGTAGTAATAGTTTAACATTAAGATTTGTAAAGGCTACGCTACGCTACGCTAAACAGCTCTCATTCCCCCCTCATTCCCACCCCTAACCCTCATATAATAAACATAAAAATTTCATTATATAATTATAATGAAATTTTTATCCTTACTACTGACACCGTTGAAAAAGTTATAAAATGAATTTAAGATTTATAATTCAATATATTTTTTCCGACCTCATAGCTCTTGCTACCCCTCCAAGTAAAAAACAAGTTTCTGTTAATTACTTTCAAATGGAAATTTGATATCAAACTGATTTATTTATATTTATTATTAAACTTTTCTTATTTTAAAATAAGCTATCATTATAGCCAACCCTATAGCTGATTCTGCTCCCGCTACAGCAATAATATATAATCCAAATATTTCTGCTAATATATCATTAAATTGTCACGAAAAAAATAATGTCATTACTGATACCGCTAATAATATAATTTCAATAGAAATAATCATTAAAATTAAATTATTTCTATTAAATATAAATCCTATTGTCCCTAAACCAAATAATATTAATGCCAAATCCATTATAACTTCTTTTTATACTACCTCTCACCTAATTTATTACCATTTAATAGATTATGATACTTTTACTTTTGCTCCGCCCTGAGGGGCGGAGCAAAGTGTGGAAAAAGCGAAACATCCGCACCCCTGTAAATATTAGTATTAGTCCTCTATTTAAAGAGGACAAGTATAAATTTAAAAATAACAGTCAATATATTATTAATAAAACTAATAATATGTTAATTATAGAATAGATTATTCCTATAATTAAGTTTCCGCGGTGCGAGTAATGATCCATACCACGGGAGGTTACAAATTTCTCTTTAATATATAATTGTAAATTTTTGTATCATTAAGTTACATAATATTTCTAATTATATTTATCCTATTTCATTACAAAGCTTATTACCACCTCTTTCTAATGTTGCGGTAATTTTCTTGTTAGAACCTTCAAGTTTATGTAAACGATTCTTTCCATTATCTTACTGCCATTAAACCCGGCCGTTAAAGGGGCCGGGTAAATATATTAGGATCTTCTTATTAACATTAGTAATATCATACTCTATATTCCGCACCCCACGACGCGGTGCGGAATAATGGCAATGCACCCCGGGGAAACTTCATTACCCCCTGCGCAGCAAGCGCGCATGCTGCGCAGGGTATATTCTACCTATGTCTTATCAAACACTCTAAAAAAATACCATTATATAATTCTTACTAATACTACTTCTCACTAATTTTTACCCAATTCAAAAATCACTTATTATAAATTATCATATTTTTATTAAAAATATGATAATTAAGTAGTAATGGTAGGTGATAAAGAATTACTCGAATTCACAGTTAATATTATAGTAAAATGGTTAATAAAATATTAACCCCGTCCCTTAAGGAATAAAACATCAACTATTATAATAAATATGTGGAATACAAATATAAAAGTCTTGATTTATATATTTTATAAATAAAAATTAAACAAGAATGGATTTTTCTTAATACTGATTAACAATAAAGAATTATAATCATACCTAAAGATATAATATACATCCCATTAACATTCTTGTTACTGAACTATTTAACCTCATCTTTTAGAGGACTTTTACCCCTTAGTTTAAATTCTTCTTTATGAAATTTAAATCGAGATCTTCGAACACCACCCCTAGGTTTATCTTTACCTTTGCAATTACCATAATGTCATATTCTTAGTCGTTTTTGTATAAATCCAGGAGCAGGAGCTTCAGAAGTTTTTACTTCCTTTTTGCCCTCAGACTCCAAATCGAGTATTTTTCATCTATCTTCTAAAACTCTCTTATCTTCAAGGAATACTTCTCTAGCATGAGTCGTACTTACTCCAGGGTGATCTTCTAGTTTATAGTGTTTTTGAGTACCTACTTTACCTCGTTCAATATCGTTTATATCAGAAAGACTTTTATCGATAGTCACCATTTTTTTAACACACTCCTCTTGCGTTGGAGTTTGACGTAAAATCCACCGATTCTCAGCCAAAGCTTCCGCACTTCAAGGATCATATTCATCAACAGGGTCATCAATAAAATCCTTATGATGATCCATATATCTTTGACTTGAATATTTAGACTTACCATTACGTGCTTCTAATCAATCGTTCATACTCCTGATAGGGCGCTTTCCTTTTTGTAATTCTCATCCATCATATCTACTAGGTAAAGATTCCTGCGGTTTATTATGATAATTCGAAGGTATATCCCTCTTTGATATTTCTGGTATTACATTACAAATAGCTGGATTCATTAAATTAGGTATACCTAATCAATCCAAAATAAAAGCAGAAGTTATAATAGTACAAACTTTATATGTTTCTGATAAACTTAAACAATCACTATATATTAAAAATGTAAAGGTGATAAATATGATTAAAGAGATTAATGTGAATATAAACCTCCGAGATTTTAATCCACTCAATTTATAATCAATGAATATGAGTAAAGATTTTAATATAAATACTAAAAAGCATTTAACAATTATTATAATTTTATTTGATTTACTGGCCGTAATACTAGTAGCCAAAATGACACTACTTAGGTCATAAAAAATATCTCCTATAATTAAGGATACAGTAAATAAAACTAAAAAACTATAAGTTAATTTACCAAATAATAATATATTTTTTTTCTTATTTTTTAAATTCGGATGGTCATTAATTAATAGTATAATAAACTGGTCTATTTTTAAACCTATTTGATATAATATAAATACTATTCAACCTATTCATAGTATATTTAAGAACTCAAACGATACCATTGTAGTGTCTGACCATGTACTCAAAGGCATAAAGGACGCAATCTTATTACTAACAACATTAAATTTTACTTTATTAAAGTAAAATTTAATATTATTAATAATTATCATTATGCTGAATACAAAAGTAAAAAAGCTATCATTAAACAGAAAAGACCTGTTGCTTCTGCTAATGCAAAACCTAAAATTGCGTAACCAAATAATTGAGGTCGAAGAGATGGATTTCGTGCTGTAGCTTCTATTAAGCTTCCAAACACTAAACCAATTCCAACTCCGGCCCCTGCTAAACCGATTGTTGCCAAACCTGATCCAATAATTTTCGCTGCTTGTACGATCATTTTTTTTGTTTTTTTTTGTCATTCCTATTTTATTTTTTTTAGTTTATATGTTCTTGTGATATTATTATAATTTGTTAGTTCTCAATTTTTATACAAAAAATTAGAGAAAAATTCTGATCTAATTTAATCATAAACTTTAATAATTTATTATACATATTATCTCCTCTCAAATTTAATCTATTAAACTAAATTTAAGAAATTATAATTTCATTAATTAAACCATTAAAATTTATTGATATACATTTCGTATTAAATCTTACATAATTATACCTATACTTAAATTTAATTGGATTTATAACTAACTTACAAATATATTTTTTTTTAATAAAAAAAATATATTTGAAGAATTTTATATTTATTTTTTTTTTCTTTATTATATCATTAAATAACTTCCGTTATATTTGTTATTAACAGCATTCACTCTGACATATAATTATACATTATTTATTATTTATTAATATCTTATTATATAAATTTTTCAAATTGAATTTTTTATTCTTTTTTTCACTCTCTCCCTATTATATATTAGCAGACTACTTACGCATCTTGCTATTTTAACCCCGGGGTACGGAGCAAGTATCTAGGACCCCGGGGTTATTCAACCAACCTTCGAATAGTTCCAATATAGAATGGGACAGGATAAACATCAGGAATCGAACCTGAATTAATTACGCCACAAATAATTGTTCTACCTTTAAACTATGTTCATCGAAGAGGGCTAAATAATTATATAATAATAAATATATAGTATATACTCATTTAACCATTTAAACTAGGTGCGGAGCAAGTAATTTATTACCTTAAATAATATTAAATCAAGAGTTATTCTGAATAAACAGATCATATTAACCTTGACCTTGTCCTCCTCAGAAATATACTGCACCGAACAGGAAAAGTCAAACTACATCAACGAAGTGTCAATATAGTATTCCCGATTCAACACCAACGTGGTGAGTATTTGTTACTTGATATGAATAAATTCTTAAAGCTCCAACTGTTAAGAATAATGTACCTATGATGACATGTACATTCGTGTTAATACAAATTTATTTAAAATTTGTTACTATGTCTTATAACATAGTTCAGACCATGTCTTTAATAAATATAAATTATTTATTTTAGGGCATTATTGATAAGATTATTGTAAATATTACTCACTCATTGGCCGTTGAACGTTCTTAATTCATTAATTTTTCAAAATATTAATAATATATTAAATTAAGCTTCGCTGCATATTATCATCTGTTCCCCAGAAGAATTTCATGCATT
>Ga0209624_10001978_pt1 | contig 15507 bp, 13 predicted proteins | sample JacPinW_OM2H0_O1_FD_188565 | JGI IMG/M metagenome (GOLD analysis project Ga0209624, IMG submission 188565) | Forest soil microbial communities from Algoma, Ontario, Canada - Jack Pine, Ontario site 1_JW_OM2H0_O1 (SPAdes) (version 2) | ecosystem: Environmental > Terrestrial > Soil > Boreal...
CAGGGGCGTACGCCCCTGTTCACCGGCTACACCCGGGACGGCGGCTATGCCACGCATACGATCGCGGAAGCGGATTTTGTCTTTCCCCTTTTCGACGATCTCGACCCGGTCGAGACGGCGCCCCTGCTTTGCGCAGGCCTGATCGGCTGGCGCTCGCTCAAGCTGGCGGGGGACGGGCGGACGATCGGCATCTATGGCTTCGGCGCCGCAGGGCACATCATCGCCCAAGTCTGCCGCTGGCAGGGCCGGCGCGTGTTCGCCTTCACCCGGCCAGGCGACGCTGTCGGCCGGGCCTTCGCCCGCTCGATGGGCGCCGAATGGGCCGGCGGGTCGGACGAGAAGCCGCCCGAGCCGCTCGACGCCGCCATCCTGTTCGCGCCGGTCGGCGCGCTCGTTCCCGCCGCGCTCGCCGCGGTGCGCAAGGGGGGCCGGGTAATCTGCGGCGGCATTCACATGAGCGACATCCCCGCGTTCCCCTACTCCCTGTTATGGGAGGAGCGCAGCGTCGCCTCGGTCGCCAACCTGACCCGAGCCGACGGGCACGAATTCTTGGCCGTTGCGCCACAAGCGAAGGTGCGGACGACCACCACGCCCTATCCGCTCGACAAAGCCAACGAGGCGCTCGACGATTTGCGCAAGGGCCGGTTGGAAGGCGCGGCGGTGCTCGTGCCTTGAGGCGCCAGCGCTTGTGAAGTTGCCGTTCCGTTACGTCAGCACAGGGGCGCCCGTACCGAGAGCAATTTAGAATGATTCTGAACTTGCTCGACCGTCCCCCTTAGAACGATTCTAAAGTTAAGCAGGCAACGCGTGTTTCGTTGACTTCACTTAAGGCGGAGGGCTACCGAATAGGCTCGATAGTAGACGCCTGTGGTGGACGGGCCTTGAACCCGGCTTCTCAACGGATAAGCGTTCCCAATGTTTGCCGCCTATTTGATCATGCTGCGCGAGGGTATCGAAGCCGCGCTGATCGTCGGCATCGTGGCGAGCTATCTTAAGCAATCCGGGCGCGCACAGTGGCTGCCAATGGTGTGGGTCGGAGTCGGCGCCGCGTGCGCCGCCTGTCTCGCCGTAGGTCTCGTTCTCGTCAGCGCCAACCGGGAATTCCCCCAGCGCGAGCAGGAACTTTTCGAAGGCCTGGTCGCGTTGCTGGCGACCGCGATCCTGACCTCCATGGTTTTGTGGATGAAGAAAGCATCCCGGTCGATCAAGGCCGAGCTGCACGACTCGATCGACAACGCCTTGCGTCCGGGCGACCGCCAGGGCCTCGCGCTGATCGGGATGGCCTTCTTCGCCGTCGGCCGCGAAGGGCTCGAATCCCTGTTCTTCCTCCTGGCGATCATCCAGCAGAGTGAGGGGTGGGCGGTGCCGATCGGGGCGGCGCTCGGCCTTGCGTCGGCAGTGGGCGTGGGTTTCGCCATCTACTATGGCGGCGTGAGGCTCAATCTGCGCCATTTTTTCCGCTGGACCGGCGTTTTCATCATTTTCGTGGCCGCCGGTCTGCTCGCTGGCGCTCTGCGCGCGTTCCATGAAGCCGGGCTCTGGAACGGCTTGCAGAGCACGGCCTTCGACTTCAGCTCGTTCGTGACGCAAGACGGCCTGGTCGGCACGCTCCTGTCCGGCGTCTTCGGCTATCAAGACGCGCCGACCGTCGGCGAGGTGCTCGTCTATTTCGGCTTCCTGATTCCCGCTTTGACCCTTTTCCTCGCGCCTCCGCGCCCGGCGCCGGTGGCGCGCGCCGCATGACATCTTTCGCGACCTAACGCTCCGCAACGTGCCAGACCAATAAAGGAAGAATTGCATGCTGGGCTCTCGCATAACTCGCTCGAAGCTTGCGCGCTTTGGCGGAGCCGCGTTCCTTGTCCTTCCAGCGGCGGTTGGCGGCCAGGCGTTGGGCCAAGCGAACGCCAACCCGGTCGGGCCGGGCGCTATCGTTATCACTTTGACCGACGCCGGATGCGATCCGGCTAAGGTCGACGTCACTGCCGGCAAGATGACGTTCAACATCAAGAATGAAAGCAAGCGCGCGGTCGAATGGGAGATCCTTAAGGACGTCATGGTCGTCGACGAGCGCGAGAACATCCTGCCAGGCTTCGCTCAGACCCTGACCACGACTCTCGACCCCGGCGACTACGCGATGACTTGCGGGCTCGGAAGCAACCCCAAGGGGATTCTGACGGTTGCGGCAACCAACGAGGCGCCGGCAAAGCCTTCACCGATGGATCTGGTCGGCCCGATCGCGGAATACAAAGTCTACGTCAAGGGCGAGGTCGACACGCTGGTCAACGAGACGCGGAAGCTGACCGACGCAGTCAAGGCTGGCAAGCTGGCGGAAGCCCAGAAGGTCTACGCGCCGGCCCATCAGCACTATGAGCGGATCGAGCCGATCGCGGAATTGTTCAACGACCTCGACGGCTCGATGGATTCGCGCGAAGACGATTTTGAAAAGAAGGCGGAAGACCCGAAATTCCTCGGCTTCCATCGTCTGGAGAAGGGGCTGTTCACCGATAAATCGACCGCCGGGTTGACGCCGATCGCGGACAAGCTGATGGCCGACGCGCTCGACCTGCAGAAGCGCATCGACGGCCTCACCGTCGCCCCGAAGGACGTTGTCGGCGGAGCGGCCGACTTGATCGAAGAGGTCGCGTCCAAGAAGATCACCGGCGAAGAGGATCGCTACAGCCGCACCGATCTTTGGGATTTCCAGGCGAACGTGGACGGAGCGCAGAAGATCGTCACGCTGCTCAATCCGATGATCGTGAAGCAGGATCCCAAGCTCAGCGCCCGTCTGCATGACAATTTTGCCAAAGTCGACGTCATACTGGCCAAATACAGGACGAAGGACGGCGGGTTTGAGAGCTATGAGAAGCTTTCGGACCATGACCGCACCGCCTTCAAGGGGCCGATCACGGCGCTCGCCGAGGATCTCTCCGCGCTGAAGGGCACGCTAGGCGTCGAGTGACGATCGAACGGGAGCCAAGCGCATGACGTCGCGCGAGGATCGGGGGGGTTGTCCGTTCTCGTCGGCTTCATCGGAAGTCAACGAGAGTCGACGCGGGCTCCGACCCGCAAGGCGCGATCTCCTGATTGGCCTGGCGGGCGGCGCCGTCGGCTTGGGGCTCGGCTCTCAGGCTCGGGCGACGCCGGCCGGAACGCTGGCGCCCGGCGATGACGGCACGCAGGATTCTCAGCCGTTCTATGGCCTCCATCAATCGGGCGTGACCACGCCGCAACCGGCCGCCGCGCTGATCGTCAGCCTCGACGTTCTGGCGGAGGATCGGGCCGGGCTTGAGCGGCTGTTTCGAACCCTGACCGAGCGCATCGCTTTTCTCATGAAAGGCGGCGAAGCGGCGACTTTGGACCCGAGATATCCGGCGCCGGACAGTGGCCTTCTCGGGCCGAGGGTCTTCCCTGACAATTTGACCGTGACCGTGGCGCTCGGGGCGTCGCTCTTCGACGACCGCTACGGTCTGCAGAAACTCAGGCCGACCCGCCTGATCGCCATGGAGCAGTTTCCCAACGACGCGCTCGACGCGCACAATTGTCACGGCGACGTCGTCCTGCAGTTCTGCTCGAACACCGCAGAAACGAACATTCACGCGGTCCGCGACATCCTCAGGCACACGCCCGATCTTCTCGCGCTGCGCTGGAAGATCGACGGCTTCCTGCCTCCCCACACGATCAAGAAGCTCGGCAAGGAGACTGTCCGCAACCTGCTCGGATTCAAGGACGGCACCGCCAATCTCGACGCCAGCGACGAGACGTTGATGAACGAAATCGTCTGGGCGGAGCCCAACTCCGATGAGCCTGCCTGGACCGCCGGCGGAACCTATCAGGTCGTCCGCGTCATTCGCATTTTCGTGGAGCGCTGGGATCGCGACGCGCTGGTCGACCAGCAACAGATCATCGGCCGGGAAAAGGCGAGCGGCGCGGCCCTCACCTACGCGAACGAGCGCGACGTCCCCGACTATGCGGCCGATCCGAAGGGCGAGCGAGTCCCTCTAACGGCCCACATCCGCCTCGCCAATCCGCGCACGCCGGAGACCCAGGTCAACCGGATTTTGCGCAGAGGCTACAACTATTCGCGCGGCGTCACGAACGCCGGCCAGCTCGACATGGGACTGCTATTTATCTGCTTCCAGGCCGACCTCGCCGCGGGCTTTCTCACCGTGCAATCGCGTCTCAACGGCGAACAGCTCGAGGAGTACATCAAGCCGGTGGGCGGGGGGTATTTCTTCGTCCTGCCGGGCGTCCAATCGAAGGACGATTTCTTCGCCGAAGGTCTCTTGCGCGCGGCGGCCTGAAGCGGGCGTTTGGGTCGGCGCGTTCCATCGCCCCCACCACCGTCCTTCGGACGGTCCCCCTCCCCCGTCGCTTCGCGCCAGGCGAGGATAGGCGGCGCCGTCCTATCCTCCCTGCGAAGCGGGGGAGGGGGCCACCCGCAGGGTGGTGGAGGGGGTGGGCCCGCGCGCGCGCAGGACGCCCCCGGCGCTCACTCGTCAAGGCTTGGCGCGCGGCTTGCGGTTCGGCCATTTGACGATCCGGTCCGGCCAATGTTCGGGCGCGAGGTCGCTCTCGCTGGACGACACCCGCCCGCGGACGGAGACGCCCGCCTCGTGCACGCTGTCGGGCGAACCCGACACCAGCGGATGCCAGCTGTAGAGGTCCCGTCCCTCGGCGACCAGCCGATAGGCGCAGGTCACGGGAAGCCAGCTCAGTTCGCGAACCGCTTTCGGCGTCAGCTTCACGCAGTCGAGAACCTGCCGGTGACGGTGCGGGTAGTCGAGGCAACGGCACGTCTTGCCGTCGAGCAGCCTGCAACCAATGTCGGTGAAATGAATCTCGGCCGTGTCCTCGTCCTCGAGCTTGACGAGGCAGCAACGGCCGCAGCCGTCGCATAGGCTCTCCCATTCGGGCAGACTCATCTCATCGAGCGTCTTGGCCCGCCAGAACGGCTCGGCTTGCTGGTCTTTCGCCGTCAAACCGGTTGCCCGTCTAGAGTTAGATGCGTTTGGATGGAGTCGTCCTCGCGAGGAGCCACAGGGCGTCGAGAGACGCCCGTCCTTCCGAACGGGCTATTGCGACGCGGCGATCCAGAGTCGTGGAGCGCCCGACGTTCCCCTGGATCGCTTCGCTTACGCTCGCGATGACGATGGCGATTCAATCGCATCATATCATAGCTCGTGACCTACCGTCGAAAATGCAAGCGCCAGCCGGTTAAAGCGAGCCTCGCCCGAGCGTAAGTTCGGTTCGAACCATACGCCAGTCTCGGGCGTTATGGCGAATGGACTTTCACTGGCGCCGGCGCGAGAAGGGCGGCGCAATAATTGGGGAGAAGGCAAATCGCGACGCAGAACGCCAAAAACGAGACCACGCTCCTCATCTCGCACCCCGCCTGCCTCGCGCACGAGATGGGCGAGGGCCATCCCGAGCGGCCGGATCGCCTGCGCGCGATCGAGCGCGCGCTTGAGAGCGAGGCGTTTCAGATGCTGGCCCGCGATTCCGCGCCGCGCGCCGACCTTGCGGCGATCGCGCGCGTTCATCCGCAAGATTACATCGAGGCGATCCGCGACGCGACGCCGCAGCAGGGCCTGGCCGCCCTCGACGCCGACACGTCGATGTCGCCGGGCTCCTTCGAGGCGGCGCTGCGCGCAGCGGGCGGCGCGGTCTTCGCCGTCGACGAGGTGATGGGCGGCAAGGCCCGCAACGCCTTCGTCTCGACCCGCCCTCCCGGACATCACGCCGAAGTCGCGACGCCGATGGGCTTCTGCTTCTTCAATAACGCCGCCATCGCCGCCCGCCACGCGCAGAAAGCGCATGGCGTCGAGCGCGTCGCGATCATGGATTTCGACGTCCATCACGGCAACGGCACCCAGCACATTTTTTGGGACGATCCGACCGTCATGTACGCCTCGACCCATCAGATGCCGCACTATCCCGGCACCGGCGCGGTTCGAGAGCGCGGCGAGCACGACCAGATCGTCAACGCGCCGCTCAGGGCGGGCGATGGCGGCGACGCTTTCCGAGAGGCCATGGAGGCCGCGATCCTACCGCGACTCGAGGCGTTCTCGCCCGATCTGCTCATTATTTCAGCGGGTTTCGACGCGCATCGCCACGATCCGCTCGGCAATCTCAACCTGGTCGAGGCCGACTTCAGCTGGGCGACGCGCAAGCTCATGGAGATCGCGCGTAAGCAACGCCATGAGCGGGTCATGTCGGTGCTTGAGGGCGGCTACGATCTCGAGGGGTTGTCGCGCTCGGTCGCCGCGCATGTGACGGCGCTGATGGAAGGGTGAGGCGCGTCGAGGACTGGAACTCACAAGATCCGACTCTTGTGGCCCTTCCAGTAGCGGTCGCGCAGCGCTGTCTTGTAGAGCTTGCCGGTGGGCAGGCGAGGGAAATCGTCCTCGAAGTCGATCGACCGCGGACATTTCATGGGCGCGAGATGCTTGCGGCAGAAGGCGATCAATTCCGCCTCGGTCTCAGGCCCGGGCTCCAGGCCCGATACGAGCTGAACGACGGCCTTGACCTCCTCGCCCATCTCCTCGTTGGGCGCGCCGAACACCGCCGCATCGCGCACCTTGGGATGCGTGACGAGCAGGTTCTCGGATTCTTGCGGATAGATGTTGACCCCGCCCGAGATGATCATGAATGACTCACGGTCAGTGAGATAGATGAAGCCCTCCTCGTCGACGTAGCCGATGTCGCCGACCGTGCTCATCGCGCGATCCGGCGAATTCGCCGCCGCCGTTTTCTTCGGATCGTTGAAATACTCGAAGGGATAAGCGGTCTTGAACCAGAGCTTGCCCACGGTCCGGGGCGGAACCTCCCCCATCTCCTCGTCGAGTACGTGCACCTCGCCGTACACGGCCTTGCCGACCGTGCCTTTGTGCTTAAGCCATTGCTCGCTGTCGCATATGGCGAGACCGAGGCCTTCGGTGGCGCTGTAGTATTCGTGGACGATCGGGCCGAGCCAGTCGATAATCGCCTGTTTGACCGGCGTCGGGCACGGCGCTGCGCCGTGCAACACGTACCGGAGCGAGGAGAGATCGTAGCGCGCGCGAACGTCCGGCGGCAGCTTCAGCATGCGCGAGAACATTGTCGGGACGAACTGGGCGTGGGTCACGCGATATTTCTCGATCGCCCGAAGAACCGCTTCCTCGTCGAAGCGCTCCATGACGACGGCGGTTCCATCGCGCGTGATGGTCAGCCCCGCCTCCCCCCAAGGCGCCGAGTGGTACAGCGGCCCCGGCACGAGGCAGATTTCACCTCTCCGCACGTCCCAGAATTTGGCGAAGGCCGTCGCGAAGGGCGTCATTACTCTCGCGGGCGTATCGGCAAGCGGCCGCAAGATGCCTTTCGGCTGGCCTGTCGTTCCCGATGAATACAACATCGCTAATCCCTTCGACTCGTCGGGGATCGGCGTCTGTGGAAAAGCAGCTGTCGCCTCATCGAGATTGCGGACGGCGTCGCCCTCTCCTGGCCCATCGACAACCAGGCAGAGCTTCACGCGGGGGCAGTCGAGCAGCGCCTGGCGCGCGACCGCGAGATGGGCCCGCGACGTGATGAGGACCTGTGACAGGCTGTTGTTGACGACATAGGCGAGCTCGCCTGGCGTCAGATAGGAATTGACGTTGGTGTAGTAGAGGCCCGCCCGCTCGCCCGCCAATCCGCATTCGATGTAACGCTGATGGTTCTCCATGAAGACGGCGTAGTGGTCGGACCTCTTGAGGCCCATGGCTCGCATGAGATGCGCGATCTTGTTGACGCGCGCCTCCAACTCACCGTGCGTGATCGTCGCGCCCGACTGAGCCATGATGATCGCGGGATGGCTTGGGTCGGCGGTGAAGAGTTGCTCCATAAGTTCCTCCCGGTTGCTTTTTTTTATCTTCGACGCTGCGACTATACGTTTTTTTGTCGATAATCGGAGGCGCATATCACTGCCGTCAACAGGGCCTTCGACCAAGGCGCTGGGAAGAATGCGTTGGATTCCCGCTTGCGCGGGAATGACAGTGGAGAGGGACGCCGCAAGCCGTAACCAGCATCCTCACTCGTGGTCGACCCGTTGGAGTTCATCACGCCGCGCTCATCGCGCCACCTGTCCCGCGCAAGCGGGGATCCAGGCAAGCCGTTCCGAGCGCTCACGCGTTTAGCGTCTCATACAAATCGGCCCATTCGGGATTGAAGCTCTCGATCAGCTCCAACTTCCACCGTCGCTCCCATTTCTTGATGCGCTTCTCGCGGGCGGTGGCCTCGTTGATGTCCGAGTGAAATTCGTACCAGACCAACCGGGTCACGCCATACTTGCGAGTGAATTCGCTGCCTTCGCCGGTCCGATGCTGATGGGTGCGGACGGCGAGATGATTCGTCACGCCAACGTACAAGGCGCCGTTGCGACGGCTTGCCATGATGTAGACGGCGTAACGTTCACCGGCTTGCATCACCGTTTTCCGCAGCTGGATTCCCGCTTATGCGGGAATGACATGGGAGAGGGGAGATTGTCATCACCGCGCAAGCGGGGATCCAGACAGGCCTCGCCGAGGCTCCGGTGTGCCCGAGCTGCAAGCTTCTTGCTCACGGGAACCGACAAAGCCCCCTTCGCTGGATTCCCGCTTACGCGGGAATGACAAGGAGCGACACCCAGCCTTCCTCTTCCTACTCCAGCCTGTCCGCCTTGCGCAGCGCCGGAAAGATCACCGCCCACAGCAGAGTCACCAAGATCGCGCCGCAGCCGCCGAAAATCGCCGAGCCGACCGGCCCCAAGAGCCGCGCCATGCCGCCGGATTCGAACTCGCCCAGTTCGTTCGACGCGCCGATGAACAGGCTCGAGACCGCCGAGACGCGTCCGCGCATGACGTCTGGCGTCACGATCTGCACGAGCGTCTGGCGCACGAAGACCGAGACCATGTCGGCCGCCCCCAGAACCGCAAGCGCCGCGGCGCTGAGCGCCATCGAGCGCGACAAGGCGAACACCAATGTGGAAAGCCCGTAGATCCCGACCGCTGCGAACATCTTCAAGCCCGCATGCGACTTCAGCGGCCGTGCGGCCAGGACGAAGCCGGTGACGATCGCGCCGGCTGACGGGGCGGCGCGCAGAATCCCGAAGCCTTGCGGCCCCACATGCAGGATGTCGCGCGCATAGACCGGCAACAGGGCCGTCACGCCGCCGAGCAGAACCGCGAACAGGTCAAGGCTGATCGCGCCGAGCACGACCTTGGTGGTCCACACGTAATTGAGGCCTTCCGCGATGAGCGCCCAGCGCGAGGCGGTCGGACGGGCCTCGCGCGGCGGCGACGCGACAGCCATGAGCGAGAGGAGCGAGGCGAGGCAAAGCGCGCCCGACACGACAAAAGCGGCAACGGGCGAAAAGGCCACCAAAAGCCCGCCGATGGCGGGACCGACGATGGTCGCCATCTGGTTGCCCGCCGAATTGACGACGATCGCGCGCGGGATCAACCGCCGCTCGACCAGGGTCGGCGCGAGCGCCGCGCTTGCCGGCGTATAGAAGGCTCTGGCCGAGCCGAACAAAGCCGCGACGGCGTAGATCGGCCAGAGCGCCGCGAGCTCCCCATACGCCATCGCGCTGAACAGGGCCGACGTGCAGAGCTGCACGCCGAGACCCGCCATCATGATCTTGCGCCGGTCATAAATATCCGCGGCGTGGCCGGCGAACAGGGTCAGGGCGAACATCGGCAGGAACTGGGCCAAGCCCAGCATGCCCACCGCCAGCGACGCCTGGGCGACCGAGGCGGAATGGCGCGCGACCGCATAGACCTGCCACGCGAGCGCGATGGCTTGGATCTGCACGCTGAGGCTGTTACAGACCCGGCCGACCCAGAACCATACATACGAACGGACCGCGAAAAGGTCGCTGAGCGTGGCCGGATTCTACAGGACCGCTTCTGCGGCGACGACGCCGGCGGGACTGGTGTCAGGAGGGGAGCTGCACATGAACGGCTTCTCTTGGCCGTCGCAGCGGCTTGGGGCAAGGCCGCCCGGCCCTAGAGCTTCGTGATGGCTTATGATCGAACCCTCCTCAAAGGGCTTGAATCCACAACCCCATTCGGCTCCATTGAGAACAGAGCTTCGTCCCCCGGAATGCCAGGCTAGGTCCTGCCAAGCAGAAATGTTGAGAATTGATTTGGCAAAAGTGGAAATCTGTGTTATAGAATTGGGTCAGGGGCATCGGGGCCCATGCCGGCGGCCGGCGAAAGATAAAAGGACATGACGCAGGCGCTTCAGAGGCTTCGGACACAACCTGAGAAGCGAGCGGCGGCAGGGAGGCGAATTTTTTTACTTGAATCAGCCGTAACCCACTGAAAAGTCACGATTCGGAAAAATAAACGCTAGTAAACGTCAGCTATTTTACTAACGTTTAGTAGCGTTTAAGCGCGTTTATTGGCGTTACTGCGCAAACGTTTCGCGCGGCGGTTGTGTCGGAGTCCTCATAGAACCGCACGCTGCTCGCCGCCACGCCTCGGCCGGCGCTCAGCCGTCGATCGGCTCCACCGACGCGATCTCGATGCCGAAACCCGCAAGCCCAACATAGGTGCGTGGATTGTCGGTGCGCAGCCGGATCGAGGTGACCCCGAGGTCGCGCAGGATCTGGGCGCCGAGGCCGATCTCACGCCATTGCGTCTCACGCGCGTCGTCGGAGTTCGTCTGGTGGGTCCCGCCGAGGTTGGCGGGCACCCCGGCCGAGCCATCGCGCAGGTAGACGAGCGCGCCGCGCCCCTCTGCCCTGAAGCGGTTCAGGACCTTCGGGATGGCGCCGCCGCCGAAGATATCGCTCAGGATGTCGGCCCGATGCAGACGCGCCGGCACGTCGCGCCCATCGCCGATCGTCCCGACGACGAAAGCAAAATGCAGGACCGGATCGAACGGCGTGCGATAGGCGTAGCCCTGAAGCTCGCCGATCGGGGTCTTGACGGGAAAGCAGGCGACCCGCTCGACCAGCTTCTCGCGCGCCTGCCGATAGGCGATGAGATCCGCGACCGAAATGCGCTTGATCTTGTGCTTGTCGGCGAAAGCCTCGACCTGCGGCCCGACCATTACCGTGCCGTCGTCGTTGGCGAGTTCACAGATGACCGCGACCGGCGGTAGCCCGGCGAGTTTGCAGAGGTCGACCGCGGCCTCGGTATGGCCGGAGCGCATGAGCACGCCGCCATCCTTGGCGACCAGCGGAAACACGTGGCCGGGGCGGACGAAATCGCTCGCGCCCATGTTGCGATTGGCGAGCGCGCGCACGGTGTTCGTGCGCTGTTCGGCCGAAATGCCGGTCGTGAGCCCATGGCGCACGTCGACCGAGACAGTGAAGGCGGTGCCGAGCGGGGCGTCGTTGATCGCCACCATCGGAGCGAGGTCCAACCGTCGCGCGTCCTCGCTGGTCAGCGGAACGCAGACGATGCCGCAGCAATTGCGGATGATGAAGGCCATCTTCTCGGTGGTGCACAGCGAAGCGGCGACGATCAGGTCGCCCTCGTTCTCGCGATCGTCGTCGTCGGTGACGGCGACGATTTCGCCGCGAGCGAAAGCCTCGATGGCGTCGGCGACGGGGTTGAGCATGTCGAATCCATGGGGCAACGGTGGGGTGGCGGCGAGAAAATCGTTCGGCGTGACCGCTCCCTGCGTCTCGGCGACGATCCGCTCAGCGGTTTCGCGCGACAGCCACGAGCCGTGTTCGCGGCAGATCAGCGTGACCGCGCCGGGCGAAACGCCGATGCGGCGGGCGAAATCCGCGCGCGACACTTGGTTGCGCTTAAGCCAGTCGCCGAGCTTCACGATGGTTAGATATGGCGAGTCCGGCTTGAGCGCAACTCAATGGTTGGCGACGCAGGCTTGAAAGCGGGTTGTAAAAGTGCGCAGGCGAGCTGCTGTTTAGTCAGATTCAATCAACCCGCACCAGCATCTTGCCGAAGTTTCCGCCGCGCAACAACTCGACGAGCGCTTGCGGCGCGTTTTCGAGGCCGTCGTGGATCGTCTCGCGCCACTTGAGCTTCTTGGCGGCGGCAAGAGAAACCAGTTCACCGATCGCCTTCGGCCACAGGTCCATATGATCCGAGACGATGAAACCTTCCATTTTGAAGCGCTTGACGAGGAAGAGCCGCATGTCGGGCCCCGGCGTCGGCTCGCCCTCATAGGAGGCGATGAGCCCGCAGATCGCGATCCGGGCGAAATCGTTGATCCGCTGCATCGCCTGGCGGAACGGTTCGCCGCCGACATTCTCGAACAACCCGTCGATTCCATTCGGCAGCGCCGCCTTCAGCTCTTCGGCGAAGTTCGGGGACTTGTGATCGACCCAGGCGTCATAGCCCAGCTCGTTGGCGGCGTAGGCGCATTTCTCCGGGCCGCCGGCGATGCCAACGGTCCGCGCGCCGGCGAGCTTGGCGAGTTGGCCGACCACCGAGCCGACGGCGCCGGTCGCCGCGGACACCAGCACCGTCTCTCCCGCCTTCGGGGCAATGATCTTGTTCAAGCCGTACCAGGCCGTGACCCCGGGCATGCCGACCGGTCCGAGATAGGCCTGGACCGGGATCTCTTTAGCGTCGACCACCCTTAAGGTCGCGCCGTCGCTCAGCGAATAACGCTGCCAGCCGCCCATGCCGACGACGGCGTCGCCCGGATGAAAGCGCGAATTGTTGGAGGCCTCGACAACCCCCACCGTGCCTCCGCCCATCACCGCGCCGACCTCCTGCGGCTTGGCGTAGGATTTCGCGTCGCTGAGCCGCCCGCGCATGTAGGGGTCGAGCGACAGGAAGGTGTGGCGCACCAGCACTTCCTCCGGGCCTGGCGTTGGGACCGGCGTCTCGACAACGCGGAAGTTGGCGGGCGAGACCTTGTCGGTCGGCCGATGGTTGAGCAGAACCTGGAGATTGCCAGCCAAAGCGACTTCCTCTCTTGATCATTGTCGAGCCGACTCTCCCCAGGATTTCAGCGAGAAAAACAGGAGCGACGCCGAAACGACAAACAACCCGATATAGAACATCCAGCTGACAGCAAAATGCAAATCGGAAATCCACCACGATAGGGGGAGCGATATCAAAGCCGTGAGGGCTGGGATCAAGAGAAAGAACATCGTGACGAAGCCATTGTCGGCGCCGGTGACGCTGAGCGCGATTTGATAGAGCACGCGACCCACCGAAGCGGCGATGATTGTGCCGGCGATCATCAGGAGGACCGGCACGACCTGCCCAAAATGCGACTCGGAACGCCAGTACAAGATAAATCCCGCCGCAGGGATAAGGACGAGAGCCGAAATTGAGAAATTAGCTGCAATTGCGCTGACTCGTCGTATTTCCCGAACCACTTGCAGACGAGCGTTCCTCCCAGCGCCGAGCAGATCGGCACCGGAATGGCGTAGAGCCAGGTGCCATGCATCGCGCTCTCCGCCAATTGGCTCAAGTCCGGCCGGTTGGCCTCGCCAACTTGACTCCACGCGATGGCCATCGCGCCCAGAAACGCGGTGATCAGGCAACCGAAGAAGATCGTGGGGGAGACCGGGATGGGCACTCTCGCTACGAGCAGCGCCACCAGGGCGGCGAAAAAGGGTTGGAGGTTGATGATCGCCGATATGATAATCGGATGCGCGTTGCTCAGTGCGAGCTTGAACAGCAACAAACCGAGTATGCCGATAAGAAATAGAACCCCAAGCTTGCCGTAAGTAGCGGCATTCCCGAGCAACAAAACCAGGTCGCGGCGACTTTGTTCGCGCGACATCAAAAGCGGAATTGACATCAGCAAGGCGACTTGAGTCAGGAACACAAACTGCGTGACGCTGAGTCGCTTGGCCGCCAGAAAAGAAAATGGCTCTTGCACCGACAACAAGAGAGCGGTGACGACAGCGTAAATGCTTCCAAGTTTATAGCTTATTCGGCGTTTCTGCGACGGCGGCGGTTGCATCGGCAAGCCTGATTCTCCAGCGCCGCAATATCCCGGGCTGGATGCTTCCGGGCCCTCCCGGTCCGCTAGAAAGCGACGAACCTTGCTGCATGCGGCTCGATAACACCGCTGCCTTTTCCGCTTCAGAATGGAAAACGCCGGCGCCGTGGTTTCGGTTCCCCGTGCGCTACGGCCGGGCCGGTTTCAGGAGAGGTGGTCGCCAGGATGCAGTTCTGAGGCGACCTCGTCGCCGTATAGTGTTAGCCGGCCGCGAGAAATATTCCCGATTTCAACGAGAAATCATCCCGAGATTCTCTTGCCTGCTTCCTGTCGCCGCGATTACTCTCTGTCCGCCAAAAAAACCGGCATAGGAGGAAACGCAATGGATCGACGCCATTTTCTGCGCTCGGCTGCCGTCGCGGCTGCATCATCTGTCGCCGCGGTCCCCGCGCTGTCGCAGACTAACATTCCCGATCCCCCCGGCACGATGCCCCCGGCGCGCGACTGGAGCGACCCCTCGACCGCGATCTATCCGGATCCCGCTTTCGAAGTCTTCGATCCGCGCTTCGCCAAGTACAGCGGCGGCACGGCCGGCCTGGTGCGCGTCTGGACCGGAGGCGTCTGGACTGAAGGGCCCGTATGGTTCGGCGACCAGCAACTTCTGATCTTCAGCGACATCCCCAACGACCGACTGATGGCCTACAACGCCGCCAGTGGGCGCACTCATGTGTTCCGCCAACCGTCCAACTTCATCAACGGCAACACCCGGGACCGCCAGGGCCGCCTGGTCTCCTGCGAACAGGGCACGCGCCGCGTCACCCGCACCGAGTATGACGGGTCGATTACCGTGCTAGCCGACAAGTTTAACGGGAAGCAGCTCAACTCGCCGAACGGCGTGATCGTCAAGTCCGACGATACGGTCTGGTTCACCGATCCGAGCTACGGCATCGGCGGCGACCACGAGGGTAATCGCGGCGAGGCGGAACTGCCGCGCAATGTTTACCGGCTCGATCCGAAGACAGGGAAGATGGACGTCGTGGTCGGCGACTTCAGCATGCCGAACGGGCTTTGCTTCTCGCCCGACGAGAAGAAGTTCTATGTCACCGACACTGGCGCGCTAGGCGGCCCATTCAAGCAAACCATCATCCGCGTGTACGACGTCAGCGACGACGGCAAGCTCTCCAACGGACGGCTGCTGCACGACTTCAAAGACGTGCCTCAGCCCTACATTGCTGACGACATCCGCGTGGATGAGGACGGCAACCTCTGGGCGGCCGGCGGTTGGTCGCCGAACCACGCCATGAACGGGGTGCGGGTGTTCGCGCCGGACGGCACGCCGCTCGGCGCAATCGTGGTGCCGGAAGTGGCAGCCAATCTCTGCTTCGGCGGCCACCACCACAATCGGCTGTTCATCTGCGCCAGCACCTCAGTCTATGCGATGGACGTGGGCACGCGTGGGGTGGAGCTGTAACGCAATCAGTCATCGCTTCCCCCCGGTCGACCGCCGGAGAGGCGGTCGAGAAATAAACGGATGGGGCGGCGCTATTGAGCTGGCGCCGCCGTCACCAGAACGAATCCGCGGGTCTTGTTGTCGTTGACGGCGTCGGGGGTGTTCATAGCGGCGAACATGTC
>Ga0209624_10001979_pt1 | contig 15505 bp, 6 predicted proteins | sample JacPinW_OM2H0_O1_FD_188565 | JGI IMG/M metagenome (GOLD analysis project Ga0209624, IMG submission 188565) | Forest soil microbial communities from Algoma, Ontario, Canada - Jack Pine, Ontario site 1_JW_OM2H0_O1 (SPAdes) (version 2) | ecosystem: Environmental > Terrestrial > Soil > Boreal...
CAGATCGTATGGACTACGGGTGCCGACGGATTGACCACCTACATCAACCAGAACTGGTACGAAATGACAGGCATGGCTCCGGGATCCGGCATGGGCAGTGGCTGGATGGAAGTAGTTCATCCTGACGACCGGGATCTTTGTCAGAAAAAATGGGAGGAGTGCATGGCATCCGGTACGACCTTCGAAGTCGAGTACCGGCTACGTGATGCCACAAAAGAATTTCGCTGGTATCTCGATCGCGCCGTTCCGTTGCGTGATGCTTCGGGCTCGATCCTGGGATGGTTCGGAACCTGCACCGACATCGAACCACAAAAGCATCAACAACAGATCCTCGAAGAGCAGATCAAAGAGCACACTGCGGCTCTTGTCGAAGCGAATTTCCGCCTCGAAACCGAGATGCGCGAGCGCGCCCTCGCACAGCAGGAATTGAATCAGCAAAACGAGCGCATGGTAAACGAACTGACGCGGCGCTCGAACCGTGCCACCACCCTCATCAAGACGGCCGAACTGCTGCAAAGCTGCGGCGATCTCAAAGATGTTCTTTCGGTGATCGCGGGGATGGCGCCCAGAATGTTTCCCGAGCTCTGCGGTGCGGTGATGCTCCTGAACCAGTCTCGCGACACGCTCGAGGTGTCCGCTTCATGGACAAGCTGCCAACTGTCTGGAAGCGTCCTTGGGCCGCAAGACTGCTGGGCTCTGCGGGGCGGACACCTTCACTCGGTCTCCGCCGGTGACTGCACTGCGGAATGCCGGCACGTTCTTCCCGGCCACCATTCCTATTTCTGCTTGCCCTTGCTGTCGCAGGGCGAAGCCATCGGTGTGCTTCACTTCCAAGTCATCGATTCGCAAGGGTTGCCCGAGTCCGCGATGTTAATGGTCAACATGTTCGCGGAACAGGTGGGACTGTGCATCTCCAATCTGCGCTTGCGGGAAGCCTTGCGCAATCAGTCGATCCGCGATCCTCTCACCGGACTCTTCAACCGCCGCTATCTCGAAGAAACGCTCGAGCGCGAAGTGCGCCGGGCGACGCGTTCTGAACAGAGCCTGGGCGTGATCATGCTCGATCTCGACCACTTCAAGAGATTCAACGATACCTACGGCCACGAGGCCGGAGACACCGTGCTTCGGCAAACCGCTTCCTTCCTCGTCAACAGCGTCCGCGCGGAAGATATCGTGTGCCGCTTCGGAGGCGAAGAGTTCATCGTGATCCTGCCCATGGCCGATCTGAATGCCACTCGGATGAGAGCCGAGAGCATCTGCTCCAGGCTGCGCGAACTCGAAGTGCTGCATGATGGTCGCCCCGTCGGGAGGGTCACGGCCTCTGCCGGAGTCGCTGCGTACCCCGAGCACGGCATCGTGCCTAAGGCGTTGATCGAAGCCGCCGACGCTGCCATGTATCGCGCCAAAAAAGAGGGAAGGGATCGTGTGGTGGTAGCTGATCCTAAATGCGCGGAACGGGAATGGAACAAAGTCGGAACAGGAAAAGTTCCAGTTCAGTAGTGCGGACATTCTGCGGCTGACGAGGTTAGTGATCCTTGTAGCTTCGAGGCGCCAGAATCTCGCTCAAGTAGTCATGACGCCCGGGAATCGACTCCAAGTGCGGATAGCGTACGCCTCCCGCATAATGAATTTCGCGGGTCTCCACCGAGTCAAAGTTGCGAACAATGAGAGAGATCTTGCCCTCTCGCGGGTGCGCGATCGATTCATTGAGGACGTCAGTGGAATATACGCGGCCATCGACGGCGAGAATCGTCATGTGCGGTCCGAGAGCCGCGTCGTAGGCCGGCGTTCCCGGCAGGACGTCGGAGATCGTACCGTCTTTCTTCACATACATCCCGATGGAATGCGCCCCGTCATAACTGTCCGGAAGCACAGCTGCGTAAACACTGTTCGGAGTCGCGTTGTACACCAGCCGCCAGCCCGCCGCCTCCAGGCCATCCGTCGGAGGCTTGCTGTTTACCTGATAGACGCGCGTCTCGAAAAAACCGTGCCAGTCAAAGGAACAGATTGCCGATAACGAAGCCTCGACGTCCTCCCGCGCATAAGGAACGACGATCGGCTCCGTATCTTTCTGCCCGAAAAAATTGAGCAGGAAATCTTCCAGCGAACGGCGATCCTGCGATTGCTCGCGGATCACGGTGTCCGCCCGCAACCAGATGAGCGCGCCCTCGTCGTAGTAGTCCTGTCCCCGGCGCAGAGAAGACCATGCATCGTCAACCGTGCGCAGCACCCAGTCTTCCGTCGCGGTGTCGACCAGGGCCGTCGAGGTGCGAGCCGGCTGGCCCGCAAAGTATGCAGCTTCCCACGCGAGATAGTCGCGCATAAACGCTGCATCATTGAAGCCGGCACGGGTCGCGAGCAGCATCCCGATATATTGGTTCAGACCCTCATACACCCAGAGCAGCGAGGTTCGCTCCGGACCCTGGTAATCGGGCTTCGAATACAGCTCGGCCGGTCGCCGGTATTTTCCGTTCCAAGAGTGCGACTGCTCATGCGCAAGAAGCCAGCCGCCGAATTTTTCCAGTTGATCTTTCTTTGAGAGGCCCGCGTCCCCGATTGCCGAGTATGGCGAATCTTCATGCTCAAGGCCGTCGAAGGGACGCCCCTCGCTCTGCGAAACAAGAAGATGCATGGTCTGCCAATGCCGGAAGCCGAACATGGCTCGATCCTGGTCGATCAGCTTTCCAAACGTAGTAACACCGTGCTCGTCATCCGCTTTGTCGAGCGCCGCCTGGCTGTCTCCGGTGATGTCGAGTTCTGCAGGCCAGGTCGAGGTCAGCGGGACAGCGCGAAAGAATTCTCCGGCGAGTACCGGAGAGTCGATCAGGCGTTCGAGCGAAACCGGCGCGAAATTTACGCGGCTGCCGGCCTGGCTCGTCACTTGCAGCGAGCTGCCCTGATGCCAGTTGGAAGGCAGAAGAATCGACGGCTCGATCATTAACTGGCGTTTGTCGACGCCGCGCGGATACAGCACGACCGTATTCCACGCCACCAGCAGTTGATGATCGGAGATTGTGTTTTCCAGCAACGTGTCAAAGTCGACTGTGATTCGATCCGCGTTGGCCGGGACGTTCACACGAATCGAGTAGATGTCGTCGGGATCGCGAGTCCATGCGAGGGACGTGCTACCCAAACTTATGTGGAGCGCTACAAATTGTTGAATGGGACCAGTTGGTCCGTGGTCGCCAGGAATCCACTTAGGATAAGCAAGCGTGACCGGGCCCGGTCGGACCGGAATTTCCTCATGCACAAAAGCGATGCGCCGCGCCGCTTGGGTCTCGTCGACAAGAAGCGTCATGACAGGCGTTGATGTTCCCTGCGCGAATGTGCTCGTTGCGACTGCAGTCACTGCAAGCAGCCCCAGCAGAAAACTCTTTGGAGAGGGGACCCTGGTCATCGTACCTCCACTTGCGTGAAGCGGCCGGGCATTTAGGGGAGGGCCGAACTTCGCCTCCAGCCCCGCCATGCCGCGCGCAATTATACTGTGCGGCACGTTGGAGTCCGATTGTTCGGAAGAACGGGAGACCGTAGTTGCTGCTTATGGCTGCAATAAAAAAGCCCAGCCGTTAGGCTGGGCGTGATCTTTTGCAGAGAACTTTAGCTGCGCTGTCCCGGTCCTTTGCTTTCGTCGCTGGCAATCACGCCGTCCTTGATGTGAATCACGCGGTGCGCGTACTCGGCAATATCGCCTTCGTGCGTCACCAGGATGATCGTATTGCCTTCGGAATGGAGGCGGTCAAACAACGCCATAATTTCGATACCGGTCTGCGAATCCAGGTTCCCCGTGGGTTCGTCGGCCAGGATGATCGAGGGCTTGTTGACCAGTGCGCGCGCGATCGCGACACGCTGCCGTTGGCCGCCGGAAAGCTCGTTGGGCTTGTGCTGCATGCGTTTTTCCATGCCGACCGCCGCTAGGGCACCCTTAGCACGTTCCATCCGTTCTTCCGTTGGAATACCGGCGTAGATCAAGGGCAGCTCAACGTTGTGTAAAGCGGTTGCACGCGCCAGCAGGTTGAAGGTCTGGAAGACGAATCCGATTTCCTTGTTGCGAATGCGAGCCAGTTCGTCGTCATCGAGCTCGCTGACCAAATGGCTGTTCAGCCAGTAATTGCCCTTGGACGGCGTATCGAGGCACCCGATGAGGTTCATCAGCGTCGATTTGCCCGAACCGGACGGACCCATGATGGCGACGTACTCATTTCGCTGGATCCGCAGATTGACACCTCGCAGCGCATGAACCTGCTGTTCCGAGCCCATGTCGTAGGTCTTCCAAAGATCCTCGGCCGCGATCATGCAAGACTCCGGCGGGGCTAGATTCACGGTGTTCGGCATACTGATGACTTCTGCGGTTGCCATGTTTTTCTCCTGGTCGGCTGCCACTGCCCTCTCCGATGTTTGGCTTAAATCCGTTTTACTTCCACTCCGATTTCCGAGACCGCAGCCGGCTTTCCTCTTGGACGTACCAACCCGGCTAAGGTTATGACGACTCGTCTTCTTTCTTAGGGGCCGAATTATCAATTTTCACGCTGCTTCCCGGCCGCAACGTGCGCAATACCTTGTAGCTTCCCGTAATGACCTCGTCCCCCTCTTTCAAACCGTCGAGGACTTCGATATCAGTCGTTCCAGTAATACCTGTTGCAACCGGAAGGAAAATCGCTTTCTTGTTACGGACCACGAAGACGCCCTGCAATTCATCGTCTTTCTTGTTCTTGGATGCGCCCTCTTTCGCTGCGGGTGGCGCTGCATGCACCGATCCCGGAGCATTATTTTGTTGCTCCATTTGATCCTTGGTCCGCAGCGTTAGCGCCTGGATCGGAACCGAAAGAGCATTGCTTCGTGTTGCCGTCGTAATCTTTGCGGTTGTCGACAGGCCCGGTCGCAGATCTGCCGGGGCATCCGTCAGCGTCACGACAACTTTAAAATCCTTCGCTTCTTCGCTGGCGGTCGTCTGCTGCGAAGTCGAAACGCCGCTGGATCGGACGATCGCATTGTCTCCAATCTCCGAAACGTTCCCGTGGAACACTTTCTTCGGAATCGCGTCGATTGTGACCTCCGCCGGTTGTCCGAGTTTCACATTCACGATGTCGGTCTCGTCGACTTTTACTTCTGCAGTAATGATCGACATATCGGCAATCGTCATTAGCGTACTGCCCTGTGCGTTTTGAATGCCGACCACCACGGTCTCGCCTTCGCGCACTGGAAGGTTCGTAACCACTCCATCAAATGGAGCGACATTGGTCGTTTTCTGCAGCAGGTCCGCGTAGTGCACGAGCGTGGCCTTGGCCTGCGCGACGTGCCGCTCGGCCGAATCCTGCTGGGCCTTGGCTTGCGCCACGCGAGCCTGTGCCTGCGTCAGGCCTGCATCGGCGGTAGCCCAGGCATTCTTCCGGCTGTCAAAATCCGACTTCGAAATGAGACCGTCTTTAAACAAGCTTTGCGCGCGATCCCAATCCAATTTGTTGCGATCGTAGTCTGCCTGTGCCCGCAACGAATCGGCCTGCGATGTCTTGAGCGCCGCATCGGACGCCAACGCATCCGTCTGCGCCGCCTGCAACGACGCTTCGTTGGCATTCACGTCCGCTGAGGACTGCACGTTTTCCAGCTGCGCCAGCAATTGCCCCTTCTTTACGTGATCACCCTCTCTCACGTACAGGTGGGTGATCTTGCCGAATGCGTTTGCCCCGATGTTCGCGTAAGTCTTCGGCTTGATTTCCCCCGAAGCGCTCACCACGGTCGAGAGGTCCTGTCGCTGGACTTTCCCGGTCTGAACCGTCGAAACGTTCTTGCTGCTCTGATGAACGGTGAAACCGACGATCATTGCGAGCAGAACCAGAATTCCAACGCCGATTGCAACTTTTTTCCAAGCTTTCATAGTTACCGTCACATCCGGGGTAATTTTTCTCCCACAGGGACCCGAAGCCCACAAAAACGATTATTTTGCGGTGAAAACCGGCCTCTGCCTTGTCCAGGTGACGGACACACATCCTCTGTTACGATCTTGCCGCCGAGAAAGTTCCCGATGCGATTGAGAAGAGTGGCCGCGACCCGTTACGGTGGAGTAATCGAAGCTACCGCCCCGGAACCCGTTATTATAGCCTCGCCGAGTCCCGGATCACAGTGAAGGATTCAGTAACAACCCGGGCAACTCGGCGACCCACTCGCCGCTTCTTACAACCGTTAGAGGTTTTGTTCAATGCATTCTCCGGGCACGACTTAACCTTGCTTTCACACAACTAACGGCCTAAAATAGGTATACGACGGTTGTCTTGGCAGGAGTCCCTCTCATGTTCCGGGTAGCTTCGTTTCAAACAGCGCTTCGAATTTTGCTTATTTCTTCTCTGGGTCTGGCCGCTTCCGGCGCCATCGCCCAAGATTCCGCTGCTCCGCCGCCGGCTCCAGCGGACCAGAAGGCCGTCGATCCGTCCGCGAAAACGACGTCCGCGGCAACCCCGCAAGACGCGACTGATCCTCTCAAGCGCCCCACCAACGAGAAGCAGAAAAAGAAAAACGAGCGCGCTCTTAAGCAGGAATTAAGCAAGCCTTACAAGAAGTGGCTTGACGAAGACGTCATCTACATCATCACTGATGAAGAGCGCGCCGCATTCAAGCAGCTCTCGAACGACGAGGAGCGCGACAACTTCATCGAAGCTTTCTGGCAGCGCCGTGATCCCACTCCTGACACCGAGGAAAACGAATATAAAGAGGAGCACTACCAGCGCATCGCTTACGCCAACGAGCACTTTGCGGCCGGCGTCCCGGGTTGGAGAACGGATCGCGGCCGTATCTACATCGTCTTCGGTAAGCCCGACGAAATTGAATCGCATCCCTCCGGCGGCACCTACGAGCGTCCCATGGATGAAGGCGGCGGCGAAACCTCGACCTTTCCGTTTGAGGACTGGCGCTATCGCTACATCGAGGGCATCGGACAGGAAGTCATCGTCGAATTCGTCGACACCTGCATGTGCGGCGAATATCACATGACGATGGACCGTTCCGAGAAGGACGCTCTCTTGATGACGCCGAATGCCGGTCTCACCATGTGGGAGCAAATGGGCATGGCGAACAAGTCCCAGCGATTCTCTGGTGGCGGCATGGAACGCTTGGGCCTTGGACCAGAAAGCTCGATGTTACAGACCAAGGAATTCGATCGCCTCGATCAGTTCGTGAAACTGCAGATGGCGCCAAAGGTAAAGTTCACCGACTTGGAAGAAGCGGTGAACTCGAAAGTCATCCTCAATCCGATGCCTTTCGACGTGAAAGTCGATTACGTGAAGGTCACGAGCGACACTGTTCTCGTGCCGATCGTGATCCAAATGAAGAACCGCGATATTACGTTCGTCAACAAAGACGGCATTCAGCGCGGAACCGTGAACATCTTCGCCCGCCTGTCGACGCTGACCGGCAAGATCGTGCAGACCTTCGAAGATACGGTGCAGGTCGATGTTCCCGCAGAACTGCTGCCGAAGACCGCCGAGAACGCGTCGGTTTATCCCAAGGCTTTGCCGTTGCGTCCCGGCCTGTACAAACTCAACATCGCGGTCAAAGACGTCAACGGCGACCGCAAGGGCGTATGGAGCCGCAGCATTCGCGTCCCCGAATACTCTGACGACAAGCTTTCCACCTCAAGCCTGATTGTGGCCGATCTGATGGAGCCGGTTCCCACCAAGGCGATCGGCAGCGGCAACTTCGTGATCGGCACCACCAAGGTCCGGCCGCGCGTTCCGCCCGCCGACGGCAAGCCCGCCACCTTCAAGCGCGACAAGGATCAGAACCTGAATTTCTGGATGCAAGTCTACAATCTCGGAGTCGACGAGAAGACGCACAAGCCTTCCGCTACCTTCGAATACGACGTCACGAACGTTGCCACCAACAAGTCAGTGGTGCAGAAAACCGAATCGACTGAGACGATGGGCAATATTGGCGACCAGGTAACGCTGCAGAAATCGATCAAGGCTGTCAACCTGCAGCCGGGCGTCTACAAGATGCAGATCAAAGTGAATGACAATATTTCCAAGCAGACCGTTGATCCGTCCATAACGTTTGCAGTAGAGTAACTCCCTGCATTCCCCCAGGGGGTGGGGCGAAGTTGAAACTGTGTAGGCTCGCAACTTGGGCTGTGGTATTCGGTCTTTCGCTTCCCGCGTGGGCTATCCAGCCCCCAGGTGCGATCTCTGGATACGTTCGCAGTGCCACCGGCGCTCCCCAGATGGGCGCTGTAGTGGAGATTCTCGGCTCCGCTCACAATACTCTGACAGTCTTTACCGACGCTGCGGGTTACTACAACGCCGCCGGCTTGGTTCCCGGCCTCTACACTCTCAAAGTTACCGCTCCTTCTTTTCTTCCCGCGCTGCTTGAAAAAGTTGGACTTCGACCGGGCGCCACCGTGAACGTCAATGTCACCCTGAGCACGCTGCTGGGCGTCATGCAACTCGGCCCGGTTCGCAGCTTGCCTGACGAGGACGACTGGAAATGGACGCTGCGTTCGGTCGCGAATCGCCCCATTCTCCGCGTTTTTGACGATCCCGCCGCTCCTGCTGAGAAGCAGGATCATGAAATGCGCGGTACGGTTTCCTTCCTCGCCGGATCCGCTGCCGGAGGCTACGGCACCGGCTCTGACATGAGCACGAGCTTTACTCTTGACCGATCCATTTTCTCCGACGGACATATCGCCTTCAGTGGCAACGTCGGCTACGGCTATGGAGCCTCGCTGCCCGCCGCGGTGCTTCACACCAGCTACTCCCGGCAGATGACTGACGGCTCGACTCCAGTCATTGGACTCACCGTCCGCCGCTTTGCGCCCTCTGATCCTAATCTGCACAATGCCGCGTTGCAGGCGATCGCTTTCTCGGCGTCCGATTCCCTCAGTCTCGACGACGTACTCGAACTCAAGTTCGGCAGCGAACTGCAGACCATCCAATTCCTCGGCCAGATGAATGCCTTCCGCCCGTTCGGATCCGCCGATCTTCATCTGTCGCCCAATACTGTCGTCGAGTACAACTACACGACCTCACGGCCTGATCTGCGGGCCGAAAAAGGCTTCGATTCCGCTCCGGCTGACCTCAGCGAATCGAACCCGCGCGTCAGCCTTCTGAATTACTCGCCTCAAATGGAGAGTGCGCATCATCAGGAACTCAGCCTCTCCCGCCGAATCGGCAAGAACAATCTTCAGGTCGCGGTTTTTTCCGATCACGTCAGCAATACCGCTCTCACCGGCACCGGCGATGTCACTGCGGCTGGCGGATATCTCCTACCCGACGTCTCTTCCGGCACCTTCAGCTACGCTGGACAGAATCTCGACACCAACGGCCTGCGAGTCGTCCTGCAACGCAAGTTCTCATCCGACCTGACGGCCACCGTTGACTACGCCTTCGGCGGCGTTCTCGACCTTTCTCAACCCGACGTGCCCCTGCAGGGCGCGCAGCAGTGGATCTCCACTCAGCGCCGTCACGCCTTGGCTGCCAAGTTAAGCGGCACAGTCGCCCACACCCATACGCGCTGGATCGCCTCCTACCGCTGGATCAACGGTCCGGCCCTTACTCCGGTCGACATGTTCAACGCCTCTGCCGGACAGAGTGATCCTTATCTGAATATCTTCATTCGCCAGCCGATCCCAGCCTTGGGCGGCCATGTGGAAGCCCTTATCGACATCCGTAACCTGCTGGCCCAGGGATACGTTCCCGTTCTCGGCCAGGACGGCCAGACCGTCTATCTCGTGGATTCCGCCCGGTCCGTCCGCGGCGGCTTCGCGTTTAACTTCTAGAAAACAGTGGTCAGTGATTAAGTGGCAAGTCAGGAACGCCGGAAAGCGGCCTCCCCATGCGCTGCTCACTTTTCACTGCTCACGAATCACTTCTCACCTCTGGCCCCCCTGGCGGCCTAGCCCCTGACCCCTGTTTTCGCCCTCCCCCCAGTGCCTTATTCGTAAAATCTATAGTAACCATCTATAACTCTTTGGTTGACTCTTGCAATCGGCTTTGAGTATGTTTTCTTAGCTGACTTTGCGGGCGGGCATCTTGTTAGTATGCAAGGAATTGCAGGCTTTCCCAGATGTTAGCGCAAGACCGCCGATTGTTCCGCAAAGACGATCAACTCCCCTAAAAACTTGATCAGTTTCAAGGAGACCTAATGAGAGCGCGCATTTCCCTGGTGTTTCTTCTTCTGGCTGCGGTGAGCTTGTCGGCCCAGACCTTCCGCGGAACGATTCTCGGGACGGTCACGGACCCTTCCGGCGCGGTTGTTTCCGGAGCCAAAGTCACCGTGAAAAACACCGGTACGGGCCTCGAGCGCTCCACCGAAACCAGCGGCGACGGCAGCTACTCTTTGCCCGAGTTGCCCATCGGCACCTATAACGTCACCGTCACCCAGACTGGATTCCAGACCTTTGTTGCCACCGGCGTTACGGTCGATGTCGCCTCCGAACGCCGCGTCGACGCCGCCCTCAAGACCGGCGAAATCAGTACCCGGGTCGAAGTCTCCGCTGACCAGCTGCCACTGGTTGAAACCACCACCAACACGCTGGGTGGAGTATTGACAGCCGAGACGGTTCAGAACATGCCCGTCAATGGCCGTGACTACACCAAGTTGATCTATATGAATCCGGGCGTTGCCGGCTCCCCAGACCAGATTTCCGACTCACCCGGATCCTTCGGCGAATTCTCGATGAACGGCGCTCGCGGCCGTTCGAACAACTACCTACTGGACGGTACCGACATGAACGACGGCTACCGCAACGATCCGGCCATCAACCAGGCTGGCGTATTCGGAACTCCTTCGACGATTCTGCCGATCGATGCCGTTGCCGAAGTGAACGTGCTCTCCAACTTCCAGCCGGAATACGGCCGGAACGCTGGTGCCGTCGTGAACATCGTCACCAAGAGCGGCGCCAACTCACTCCACGGGAGCGGGGCCGATTACTTCCGCAACGATGCTCTCGATGCCCGCAACTACTTCAATCCTTCCAGCCAGCCGAAAGCGCCCTTCCATAACAACCAGTACGGCGGTTCTTTGGGTGGCCCGATCGTGAAGGATAAGACTTTCTTCTACGTCGACTATGAAGGCCAACAGGAACCTGTCGGCGTCGTAACTCTGGCGTGCGTGCCCGATCCGGCTCAGATTGCTGCGGATGGCGGCGCAACAAATCCGGTCATCGCGGCATTGTTGGCCAAGAACCCTTGGCCGACTCCGAATATCCCTGGAACCTTTGGTGGAGCGCTGGTGGGTTCGGAAAACAGCGGCTGTCCGAACGGGCCAAATAGCTCGGTTGTCTCGCCGTCGTTCAACCGCCTGACCAGCTTGATCGCGAAAATCGATCATAATTTCAACGCTGCCAACATTTTGACGGGCCGCTACTTCTTCGGCGATAGCGTCCAATCATTCCCGCTGGCCCTGACGGCTACCGGCGGCCAGTTGCCCGGATTCAATACCTTCACTCCGACGCGCGTACAGCTTGTTTCGCTCTCCTACACGCACACTATCGGCTCGAACAAAGTCAACGAATTGCGCTACGGATGGAATCGATTCGCAGAAGGATTCTTCCCGGCCGATCAAGGCTTCCATCCCAGTTCGATAGGATTGTGCGCTGCCACCACTACCGCTCAATGCAACAATACTTCGCCTTTCGACTCCGGCTTGCCCATCACGCTGGTTGGCGGATTTGCCCAGCTCGGTGCGACCAGCAGCGTTCCCCGTCATCGTTTCGACAGCAATAACCAGGTCCTCGACAATTTCTCGTGGAAGCTGAACGGGCACGATGTCAAAGTGGGTGTCGATTTCCACCGCACCTCGGTCCAGCAGTATTTCGACAAGTACTTCCGCGGCCGCATTCAATTTGACGGCAGCACAACCGGAACTCCCCTTCAGGATTTCTTGTCCGGACAGGTCGACGGCGGGTTCCAATACTTCGGCAACTCTACCCGTCACACCTTCGAAAACAACATCGGGTTTTATGCTCAGGACAGCTTCCGGGCCACCTCGCGCTTGACCTTCAACTATGGTCTGCGTTGGGATTACTTCGGCGTTGTGCGCGAGAAAAACGATCTCCTGAGCAACGTTACGAATCTCGATGCCGCAGGCGGAACTTTCACTTTGACCCAGGTCGGTCAGCCCGGACTGGGCAGTCTCTACAATCCTGACAAGAAGGACATCGCGCCCCGCTTCAGCGCAGCTTGGGACGTTACCGGCAAAGGCTTGACTGTCATCCGCGCCGGCTTCGGTATGTTCTATGACGCGTTCTCGCAGGACATGGTCCTCGGCCACCTGCCGTACTCGCCCTTCTTCGACCCCGGTCCGGCCTACAACAACATCGGTCCCGATCCGATTCTCTCGACTTCAGCGATCGGTGGAACCATCGTCTCTGGTAGCCCGCTTTATGCCGCCACCAACACCTGCACCTACGAGTGTGACGCTTTCGCCTTCGATCGCAATATCAAGACGCCCTACATGGAGAACTACAACCTGAATGTCCAGCAGCAGCTCAACAATCACGCTGTGCTGCAGCTCGGATATGTCGGTTCACAGGGCCATCGTCTGTGGCGCTTCTTCGATATCAGCCAGCCGAGCCAGGCGCAGATCACGGCCTTCGACATCGCGAATGCTCAGGCCAACGTCAATACTCAGGATGGAAATCCTTGCTACCCGAACGGCGGCCCGGGATGCATCTCTTCTTACGGCGTGCCGCGCAACTACATCCCCAACAATCCCTACGGCACGTTTTATCTGCTGCAGGAAAACTCAAGCGGCAAATCGAACTACAACGCGCTGCAGGCCAGTCTGCGCATCACAAATTGGCACGGTATTACCTCGATCGCAAACTATGTCTGGTCGCGTTCGCTGGACAACTCCAGCGACGGCGAGGACTTCGAGCCCAACGCCGCTCAGCCGAACGACAGCACCAACCCGCAGCTCGAGTATGGCCCGTCGAATTTCAATATCCCGAAACGCTTCACTTGGAATTTCGCTTACGAGCTTCCGAAGATGGGCGGCGGCATGCAGAAGTTGAAAAATGGATGGGGCCTCAACAGCATTCTCACGCTTCAGAATGGTCAGCCGTTCCAGCTCAACTACAACTTCGAAGACGATTACAGCGGCAGTGGCAGTGGATTTGACCGGCCCGATGTCGTCGGACCGATCGTCTACCATGCACGCACTCCGCTGAACTATCTGGATATGAGTTCGTTCGCGATTCCTTGCACCCTGACGACGTACGCTTTGGCTGCGCCCTCGGGAAGCGCCTCCGACTGCGTTCCAGGTACACGTCACTTCGGCAGCGAACGACGCAACTCACTGATTGGCCCGTCCTTCAAAGAATGGAACTTCGCGGTTTACAAGACTACGAATCTGACAGAGCGGCTCACGATGCAACTCCGCGCTGACTTCTTCAACCTGTTGAACCACCCCAACTTTGCCAATCCCTTCCTCCCGGCCTTCATTGCGGACGCGGGTGCTGGCGGATTCCAAAACGTGGGCGGCAGGGAAGTCGCTGGCGCAAGCGGTGGATATCCCATCACCGCGACCGGTGACGTGGGAATCGGCAATCCGTTCATCGGCGGCGGTGGTCCACGCGGCATCCAACTGGCGGCCGTGTTCAAGTTCTAAAGCCACCAGATCTGCTTCAAAGCCCCTGCTTCCGCGGGGGCTTTTTCTTTTTGTCGAACAACGTTACCCGGCCTCGGACCCGCTCCAACTTGCCGTTGGCTAGCGCTCTGAAAGGAGCGTCCTGTCCACCCACGGACAGCGTTGTCCACTTTGGGATAAATGCTGCTGTTTTGTTCCAGCGAGAATCGGCAGCACTCTCATCATTTCCCGACACTTATCAACGCGCAATGCATTGGTCGGTCAGTTGCTCCCGTACGTTGCAAAGACTATGGAAATTCTGCTGCAAGACTTTCGCAATGGAGTGCGCCAGTTCTGCAAGGTTCCCGGATTCACCGCCATCGCGGTGCTGACGCTGGCGCTCGGCATCGGCGCGAATACCGCCATTTTCAGTGTCATTTACGCAGTCCTGCTGCGGCCGCTTCCATTTCACGATCCGGGTCGCATCGTAGCCGTGAAAACGACGGAGCCGAACCGGCACGATGACATTGGAGTCTCGTATCCGGCATTCCTCGACTGGAGATCCCGCAACCACGTCTTCGAAGCCCTCTCGGCATTTCGTACCGACGATTTCACCTTGACAGGGAAGGGCGAACCGCTTCACTTGACCGGCGGAGTTGTTTCCGCAAACACGTTTTCACTCCTCGGCATTGCTCCGATTGTCGGACGAGATTTCAGGCCGGAAGAAGACGCTCCTTCAAGCACCGGGCTACCCGTCATTCTCACCCAGAGTCTGTGGCAACAGCGCTTCCACTCGGATCCAAACGTTGTCGGCCAGAGCCTGATATTGAGCGGCCAGGTCTTCACCATCGCAGGGGTGATGCCCCGCGGATTCCAGTTTCCCGTGCAAACTACACCTGTCGACTTTTGGACGACGGTCGCCATCGACGCGCAATCCAGCAACGGAAATCCACCGATAACCGCGCAGCGCGGCATCTCCTACCTCGACGTCATTGCGAGATTGAAACCAGATGCATCCATCGCGCGAGCGCAGACTGAGATGAGCGCGATTCAGGGAGCATTGAACATTCAATATCCTGAGAACCGCCCCAAGGGAATCGCAATTCTTCGTGAGATCGACGATGTTGTCGGGCAATCTCGCTCCGCGCTGTTCATTTTGTTCGGAGCTGTAGGGTTGGTGCTTCTGATTGCTTGCGCAAACTTGTCGAATCTCTTGCTGGCGCGCGCAACCGCGCGGCATCGGGAGATTAGTGTGCGCACCGCGCTGGGAGCAACGCGCTGGCGAATCGTCAGGCAGTTGCTCGCGGAAGGCGTATTGCTCGCGGCTGCAGGTGCGGCCGCTGGACTGTTCTTCGCGGTGGGCGCCATCCGGCTGCTCACAAGACTTGCCCCAGGCGGCTTGCCCAGGGTCGCGGACAGCGATCTCAATCTACAAGTGCTCGTTTTCACTGCTGTCATTGCGATCTTGACCAGCATCCTCTTTGGGTTGGTTCCAGCTCTGCATTCTTCCAGAGTGGAACTCGCTACTTCGTTGAATGAAGGAGGCAGGAGCGGAACCGAAAGTCGCGGAAGACGAAGGCTGAGCGATCTGTTCGTCGTTTTCGAAACGGCGCTCGCGGTCGTGTTGCTCGCCGGCGCGGGACTGCTGCTCCGCAGCCTGCTGGGATTAGGCAAGGTCGATCCTGGATTTGCCAAGGATCACGTCATCACCTTCGGGCTCGATCTTCCCGGGCGCTACGGACATCTGGATCGAGTTGAGTTCTATCAACATCTGCTCGCGCAGATTCGAACGCTTCCGGGTGTGCAATCGGCCAGCGCCGTTTTCCCGCTTCCACTCTCCGCCGACGAAGTGAAGACCAGCTACGACATCGAAGGCCGGCCAGTGAAGGAAGCAGAGCGTTCGGTTACGACGTTGCATTTAGTTGACGATGATTACTTTCATGCGCTCGGAATT
>Ga0209624_10001980_pt1 | contig 15503 bp, 6 predicted proteins | sample JacPinW_OM2H0_O1_FD_188565 | JGI IMG/M metagenome (GOLD analysis project Ga0209624, IMG submission 188565) | Forest soil microbial communities from Algoma, Ontario, Canada - Jack Pine, Ontario site 1_JW_OM2H0_O1 (SPAdes) (version 2) | ecosystem: Environmental > Terrestrial > Soil > Boreal...
AATAAAATGAAGACGATTAGTTAAAGAATAAAACAAAAGATCTATTAAAGCATTTATGTGGTATAAAAATACCATTTTCAAATGTGTAGTTTAAATTTACATAAATAAATAGAAATACTATCTATTTATTTTAAATATTGATATACTATGCTACTTAATACATTATAATAGAAAGAATTCCCATCTAAGGTTAAAACTTAGAATATGCTAAATAGCATATTGCTTCATTCTTAAACTAATGGGAGTTATATTACTAATATTTAGTAATATATGCTAAATATAATTATAAGTCCTTATATACAAATTTATTATGATTTATCTTTATTGTTCTTCTAATCAAGATAAGAATTTTTCAATACTTACCGATTCAATAACTATAGGCATAGAACTGTGTAAAATACCACATATTTCTGAACATTGTCCATAAAATGTCCCTTCTCTGTTAACAAGAACAGAAACTTGATTTAATCTACCTGGATAAGCATCAACTTTAATACCTAAAGCTGGGCAAGCAAAAGAATGTATAACATCAGCTGCTGTAACAATAAATCTAACGTGTGTTAATTCTGGAAGAATAACTCTGTTATCTACTTCTAACATTCTTAATGCTCCATATTCTAAATCTGATTCCGGTATTATGTAAGAATCAAATTCTATAAATTCCTCATCTGCATTTAAGAAATCAGGATACTGGTAACTTCAATATCATTGATGTCCTTCTGCTAATACAGACATAGCAGGATCACTAACTTCATCCATTAAATATAATAACTTAAATGATGGGAATGCTATCAGTATTAATATTAAGGCAGGAGTAATTGTTCAAATTAATTCTATTAATGTTCCATGATTTAAATATTTGTGAGATATAGGCGATTTAACGTTAGTATAATTTTTAACTATAGATATCATTATTCAACCTACACCAAATAAAATTATAACTAAATAAAACATTATATTATCATGTAATTCAACTAATCCTTCCATTTGAGGACTTGCACTATCTTGAAAATAAAGACCTCAAGGCCTAGGAGTATCACAATTAAAGAGACTTAAATATAAAATATTATACATATATTTTTTAATTTTTTTTTCTTTTTTTATATTTTACTATATGAAAAAAGAAACCAATAAACAGCTTACACTGTATTAAATATAATTTAATGCAGTATAACTAAAAAAAAATAGATTTTTAAATAATAACTATAAAAATAATTATTAAATAAATTGGAATAGTTTTGTATATATAAATATTATCTATATATATAAGATTATATATAAACTAATCTTAGTAAAATACCTGTATTTTTATAAACCATGATATATAATAAGCTCTACAGGATAATCAGTCAATATAGCTTTATTCGTAAATTATTTAAAATTTTTTAACTTTAAACTAGACATATGTGTTATTATACTTGAATTATTATTATTACCCAAGATAAACATTTGTCTACTATCTATTTTCAAAGCATTTTTACCCAATTCGAAAGCAAAACCTAAGGTTAAAACTAAAAAGAATATAAGCATTATTACTAAACCATATATATTATTTGTGTATGCACTAACTACATATGGATAAACTAATAAAATTTCCAAATCAAAAAGTAAAAAAAGAAGTGCAAAAATAAAAAAAGAAATACTGAATTGTGTTCTATTTTGACCTAAAAAAGAATGGAAACCACATTCAAATGCACTATCCTTTTCTTGATAAGGGTTATGTGGAGCAAAAATTAAATTAACAGCTAATAATATAATAGCTAATAATGGTATAAAAACAAAAAAGAAAGTAGTACTTGACATTTAAGGATTAAATATAATTAATGCTAAAATATTAGCCATACTTAATCACTCATTAGGAATAAATATAAATAATAGTATTGTTAAAGTCAATACAGATATAGTTATAGTTAAATAACTAGATAATACTATACTATCTAATTCAAATGTTAGTTTTTTAATTAATTTATTATTTTTAATAATATTACCGTGTAAGCTATTATTTTTTAATTCTGGATTAATTTTGTATTCAGATTTATCAAAGAAAACTTGTTTTATAATATTTAAATAATAAACAGCACTAATAACACTAGTTAATATTGCAATTAAAGTTAAAAAAATATAACCACTGTCCAAAGCAGCACTTAAAACCATCTGTTTGGCAAAAAATCCTATAAGAGGTGGTATACCTACAAAAGAAAATATTGTAATAGTTAAACTTAAGGCTAAAAGAGGATTTATATAAAAATATCCTTTCATTTGACTTATTAACTGTATAGGTGAATTATTTTTATCTGCTAATTGTTTATATTCCTTGCTATCATTAACATAGTAGTAAAGAGAAAAACCAATACTAATAAGTATAATAAATGCATTTAAATTACTTATAGAATATTGCATTAGATAAAAAATAAAAGCTTGAATAGACTCTACACTATTTATGCTTAAAGCCAGTAATATAAAACCTACGTGTGAAATAGTACTATAAGCAAATAATCTTTTTATTCTAAACTGAGTTAAACCTACAACCGTCCCTATAATTAATGAAAGTAAAGAACTAATTAATAAGCTTGAAGTTCAACTAAATTGAAAATTAAATAAAGAATTACTTGTATAATGCACTAATTCTAATAAAAAAATAAAAATAGAAATCTTAGCGACAATAGCTACAAATGTAGTAACTATTGTAGGTATTGCGTCATAAACATCGGGAGATCAAAAATGGAAAGGTGCAGCACTTACTTTAAATAGAAAACCTACACTTAAAATAAGTAAAGAAAAATTTATATAATAAGATTTATATCAATATAAAACCATATTACTACTATCATTTGCTAAGTCACTTAAACTAGTTATTACATATATACCATCTAAATTAGTTGTACCTGAGTTCGCATATAACAAACTAGTACCTAATAATATAAAACATGAACTTAACCCTCCCAATAAAAAATAAGTAAGACCACCTGAAGTAGCTAATTCTGAATTTCTGTATAATGTGCTAAGTAAATATAGTCCATAGCTTTGTAACTCTATAGAAAGAAAGATAGAAACTAAATCACTAGTTGATACTAAGAATACAGCCCCAGTTATGATAAATAACAATATTAATGGGTATTCAATTATTTTGAATTGTTCCCCCATTTTGTTTACTATTTTTGTTCTGTAATATAAAAAGTTATATAAAAACAACTTGTTAATAGATGAATATTCTGCTACCCATGCCCTTCTAGGATAAAATCCTGTCAGTTGTAATATAGTAGCACTTATTAAAAATATAAATATATGAAATATTTGTGTGGTACTAGTTGCGTGAAATAAACCACCATATAAACCTATACCAGTATCCAAGTATGTCATATATAAACTAGTAATAGCCAATAAAGATGAGTAAAGTAAAACTATTATGGCAACTCTACTGAAAAGTATAGATTTATCTCGTCTTAAGGTAACGGCATTAGATAATAATAAAAATAATATAGAAAAAATAACCATTAAGGAATAAAAGCCGTGAACTTTTATTTCAATTTATATATCATAAAATGCGCTTTAAACTTTAAGCTAATTCCTTATCCAGACAGTTTCATATTTAATGGCGCCTGAATCCATCGTAAAAAAAAAGGTTTGATTTATATTTAACACTATAAAAACGTTATTTTTATTTACCAAGCATAATTCATCATATTCTCAATATAATACATATATATATAAAGTATATAATATTAAGCTATATTATTGTTATAAATAAAATAATAATACATTATCAAATATAATAAATAAAAATTATTAGACATTTTTTTTAGTTTCTATCCCATTACTAATAAAATTATAATCATATAATTATATAGTATATATAAAATATATACTATAAACTAACATATTAGCCGGGAGAGAAATTTGAATTCTCATTCTTAATGCATGAAATTAATGTTCTAACCAATTAAACTATCCTGGCTTTTATGTAAAATTATAAAGGGTGGATACCCTGATTTGAACAGGGAACAGACTGTGCCACATACAGGCATTCTACCGGTTGAATTATATCCACCTAAATTTTATAATTCTTATAAAAAACAATTATATCAAATAATTAATAAAGCAAAGAATTAAATTACGAATATAATGTATACAATTGTTATGTTGGAGTGATTCGAACACTCAATGGTAAATACCAAAAATTTATGACTTACCGGTTAGTCTACAACATATAAATATAATATAACATAATTATAAATTATTACAACATAATGTAAGGTAAATCCGATTTGAACGGACAAAATTAAAAAAATCAAATAGTCCTAAGCTATTCATGTCTACCAATTCCATCACTACCTTTAAATTAATAAATTGCTCGAGATAAGATTTGAACTTACAACCTAAACATCTTCAGAGTTCCGCTCTACCAGGTTGAGCTTCTCGAGCTTTAATGCAAATTTTGTTAACAATATATAATTAATTTTATTATGGAGACATCAGGACTCGATCCTGAAATAACGATATGCAAAATCGCAGTTTTACCAAATTAAACTATGTCCCCTTTGCTAATAATATTTATCCGAAAAACGACTTGAACGTTCACGATGTTATATCAATAAATCTTAAGATTATCCTGTCTACCAGTTCCAGCACTCGGACATAAATATAATAAATCTTATTAGCTAAGGCCAGAGTGAATTGAACACTCATCTCAGCTGTCATGAGCAGCTTGCTTTACCTATTAAGCTATAACCTTAATAACTAAAAGTTAATTTGTTAAATTAAGTGCGGACAAAGGATTTGCACCTCTATATACTGGACATGAGCCAATTATGTTACTATTACATCAATCCGCAATATATATTTACCACATATATAATAGTTATAGCCCCAGAGGGGATCGAACCCTCGCGTGTAATGATGAAAACATTATGTCGTAAACCACTTGACTATAAGGCCTAAATAAAATAAAGCCCAATGCAAGTATTGCACTTGCTTCAGCTGGTTACAAAACAGCTACATTACTTTTATGCTAATCAGGCTAGCTTAATGTAGTTATTTATTTATATATTTTTTTTTATGTATGTATGATATCCTATATATTTAGTTGCATATAAAATTAGTACTTTATACCTAAAAACATTTAAATTCTTTCAGCTAAAGCCTATTAATTCTACTTATTATCTAAAATAGATAATATTAAGATTAAAGTAGAAAATCGTAGTGTTCAACTACGTATATTTAAGAATATCTTAAAGTAAGTTTCGTGCCTAGATGCTTTCAGCACTTATCTTTAATTAACATAGCGTTCCTGCCGTGCCTATACTATAATTTACTTAAGTGTAAGTAAAACCCCTCCTCCTTCATCTATTTAGTTTATTGAGAGTTTATTACTTTAAATTAATATTGGGCGCATAAACAACAGGTAAACCAGAGGTTAATATACCCAGCTCCTTTCGTACGAGGGGGCTATCCTTATTTTATTCTAATTTCCTCTAGAAGATAGAAACCATACTGTCTCACGACGTATTTAACCCAGCTCGTGTAACTTTTTAATCGACGAACAGTCGAACCCTTCATGATTCTTGCATTCATGTGGATAAGTTAAGCCGACATCGAGGTGCCAAACTGCGCACTCAATTTGTACTTCCTGGCGCAATTAGCCTGTTCAATATGTTAACATAAAAGTTTTTTATCTTTTATTTCCATTTTTCACAAAATGGTTCAGACTATTTCTTCATTATTTCTATTTTTCTTTATATAATTAAAGCAACACGAGATATGTGAATTTATAATAAAAAAAACTTTTTTTTATTATATAAATAATAATTTTACTTATTAGCTATTCAACCCTTAATTCCAAACGCACCATTACGATTTTTCGAATTCAATACAGAATATTGTACGTTAGATTTTACATGACCTCTTAATATTATAGCAGATAACCCTCTAAAAGAAGAATCTACGTTTTTAAGACCACCTTTTCATCTCATCTTAAATACAGATCTAGAAGCAGTAAACCGTCTAGTTAATCTACCTTTGGCTTCTACTCTAATACCCGCCATTTTAACATGTTTTAAATATTTAAGTACGTAGTTTTCTAATGATATAGAACGTTTAACAATACGTGATATTTTTTTTATTTCTATTTTTAAATTATCAGCGGATGGATAAAAATTTAACAATAAATTATTTAAATAATCTTTTTTAATATTATAAACAAACATAGAATTAATTCTATTGTTTCGTATTTTATTAATCAAATACTTATCCCTATTAGGTTTAGTATCTTTAGTTACTCTTCTTACATTAGGTAGCTTAATTTTACTTAAAGATGATCTTAAAACTTTAAATAATTTATTGTTTCTATTTATTAGTTTTAAGGAAACAGCTTGTGTAAAAATATCACTATTTAAATGCATTTTTTTTAGATTAACAATATTAAATTCTACTTCTTTATTATATATATTTTGAACTAAACGTGTAAGTTTTCATATAAAACTTTTTTTAGATTTAACTTTATTAAAATATACTAAATATTTATATTTTTCATATGTTTCTTTATATCAATCTAAAACCCAATTTACATATCAATTAAATTTAGGATACTTAAAGGTATTTATGTTTTTAACTTTATTTTTAAAAATAGTAAATTTTTCATCTTCGGTTAATACTTTTGCTTCAACCAATTTAGTTAAAATTTCATAATATTTAATTATTACACCTAAATATAATGTTAACTTATTTACGAAATGTATAATATATGAATAATAAAGGTTATATAGACCAGGTCAAGTTTCTAATTCACGTAGACTAAAAGGTCTATTATAAGTTATAATCTCATTACCCTTTCTATCTAAGTTTAAATATTTATTTAATACAATGTTAGGTCAAAATAAATCTCTTCAGAGTTTCTGTTTTTTTAAATCAAGTATTTTTTTTTCTGTGTTATATATATAACATGTAATAATAACTTTATTGCTAGTGTGTTTTAAATCACCTCTACCTACAAATACTTTTTTAGCAGATAATCGTCTAGACCTATTAAGGATATGTTTATGATTACGTTTACCTTTATTCATATGTTCATTTTTTAATTGAATATTAAAATAACTTTTTAATAAATTAAGAAGATTTGTATCTGCACTAGGTAATAGTTTAACATAGTTAGTATTATAGGCGTAAATATTATTATGCCATTCTTGAGCTGCAGGTGTAAAATGTTTTGTTTGCCCTGTGTCGCTATTTATATGTTTTGGATATTTAAGAACTAATTTATTTATTTTCTTCTTAAATATTAGTGGTTTATTATAAGGATTTTCTTTATAAATCGGTTTAAAAGATAAAAATTTTTCATTAAGTATTTTTTTATTAACTAATATTTTTTTATTTGTATTCATCTTTTTATTTACTTTAAATAATTTTTAATTTTACAACTACTTATAATAATTGTATTATTTATAATAGCTTTTTAATTATATAAAAAAAATAAATAATGTTGGGTATAAATAAAAGGATTATTGTTAGCATTACTCACCTTCTAGTCGTTGAACGGTTTTACTCTATATTAATATTATAACCATAATAATTTAAATGCTCAAGTAAACTTCGCTTCAAATTAACTCTAAGAGTTGTTCTTGAAATTTTCCCAATTAATTACCAATAAATTTATTTACTATTATTAATAGTGAAATAAAACATTGGAGGACTAACATCCCTAGCGTAGCTTTTTCAAAAACCCAAGACCTTTCCTTTCTGCATCTTGTGATCATATGCCCCGCTTACGCGACTGATAGACGTGTAAGTCAAACAGTAAAGCAAGATTAAGCCATTAAACTTGACAAGTAATAAACATAATTATATTATTAGTTAATATTTACATAACTATGTTTAATTCTTAAACATACTAATAATATAACTAAAAACATTAAACCATTTTTATAAATAAATTTAATTAATGTTTTCATTACATCTATTTTCCATATAGTAAAAATCTTACTTGAATAAAAATTTTAGCTCTAACTTAATAGAAATATAACTGGATTAATTATAGCTTAGCTATATCAAATAACATACTAAAAAAAATACACAAAAATTGCATATTTATTTGTCATAATTAAATTACGACAATATTACAAAATTAACTTTGGATACACCCAGGTACTTTTTATGGGATCTGTGCCCCGCATAAACTGCCTCCTAGCAATTGTTCCCTATAAAAGGGTTAATCAAAAGTATAAAATCGATACACGCAAAGAATCTATACTTTTAATGTAGACAAAGTCTACCAATATGATCAACGTAATAAAGGTCTTTCACTTAAGTCAAGTCGTGTTCTGTTGACTACCTTATAGACTAAAATCATTGTTATATCATATTCAATAATTAGTAACAGTAAAGCTGCATAGGGTCTTCTCGTCTAACTAGAGGTAAACTGTATCTGCACAGTTATTCCAATTTCACTGAGCCAATCATTGAGACAGCTGTTGTATCGTTAAATCATTCATGCAAGACCGCATTTAACGGCCAGGGTATTCCGCTACCTTAGGACCCTCATCGGTAAGGCCGCCATTGATCGGGGTTTCCTTCAAAACCAAGCTTATATTAGTCAACTTAGCAAATCCGTTAACCAGCCGACATCGGGCAGAAATCACACTCAATACTTTGATTTATTATCTTACTGCAAAGTGCTTTGTTTTAATTAAACAGTCGTACAACACTATTCCATGCTTCCTATTCTTTACCTGATATTAATCAGGAGGAATGGCTCTCCTTATCCCGAAGTTACGGTAGTTAGTTTGCCGAGTTCCTTAATGATTGTTCACTCAAACGCCTTCGTATTCTCTACTAGCTTACTTGTGGTAGTTTTTAGGTACGGTTATATGTCCGTTTTTATAATAACTATATTTTATATTAGCTTTTTATTATGAAACTAAAATATTATTACAAAAAGATCTTTATGATTCTATATATTATTGCTCATCTGTTTAGTTTATTACAATAATAAAGACCGTTACTGTTTTTCCAGAACCTTCTTCACTTCTCTTATATAGTAAAGAAGAAGGTTGTTACTAAGTAACAAAGATTTACTCATCGTTTAATCCTTTAGGTTGATAAACTTAGAGGCCGTTACTTTATAAAATCCATAAGCTTTAGGCGAGGATTTCTCCTTTTTCGTTACTCATGTCAGCATTCTCACTTGGATTATCTGATAATTATTCTTAAAAAGAATAAGTCTATGATTTATCCAACGTTCTGCTACCCCATCAGATATAATAAATTATTATTAAATATGGACAAGGTGTCGGTATATTGTTTAGATCCGTTAAATTTTCGGTGCAACTATCGATGTAAAATTATTTACTAAACCAGTGCTCTGTTACGAGATCTTCAAAAAATGGACCGCTTCTAAGCCTATTTCCTAGTCGTATTAGATAGAAACTTCCTTAATTTCACTTAACAATAATTTTGGAACCTTAACTCTTGTTCTGGGCTGTTTCCCTTTAGACATACAACCTTATCGTACTATGTCCGATTATTCAATATTCATCATTGCCCTTCCGAGTGCGAATACTCACCGATAAAATCTTCACGATTGCCCGATATATGCAAAAAATTTTATTATATATAAAATTAAATATAATAAAATATAAGTTGCCTGAGATCACAGTTCTGTACCTGCTATGATGTATCTTGAATTACCTACTTATATAGGTTTCGCAGAAAACCAGCTATCCTAGTCAGTATTGTCTTTCACTAACTTACCACAGTTCATCGGATATCTTTACAACGATAACCCGTTCGGGCTTTTATAACCCTGACCATGGTAAGATCACTAGGCTTCGGGTCTAATTTTAGATACTAATTCATTATTTCATAATTGGTTTATCTGGGCATTGCTGCTCGCATCTAATATTAACTTGCTGACCCATTATGCAAAAGGTACGCTCTTATTTTTTTTTTACTTGAGCTGCTTATAAAACTACTATTTCAAACCTTTCCTTCACAGTACTTTACGCTATCGCTTATATATTATATTTAGCCTTAGAGGAAGGTTCCCCTTTATTCAAACAGGTTTTGCCCATTTTACTTGTTATTTATAATAATATTATTTGTGATATTATTTTTATAATACTTATATAGGCTGTTCTACTTTTATTCACACTAATCATAGAATCTCGTTTGATTTATTTTCCTGAAGTTACTAAGATATTTCAATTCACTTCGTTTATTATTGAATTTCTCTAAGAGTACATGTGTTGACGTTCTAACTCTCCAAACACAAATTAAACTAATACGTCTTTCTCTCTTTAATATATAGCTAGGTATCCCTAATAGTTTCTTTATATACTTCCCTATATTATAAATAAATAATATAGAAATAATTTTTAGATATCTTTCACATCACTATTATTCCCTAAATTTTAAGGTTATAATAGATATATATCGGGTTATTATGATTCGAACATAACAGATCTTCTACCCAAAAGAAGCGCCGTACCAACCTGGCTCTAACCCGTATTATAATTTATCTATCTAAATTAAAGCACAGAGAATATCCGATTTGAACGGATGTGATCTATTAAATCAAATAAGTTTCAAGCTTATCACCTTAAACCACTCGGTCAATTCTCTTTAAAATTTTATTTTTTTTAGAAAATGGAAATTTAGTAAATGATTCCTCAGAGAATTGAACTCCGAACATATCCTTATCAAAAATACGCTTTACCAATTAAGCTAAGGAACCTTATATTAACTAAATAAGCTGGATTTATATATCAGTATAAAATTTATAAACATTATTATATTTTTTTACTAAATTGCAACTCAATAAGGTTTCGCTATATAAATTTATATTTAATACTATATATATAATATAAAAATAGTATTATTATATAATAAGAATAAAAACATAAGAAATAATTACATAATAAATATTATAACGTATCAAGAGCACTCAGATTTGAACTGAGAAAGTGAAGTTTGAAGCTTCAAATTTTACCATTAAACTATGCTCTTTATATATGTATTATCTACTATATTATTAAATACTAATATATAACATTTAATAAAATAACGGAAAAGAGATGATTCGAACATCCAGGTGCATAGCACAATATTTAGCAAATATCTCGCTTTACCAATAGCAACTTTTCCTATTATTAATAATATTAATTATAAACTACTATAAATTTGTTCCAAAATAAAAACATGATCCAAAAGCACCATCACTAATAGTAAAAGAAGAAACAGTAAATACTATGGCTAATAATACTGTAGCAACTAGACGATATAAATACGGGTCATGCCGGGCTCGAACCGACATAGGCTTCCATGACAAGAAAGTTCCTTACCAATTAGGATAACAACCCTTTATACTTTACGGCCAGCCGAATTCGAATCGACACAAATCGTTTGGAAGACGAAAGGTCTACCATTAACCTATAGCCGTATATTAGCATATGATAAAATATAATTAATTATATTTTATAAGACCTGTGGGGTTCGAACCCACATAACAAAGATTAAAAGTCTCGTATTTTACCATTAAACTAAGGTCTCTATATATACATATGTATATATAATTAAATATATTTAATTCTTTCAAATCTATATTTTTTTTAGATTTCACTTCAGAAAGTAACTTTGCTTGTTAAATATTTAATGAAAAGTTACTTCTAGTAAATTATTGTTCATATTTTTACTATTTTTCATTCTATTTTTAATATTTTCTAATTTATACTAAGAACCTCAATAATATATTGAAATGAATAGGAAAAGTCAGACGACGTCAACAAAATGTCAATACAAAATGCTTGACTCTAAACCTAAATGATGATTGTCAGTTGAGTGATATGCAAGAACACGTCACAAACCTACAGTTATAAAGGCAGTACCTATCATAACATGTAATCCGTGGAAACCAGTACCAAAATAGAAACATGATCCAAAAGCACCATCGCTAATAGTAAAAGAAGAAACAGTATATTCTATACCTTGTAAAGCAGTAAATACTATGGCTAATATTACTGTAGCAACTAAGCCGTATAGTGCTCCTTTTCTATTACCCTGTATCAAAGAGTGATGCGCATACGTAACAGTTACTCCTGAAGATAGTAAAATAACTGTATTAAGTAAAGGCAATTCAAAAGGGTTAATGGCTTCAATTCCCATTGGAGGTCATTGAGCTCCTAATTCAACTGTAGGTGCTAATGCACTGTGAAAGAATGCTCAGAATATAGCTAAGAAGAATAATGCTTCTGATACTATAAATAGAGCAACACCCATGTTTAATCCCCTTTGTACAGCTAATGTATGATTACCTATGTATGTACCTTCACTTATAACATCACGTCATCAAAAGGACATTGAAGATATTACTGATATAAAAGCTAATGTTAAAAAATAATCTGCATTATTAAAACCATGCATTGTTAATACACCACTAGTAGTTAACGTTAATAATGCTATACTAGTATATAAAGGTCACGGTGACGGTGATACTAAATGAAAAGGATGAGCCTGAAAATTACTACGCGTCAAATTTGTCATGTATATTTTTAGTATATTTAATTTAACGACAACAATAACTTAATAATAATATATATTAATATATTTATAATTATAATATTATTTAAATGTTTTCTCAATTTTAGACAGTTTTATTAATGATTAGTTATTAATTAGCTATATAAAGATTTGTTATCCTTTGCATACCTAAGGTATATAATATAGAACGTAAAATATAAAGCATTATTAGTAACTTTACTTATAAATAATACTTATGGTTAAGGAATAGGTGACTTGAACACCTAGCCTACCGTGTGTAAAACGGTTGCTCTACCATTAAGCTAATCCCTTTTTTTTAGATTTATATGTATAAATGATATATATCTAATTTTTTTGTTTTATTGTAATAACTATAGCACCTACCATTGCTAATAGTAATATAATAGAAGTTAATATTAATCATATACTATGGCTTGTGTACATAATATTACCTATGCTTGTAATATGACTAGTTTCCGATAAATTACCATCTCATATTTTACTAGTAACAAAAGATATTTCTCCATTATCAAGCTCTGTACCATTTAATTTAAAGAATTTGTTTAAATAATCACTATAGTTATTATATCATATATCATTTAAAGTATTGTTTAAATCAACAGTGTAGCTATTAAAAGCAGCGATACTATATGGAAGTATTTGATATACAGGGTAATTAAATGAAATAGTTATAATAACAGCTAAAGGTATACTATTGCTAGTATTACTTAATAACTCACTTATTCTAACATTTATTAACATTAAAATAAAAAGAAATAATATAGATACGGCTCCAACATAAACCAATAAATAGGATAAACCAATAAAATTTAAACCTAATATGATAAGATAACTAGATATACTCAAAAACAAACCTATTAAAAATAACACAGACACTATCGGATTTTTACTAATAATAACTAGTATTCCACATAAAATAGCAATTAATGATATAATATCTAAAATTTCAGCTCTATAACCATTAGTAAAAGTTTCACTTAAAACAAATATACTATTCATTTAATATAATTAAATTATACCTCACTATCTTTAAAAGATGAATATAAACTACCAATGCTAAATTTTAAACTTAAAATTTATGCTTTTTTAACCTAAATTATATATTATGATCTTAAATTACATTTATTAATATAAGCTTAACTAATAACTTAATTTAGTATATCTAAAAAAAATAAATTTTAATTTAGCAAGACGAGGATACAGTAGTTAAAAGATAAATAATTATCTCGAACGTGTACAAGATTTGAACTTGTATTATTGTGGCCGAAACACAATCCTTTACCAATTAAGGAAACACGCTTACTATAAAGTTTATATTAAAAAGCCCTTAAGATGAGTCGAACATCTATAAAAATATTAACAGTATTCCGCTCTACCGTTGAGCTATAAAGGCTAGGAGTGCCTCCAAATAATTATTAGTTTAAACATTTACAGTAGGAAACAAGAGATTCGAACTCTTAAAAGTATATTACTATTGAGTTTACAGCTCAACCCGTCTTACCAATGATGGAAGTTTCCTTATTGAAATATGTAATATTAGTTACTAATTAAGTACCTTTTAATAATTTATTTTTTTTTTATAATAAGATAAAGTTTAATAATTAATTCCAATATATTTTGTTCTTGCACGTATAGAATCTTATATGTTTAGTGTTATTTATTTTTTATTATTTATTACTCCTGTACTATAATCACTTCTTAGAATTATACCTACTATTCTTTGTACACTATATTCAGGTTTATATAAATAAATAGAATATTACAATTTTCATAAATAAAAATTTTTATAACCCTCAAATAATAAGGATATATATATATAGCCCTATTTCCGATTAAAATTTTATGTTAAAACCCTCAGGCTAACTTTTTATAACATCCTACTTAACTTTTGTTATCTTTCCTATTAATTCATATATATGTGCCACTTTTATTATAATAATATTTTAATATATTAGATTTCTTTAATAAATAGTTACTATAAGTAGTAATAGAGTAGAATTTATAACTAAACTTATTACATTTACTTTTTAATCTAATATAAACACTATTATCATAGATAAAAAGGGACTCCCTTATAGTATGCTAACTAATATCCATTACTATAAGATAAATATTGGTACAGGAGGGACATAGAATTTATTATATATGTGTAAAAAAAAGAATTTTTCATAAGCCTATATCAGATTCGAACTGAAATTAAACACAAAGTATACCTGTGCAAAATACTCCATAAATAGACTTTATATATAGATATATGTTTCTATATATAATACATGTATTGTTTACATAAATCAATCCCGTGCAATTTCCACTACACGAACCGTATTTCGACTTAACACCAATCAAAGTCACGCATACGAAGATCTATCATAAATATAACTAGAACTAATTACCTAGAGTAAATAAAAATAATAAACCAAACTTATTGCACACACTTCTTTCGGCGCCTGACGAGTAGTTAGTACCTATCTGAGATTAAATCCACCGTGACATGGTGATTCACGATTACTAGTAATTCCTTATTCATGTAGTCGAATTTCAGACTACAATTCTTATTATATCCTACTTTATTTAGATTAGCTCAAATTCACATTATCGCATCATTTTGTATAGGAATATGTGGCACGTCTATCGCCCACAATATTTAGGCCATGATGACTTGTCTTGGTCCCTATTATCATATCCGATATAAAGGTGAACTGCTTTAATTACAAAATGTACAATTAAAGCAAGGGTTTCCGTTAATTTAATGGAATTAACCAATATCTCACGACATTAACTGAAGACAGCCGTGCAACGCTTGTAATATCTTATTAAGATAATATTCAAATTGTGGTAAGGTTTTTCGCGTACTTACGAATTAAATAACATACTTCACTACTGGTTTCAGAAACGGTCTAATGATTTCAGTTCCTGCGTTGCCACATTACTCTTGAGGTGAAATGCTTACACTTTCA
>Ga0209624_10001981_pt1 | contig 15494 bp, 18 predicted proteins | sample JacPinW_OM2H0_O1_FD_188565 | JGI IMG/M metagenome (GOLD analysis project Ga0209624, IMG submission 188565) | Forest soil microbial communities from Algoma, Ontario, Canada - Jack Pine, Ontario site 1_JW_OM2H0_O1 (SPAdes) (version 2) | ecosystem: Environmental > Terrestrial > Soil > Boreal...
TCGCATTGGCGCGGGCGCATCGTTCCACGGCGGAGGCCTGGTGACGGACAAACCTGATAGCCCGCATCTGCTCGCGCCGAAGATCAAGGCACGAATGTATTTCGGGATCGCGTCGAACGACGACGAGCGTCAGCCGGATGCCAAGGATAAGCTGAAGGAAGCCTTTGCCGCTGCGAAGGTTGCAGCCGAAATCGAAGTGTATTCCGCCTTACATGGCTGGTGCGTGCCGGATATGCCCGCCCGCGACGGTGTGGCCATCTATAACAAGCCCGAGGCCGAGCGTGCCTGGGGGAAACTCGTCGCCTTATATAAAGCGGCTCTGGTCTAGCCGATTCCCGATCCAGAGTCTCCACAGTGCCACTGACTTTCTGAGTGTCTCCTGATGAGCGTCTCCTGATGACCAGGGTGTTTGGCGGGGCGCGCGATGCGCCTGGCCGCCCTACGAGGTGGAGGAGGGCTGTAGCCAGAGCACACCGCGATGCGCGCCCCATATTCAAGGGCTGCGCAGTCCGCCCGATAAGAAGATCACGAGTGCCGCAGTCATGAACACGAGATCGAACCGCGCGCTGTCCAGGCTGAAGTCCAAGACGGAAACAAAGAGCAGCGCAAGTACGAGAATCCGTATTACTCTTGTGATCGTTGTTATCAACTCAAGTCCTTAAGCGCGAAGTAAATAGCGAGGCTCTGAATCGTCTTCGAAATAGATTCGGCGGAAGTCATCGCTGCTCGCGTAGGGCGTAGGGCTGACACTGTGTTTGTCCGCGGCATGTTCACCTCCGTCGTGATTCCTGTTGCTTCTTCCGCGCAAGCTGTTTCAGTAAATGCCTGGTGAGAACTCCGTTGGAGGAAAAGTTGACCCCTCTCTCCATCAAATCGAAGAGCGCGTCTTCTCCCTCGGGGCTAATGACAGTCACGTCGGTCAGGTCGATGACCAGTTTGCGCGCTCCCAAGTCCTGGCTTGCATTTCTCCAGGTTGTGCCAAGCTCAGCAACCCAGATTCCGATGAGGGTTCCTTCCACGAGCAGAGTGCGCCGCGACGGCGTGTCAGCGATGGATATCCTGAACATGCTGTGCTTGTACCGAACCTTGCACCGAAACCAGGTACCGCAAGGCGTTTGCCAAAGCCATGTCCTGGCAACCTATTGAATCTATTGACTCTGCAAAGAGCGGAGACGGGTGTGTCGAAGATTGTCAAGATCAATCGACAATTGTCGACAGTGGAAACCGGAAAAGCACCCCTGGGCTGAGGTTTCTGTCGGGGAGTTGCGCGAGAGAAGGCCTAGATGTTGGGAGGGCGAGAGCGCAGTTCTGGCGGCAGAGTTCACGTAGAGCCGCAAAGAATCACCGAGGTGGTGGGGAAGCCCCGTTCGTGCCAAGCCTGAAGACCGCCCGCAAGGGGGCGAACGCGCTCGAATCCATGGCGGCGTAGCTCGAGTGCTGCACGCGCGCTCGTGAGCTCATGCAGGGTAGTACAGTAAAGGACGACCTCGCGATCGCGAGGGATTGGCGTTCGCTTCTCGGGATTATCGTGCCGTCCCAGCCTGTGCGGATCGATGCATACCGCGCCGGGAATGCCTTGATGGCCATGCAGACCCTGCCGCCGGCTGTGCAGATCAAGAATCATGACCTGTTCGCCCGCGTCCAGCTTCTTCTTAAGCTCCTCTGGTGTGATGCGTGCCATTCGAAATTCGCGCACAAAGCGATGCCATCGAACAAGCTTGCGGCTGGCATACATAGCCAGTGCGGCGAACACAACAAAGACCCCAAGCACGCCCAGTCTGGCGGCGTACGCAGCAGCACGATCCATGTCTTTGCCGAGGATATAGCCGAGTCCGGCATAAAATCCTGACCAGAGAGCGGCTCCAATGGCGTCAAAGGCAATGAAGTGGGTGAGGCTTGTGCCGGACAGCCCAGCTAGGGGAGGCGTTGCTGCATCCAGTCCCACGACGAACTTGGCGAGCATGAGCGTGCGAGCCCCATGTCGGACGAAGGTCTCTTTCGATCGGCTAGAGGCGGCATCCGGGTTGAGCGCGAGCCCGTAAATGAAGTGGAGGATCTGGTCACCCCACCGTCTGCCCGCCTCGTACCACATCATGTCAGCCAGCAAACAGGCTGTGATGGCGAGGCCGAGGGCGACGGCCAAGGTCATCCGCCCGGAGGCTGCTAGAGCTCCCGCAGCAATCAGAAACAGCATTGCCGGTACCGGCAACCACATTTGGCGCGCGAACACTGAAACGAACAGGACTGAGTAACCGTGCTTCACAAGAAGATGGACGATGACATTCACAGCTGCGCCTCCCGCGCCGCCTCGGTCATCGCATAGTCCTTATACTGTTTGCTGAGAGCCAGGGGCGAGTTTGCCTTTTTGCCGGGTTTGCCAACGCTACGTTCCCAAATGTCGCGCCAGTCCGTGAGACATTCGCCTTGACACTTGAACTCTTTTGCACGTCCGCCCATCCGTCCACCGCACTCCGGGCAAACCCAGTTAAGAATGCCGGAAATGATGTCTTCACGCATTTGCACTCCTTTCTGAGACGAAATGCCAAGGTTCCAAAACGTCGTGCCTAAGCCCAATTCTCGGAAGGTTCTTTCGTAGACACGGCTACCCGAAGTGATCTGGTTCGGGATCGCTGCCTGAGAGGCTTCACCCGAATGATCCCGGCGAGCTTGGCGCGCGCCCGTGCGACCTGCGCCTTTACTGTCCCTTGGGGAACTCCCAAAACAAGCGCAGCTTCCTTTGTCGTTAAACCGTCGATATCGCGCAACTGAAATGCTTTGCGCAGCGTTGGTGAGAGCCGCTTAACGCCCTCGACCAGCCGGTCTCGTGCTTGCGCTGCGGAACAAACGTCTTCCGGACTTGGTTTCGAATCAGCTAGTCGCTCCGACAATGTGAGACCTTCTTCCCCCTGTTCTTCGTCGATCGACAAGTAGCCGCCGCGGCGTCGTCGTAATTGCATCCGCGCGGCGTTAGTGACGATTGTCGTTACCCAGGTTGAAAGTTGCGCTTGCCCTCTGAACTGGCCTAAATGCTTGTAAGCGGAAAGCAGAGCATCCTGGACGGCATCTTCCGCATCTGTGGCGTTGCCCAAGAACTGGAAAGCCCTCTTGTAAAACATAGGCAGGTAGCGCGACACGACGCTGTCCAGTTCCTCAGCAGGCTCGCCAAAAGCACCCGGGCGAACTTCCTGCTGTTGCTCAATGAACGTTGCTATTGCCGACATAATAAGCATCCTCTCCAAGCAACTCCAGAGTGTTCAAGGCTACTCAGTACCAACTGCGAGATCGGACTCGGCTAACGCCAGCAGCCACCCCAGGACCTCGCCAGCCGGCCGAGTCGGGACTGACTTCTTTGCATGCGAACTAAAACCAATAACCTTCCCCCGTTTGGGCTGAGCGCCGTGGACGAACGAATTCCGGAAGCTCTTCGGTATGTAAAACTCAATCACTTTCGCCATGACGATCTGCCTCAAGTTACATCTCCCGCAGCTGGAATAGAGGCAATCGAAGGACCAAAGCGAAGTGCTCAGGAACGTCTCGTAAATCGCTGACTTTTAAGGAGAGATGGGTCCGGAGCAGCAATGGTGTCGGGAGCTGTCGAAGGCAATCTCGACACCTACCGACGGCTGGTTGACAGGGGCAACTCTAGAATCCGCAGTTCAAGGAAGCCGCAGGGGGCCAGCTGGAGGTACGGAAACTCCTTGCTTGATAGGGGTTTACAATACTTTTCGCGGCTCGATGCCCAACTTCTTCATGCGGGAGATCAGCGTCGTACGTTTGACGTCCATGCGTGCTGCGGCGCCGTCAGGGCCTGCTACCCGCCCGTTCGTGACTTTCAGGATGCGGACAATCTCATCCCGCTGATTGACTTCGCGCTTATCCATCGCAAGAACGGTCCTGCCATTCTTGCTCAGTTCGCTGATCGGGGCTTGCAGTGAGGTGCCATGTGTAAGGATCACTGAACGCTCGATGAAGTTCTCCAGTTCACGAATATTCCCCGGCCAATGCCAACTCGAGAGCTTCCTCATGGCCACAGTGGGAATAGATTCGATTTGCCTCTGCATGCGGCGGCCGTACTTCTGCGTGAAGTAGCGGACTAAGAGAGGAATGTCTCCGGGGCGCTCGCGCAAAGGCGGGATGCGGATCGGAAAGACATTCAGACGATAATACAAGTCGCTGCGGAACTCGCGATTCTCCATCATCTTTTCGAGATCGCGATTGGTCGCCGCTACGAGTCGCACATCGACCTTTTTGGTCAGGTTGCCGCCCAGCCTCTCAAACTCACGTTCCTGCAAAGCTCGCAGCAATTTGGGCTGGATCTCGACGGGGATGTCCCCGACTTCGTCCAGGAACAGTGAGCCCTGGTCAGCGAGTTCGAGGCGGCCAATTTTCTGCGCAATGGCGCCGGTGAAGGCGCCTCGCTCATGTCCGAAGAGTTCACTCTCGAGCAGCCCCGTCGGGATCGCAGCGCAGTTTAGCTTTACGAAAGTCCGCTCCTTACGGCGGCTGCGTTCATGGATCGCCCGCGCGATTAATTCCTTTCCGGTGCCGGTTTCACCGAGAAGCAGAACCGTCGAGTCGCTGGGAGCCACGGTTTCCACCAGGTTCAAAACGTGGCGGAGAGCCGAACTCTGTCCCACAATTCCTTCGAAGTCAATCTCGCCACGGATTTCATCTTCCAAATACAGTTTTTCCTGTGCGAGCTTGTCTTTCAACTCGGCTACCTCGCGATAGGCCAGGCGATTCTCGATGGCGATTGCTAATTGCCCGGCGGCACGCAGAAGGAAATCAACGTCTTCCGGGCGGATTGCGTTTTTGGTTCGGCTGCCGAGGGTGAGCACCCCGAGCGTCCGACCTCGGCTGATCAGGGGCAGAGCGCAGCCCGACTCGATGCCTTCGGCGCGAACGTGAGAGCTAACATAAGGAGCCAGCTGTTCCCGACTGAGATCCAATACGATAGGCTTGCCGGCCTTAAATGCCGTGCCTACCACGGACCCCTCGATCGGTTGCAGCGTATCCTCCTTAGCGAATCCCTTACTCTCTGGGAAGTCCATAGCGGTTTGGCTCAGATGGACGTGCTCCGCATCTGGCAGCCACACCCCAACGATGTCGCAATGCATGACTTGCCGAATGCTCGCCGACACCCTGCGGAGGAGTTCGCGACACTCTAAAGTGGAGACCAAAGTGCTCGTCATGTCGAGGAGGAGTTTCAGTCGGTCGCTCTCGCGTTGCAATTCCGGCTTTTCGGTCAGTGACTCGTGAGAATTGAGTGAGCGGTCCAGTAGCATCGAAGAGGTGCTCATTGGTTAACCCTCCCGAAAGGAATGCCGCGATCGCTGTAGGTGCCAATCGCGTTGGCTGCGCCTATCAGCGCTTCAAAGTGCTGCTTATCCACTCGCGAAATCGTTGCTGAGAAAGGACTCATGGACTTCGGTTATGACGGTTGACCGGAACGGTTCCGGTGCGCGGACGAAACGACGAGTACCCAGTTCGTCGATGTGCCTGATCTGATGTAACGAGGATGCAGAAGGTTTCGATAAAATGTCGTAGGTTCGTCACCTGGCGAATCGGGTGCCGAAGCGTCGACAATCCCAGCCGTTGATTGGTGGTTGCACCAGTCTGCGGCGAAAACGTAAGAAAGGACGGAGACTGATCGACCCCGAATTGAATCCTGTGACGGTCTGGCGCCATCCTAAGAAGCGAGCATTATGAACGACAAAGCAGGGAAAGTCTTAGTTGCCGAGTCTGACGACAGTCTCAGAGAACACATCGTCGCGGCGCTGATCGACGCGGGATACGAGGTCTCGACCGACAGCCAAACAGGAATAAAGGCAGTGATCGCCTTCAACCCAGACGCAGTTGTGCTGGGGGCTGATCCGCCCCGGCTCGATTGTTGTGACCTTCTTTCTGAAATCAAAGGTTCTGAGCAGACGCACAACATACGCGTTGTGATGCTATCTCCGGGAGGCTCAGCCGAGCGCACTCGGGGGCTCGACCTTGGAGCCGACGACGTACTGTCACTGCCTTTCGACCCTCACGAATTGCTGTCGCGGGTGCGTTCGCAACTGCGGAATAAGTCGATCGCGGACGAGTTTCGAGAGCGGCTGCGCCTTGCCGAGGAAAATCGGAACGCTAACCAGCAGGTCGTGACGGCAGTCAACGAAGAGCGCCGGGCGCTTCGGCGTGGCGGCCTGGCGACCATTGCTGTGCTTATCGTTGCTTCCCTGGTCTTTTTCTTCTCCTACCGTCGCACCCAGGAACAGAATACCCGGGTCTACGCCGCAATCACTCGATTGCAGACGGGCGTGCTGACGGAGCAACAGTTGATGGAACGTTCGCGTAGGGCCCTTGACGACCGTGACCGCGGTCCATCCCAGGCTGGCGATCCCCGAAAGCTTGAACTTCAAAAGAAGAGCGAAGACCTGAAGTCGCAAATTGCGACCAGCGACCCGAAAAACGCTTCTGCTTTAGAAAATCAGTTAGCGGCGGTAGAAAGCCGCCTCCAGAAGATTGAGACCGATGGCAAGTTTGCTGAGAGAATCATCCAGGCCTATGAACCCAGCGTCTGCCTCATCCATGTTGTGCTTGCTTTTCGCGACCACACTACGGGATTGAGACTCCGCTATGCTGGGGTGACGAGCACCGGTGAACCTGCGACCGACGAACACAACAATCCGCTCGTGGGTCTTACCGGGAATGGTCCCGAAGTACACCTGGATGTCTTCGGCACCGGCTTTCTCGTCTCCGACGCTGGACGAATTCTCACCAATCATCACGTCGCCGAGCCTTGGTGGCAGAATGACGATTTGAAGGAAATGCTCGATCAAGGTGTTGAGCCGGTGATCGTCGAAATGACAGCATATTTTCCAGGCGTTTCGAACGGCATTGCCGTCAACACCGAGAAGATTTCATCTGCGGCGGACGTTGCTGTGGTGAAAGGAAACGTTTCAGACATGGGAATCAAACAGACAGCCCTGGCCGACGGGCGCGGTTCGGCTGTCAGGGGCGGGCCGGTCGTGCTGCTGGGATATCCCACGGGCCTTGATGCAATTCTGGCTCGAGCAGGTGCGGAGACGGTCCAGTCCATCGCGACTGCATCCAAAGGTGATCCGAAGCAGGTGATCGAGGAACTCGCCCGCCGCCATCTGATCCGCCCTACCACCACCCAAGGGCACATCGGCGACGTGTTGCCGGACAAGATTGTCTATGACGCCCAAACCACATCGGGTGGCTCTGGCGGTCCGCTTTTCAACAACGAGGGCAAGGTGATAGGAATTAACTTTGCCATGGTGCGTGAGTTCGGCGGATCGAATTTCGCCATTCCTGTTGGCTACGGGAAGTCTCTTCTAAAACCTTAAGCCCCGCAGAAATCGATTGGCAAAGCCATGGGCATGAACCGGGTGGGCCTCTACTCGAGGCGAGGAGTTAATGGATGTTTGAGAGTATTCTTTGCCAAGTAACGGATCATGATCCCGACATTCTTGAGTCTCTGATTGGGCTTGCAGTCGAGATTGCTCGCGAAGGTCGAGAGGGAAGGCGGGTTGGCACCTTGTTCACACTCGGGGATGAGACGGCCGTGCTCGCGAGATCCAGGCCATTGATTTTAGATCCGTTGTTGGGGCATCCTGAGTCTTCGCGACATGTCACGAATCTCAATCTCCGGGGAACCGTCAAGGAATTGGCGCAGCTGGACGGTGGGTTCGTGGTAAGTCGCGAGGGCATCGTCCTTTCCGCGTGCCGTTACCTCGACGCCGTGGCCGCACAAGTAGAGGTGCCGCTGGGACTCGGCAGCCGTCACATTGCCGCCGCCAACATTAGTGCTGTGACCAAGGCGGTGGGCATTGTGGTTTCTGAAAGTTCGGTGGTGCGACTTTTCTGCCATGGAAAACTGGTCGGTGAAATCATTCCCGAGATTTGGATGATGGATCACGCCCACCTGGGTAGCACCGCAAAGAGGGAACAAGTCGGTGAGCTCACGATTCTGACACCAAGTCTCCGACAAGCCTCGATCGCCAGCGAGCGTGACTAACCACTGATATCTGAGGAACTGAGCCATGACAGCACTGCAGGAATTCAGGTGTGAGGTCTGTGGACTAGTGAGTACGAATCCCACGCACTGGTTCGTGATTCGATGTGGAGACGCGGATCTCACCGTGTACCGCTGGGATGCTGAAAGAGCGAACGCGGCTGGTTCCCGGCATTACTGCGGCGAAGCTCATGCCGAGGTGTATATCAGTCGCTGGTTCGAATCAGTGTGTGCGCCGCCGAAACCAAGTTTTACCTAGCACCTCGCCGGTTAGAACTCAAATCGGGCGCTTCAACGAAGCTTGTGGCGTGCGCAGTTTTCGTCCGCCGCCACCGCTAGGATTCCTGCCTCGGCATCTCCGACAAAACAACGACGGTGTGGCAATTCGATTTCTACTCCCATGCCCATGAGGCATCGATGCTAGCTCAACAAAGTATGCTCGAACCGCGCTACCAATGGCTAGTGCACGCAATCTAACTAGACAATCTGAGCTATCCCGTAGTAGCTCTAGGCAGATCTTAGTCATGCCTGAGCTGAATGGGTGCCAGGTCCAAGGAGGTAGTAGCCATGAGTTCACCAGTTGTTCTAGTTACCGGCGCACTGACAGGCATCGGTCGCGCCACCGCTCAGGCCTTCGCGCGTGAAGGAGCGCGGGTCGTTGTTTCCGGTCGACACGAGGACGAAGGTCAGAAACTGGCCGCTGAACTGCGTAACCTCGGCACCGAGGCCGACTTTGTGCGCACGGACGTGCGACATGAAGAGGAGGTCAAGAACCTCATCGACAAGATCATCGCTCGCTTCGGTCGCCTCGATATTGCCGTCAACAACGCTGGCACAGTCGGCACTCCCGGTTCGGCTGCCGATGTAACCCCCGAGAGCTATCAAGCCATTTTCGACACGAATGTGCTGGGTGTGCTTCTGAGTATGAAGTACGAGATTCGGGCGATGCTTCGGCAAGGCAAAGGCAGCATCGTCAATATCTCGTCTTCGTACGGCAAGGTGGGCGGACCGACCGCAGCAGTGTATGTCGGCAGCAAGCATGCTGTGGAAGGAATCACGAAGTCTGCGGCCATCGAACTTGCGGGCACAGGCGTACGTGTGAACATTGTTGGCCCCGGTCCGACGGAAACGGGGATGTTCAACCGCTTTGCGCAGACGGAGGAAAACAAAGCAAATTTCCTCGAGACACACATTCCTACCAAGCGCATGGGAATGCCCGAAGAGATTGCAAATGCCATCGTGTTCATTGCCTCGGACAAGGCCTCCTACATCGTCGGTGCATCGCTGGCCGTGGATGGAGGGATGCTCGCGGGGTGATGTGAGATCGGCATCCAGATGGGACTTCTCGTGAATAACCTCGGAAGGAGGGCAGAATGGCTGAGCACAACAAAACGGCGCTTGTGACGGGCGCATCAAGAGGAATTGGCCGCGCCACGGCAGCGGCGCTTGCCAGGGACGGTGCGCATATCCTGGTTCACTACGGTCGGTCCGCGCGGGAAGCGGAATCTCTTGTCTCCGAGATCGAAACGCAAGGCGGACGCGCAAATGCAATCCCGGCGGATCTAGGAACTCCGAACGGCGCTGCGCTGCTGGCAAAACAGGTGCGCTCCATCGTCGGTGATCGATTGGATGTGCTTGTGCTCAACGCCGGAATCAGCAAGGCGGCACGCCTCGCGGATTATACCGTCGAGGATTTTGACAACCTCTTTGCAACGAATGTCCGGAGTCCGTTTTTCCTGGTGCAGCAACTGCTCCCGATTCTAGGTCACGGCTCGAACATCATCGCGATCTCGTCGCTCGGGGCCCACGCCGTAGTTGGCAAACCCGGCGTGGACAACCCCTCGATTCTTGCCTATGCCTCGACGAAAGGAGCATTAGAGACTCTGGTCAAGAACTGGGCTGCCATCCTCGGGCCGCAAGGTATTCGCGTTAATGCAGTCGCGCCCGGTGTGATCGATACGGATATGTCGAACTTTACGAAGACCGATGCAGGGCGCGAGGCAGCGCTGGGAATGCAGGCGCTAAAGCGAATTGGCAAGCCGGAAGATGTTGCGGACGTCGTTGCGTTCCTGGCGTCGGATGCAGCCCGCTGGATAACCGGAGCGAGTATCCCGGTCGACGGTGGGTCGAAGCTCTAAGGAACCGCGTCTTGCGAACATCAAACGGAATTGCCTCAAATGAGTCGGAGCACGGGAAGTTCGCTACCACTGAGCAACAACTGAGAAAAATCCCCCTGACCGACGTTGCAAAGAATCCGATTTGCCGTCTTGCGGACCGAAGCCTAGCGGGAAGACGCAGTCGTGGGCTGTTTCCTGACGCTCGGAGCAACGCGGGTCCCGAGCAGCTCGATCGACCGTAACATCTTCTCGTGCGGGAGAGCCGAGACACCCATCTGGAAGGTAATTCGAGATAGGCCTCCGAGAACGTCGTTCACATAGAGCAGCTTCTCCGCGACGGTTTCAGCATCCCCGATGAGCAGCGCGCCGGTGGGTCCGCGAAGAGCGTCAAATTGTGCCCGAGTCGCTGGGGGCCAGCCACGTTCTTTGCCGATCTCCGTGAACGTGTGCGCATACCCTGGATAGAAATCGTCTGCAGCTTGCTGTGCGGTGTCCCCAAGAAAGCCGATTGCGTGAAGTCCGACGATGAGCTTCTCGGCGGAATGTCCGGCGCGGCGCCCGGCTTCGCGGTAAAGGTCGATCAGAGGACGAAATCGCTTGGGTTCTCCGCCGATAATGGCGACCATCAAGGGAAGTCCGAGCGTGCCCGCGCGAACGAATGATTCGGGCGTGCCCCCGACCCCGACCCAAATAGGCAACGGATCCTGCAGCGGACGCGGATAGACCGCCTGTCCGGTAAGCGGAGCTCGGTGCTTGCCTTTCCAGTGAACACGGGTGTTGTCGCGAATCTTGAGGAGGAGATCCAGCTTCTCCGCGAAGAGCGAGTCGTAGTCGTCGAGATCGAAACCGAAGAGTGGAAACGCCTCGATTGACGAACCTCGTCCCGCAACAATCTCAGCACGCCCATGAGAGATTAGGTCCAGAGTGGCGAATTCTTGGAAGATTCGGACCGGGTCCGACGCGCTCAGAACAGTTACGGCACTCGTTAGGCGAATGTTCTTGGTGCGCGTAGCTGCTGCACTAAGGATGACAACCGGGGCAGAATCCACAAACTCGCTGCGGTGGTGTTCGCCGATACCAAAAACATCGAGGCCAACTTCGTCGGCCAGGACAATCTCATCCAGTAGATTGTCCATTCGCTGGAGAGCGCTCACGTTCAGACCCGTAGCCGGGTCAGAGATGACTGCTCCGAAACTGTCAACACCGATCTGCATCGTATCTCCTAATATATGTGGCGCAGACAGACAGGCTATTCAAGTGAAGCCTGCGGTCATTTATGCATTTCCTAGCTTGTTCTTTGCTGCTCTCAACCTTGGCTTCTTGCTGTCAAGTGTTTCCGCAGCGAGCAGGCCGAGCTTCTTAAGCGATCCGTAAAGCTGTTCCATCTCCCGCTCGGACAACACTGACATCAGCGCCTCAAGATCCTTTGCATGCCGTTCGAAACATGATGCCGCCAACCGTTTGCCCTGGCCCGTGAGTTCCACGACCCGTGCCCGTCGATCACTCGGGCTGGACTTACGAACAACCAACCCGAGTTTCTCGAGGCGATCGACTGCCGCAGTCATCGAGCCACTGGCCAAGCGCACCTTGTCCTGGATCTCTGAGATGGTGAGCGAGCCTTTGTGTAATAGCGCCTCGAGCGCGGCAAAATCCGTGAGGCACAGTCCCGTGTTGGCGATACTCTGCTCAGCGAGCAGGCTCAGCGCGCGATAGCTCTTCGCAATTACCAGCCAGAGCCTAGGCGCTCTCATGCGATCGCCCTTTTTCACCTTTGGTCTCCTAATCAGGCAGCTTGTGGACGTGCCTGGGTGTTGATCCTGCTCTTCGTGGGGGAGGATAACAGGCGATCGACCGAAGCTGCTCCTGCGCCGTGAATCATAAGAAAGGCCGAGGCAGCGATCAACAGGAGATGGTACTCAAAACCTTCGCCTTTCTGTGTCCCAGTCCAGTTCATCCAGAACCCGAACTGAGCATGAACCGTCGCGATGGCAACGATCATGTTGCACAGGACCCCAAAGGCAGCCACGCGGGTGAACAGCCCGAAGATTAGCCCCAAGCCTCCGAAGAATTCCGCCGCGATTGCCAGAAATGCAAACACAGTCGGAATGTGCAGGACTCCCGTGAAGAAGCCCATCGTGCCGTTGAATCCGTAGCCACCAAACCACCCGAGCATCTTTTGGGCACCGTGCGCGAAGAAAATTACGCCGAGCACCAATCGGAGAATAGTCGCTGCCATGTCGTTGTCGGTGGTAGTCAGTTTGCGAATCATAAAATCCTTTCAGGGGCAAGCTCGCTTACCCGCAATTCGATAACACGAAGATTAAGATGATATACCCTCATGTAAGGATTCTTTTTGTCGAGGTAAACGGGAATTAACAGTTAGGATCCAGTGACTGGGTTTCAGCGCGTCGGTGAATCTTGGTTCCGTAGCCGGGCATCCCTGGGTGTCAGCCCGTCGCAGGTTAGGAGCTTCCGCAAGGTTCGCAATGACTTCCGCAGCATGTGATTCAGCCAGATCGTCCAAACGGCGAACGATAATATTGCGACCGATCGGTCTCGTATGACATCTCAGGTATTGTGTTTACCAACCTCAGAGGAGGACAGAGATGAGACCCGCAAGCTCCAGAGATAAGTTCCTGGCGACTGCCGCTACCGCCATGGCTCTGCTTCTGATCATTGGAGTGAATCGCGTTGAATCGCAGACTTCGAACAACGAAATCTCGTCAAAGGCCGGGGATACGATACAAGAAAAGATAGCTCGCGCCATGTCCGCCGGACCAGATAACGTGTCTGAGTCCGCGCGAATCGTCGACACTGACGCGCAGGGCAGGATGGTAGTTCTGCGCGAGGGAAACAACGGTTTTACCTGCATGCCAGGAAATATTAAGGTTGTTGGCGAACCGCCGATGTGTGTGGATGCCGCTTCGTTGCAGTGGTTCGCTGACGCCAAAGCTCACAAACCCAAACCAACCAACACAGTCCCTGGCATCACCTACATGCTGGCCGGAGCCTCTCAGCGAAGCGATTCAGATCCAAATGACACGACGAGCATGCCCATCGACGTAGGTCCCCACTGGATGATCATGTGGCCGTTTGATCCGAAAACTACCGGACTTCCAACGACGCACAAGCCGACTGGTGCGTACATCATGTGGGCTGGATCGCCCTACGCACATTTGCACATCATGGGACGTCCATAAGATGATTCAGCGCGTGGAATCGCTGACAGTCGGATGCAATCGCGAAGGAATCGTTTTTTCCACCTGATGGAGAAGGGCATATGAGCGATCACAGTAAACAAAAATCCGTTAATTCCCGTCGTTCGTTCATTGTCGAGTTTGGCGGCGTAATGGCAGCCGCCACCGCCCTCACAGAAACTACATTTGGCGGAGGTCTGGAACGCGAAAGTCTGCTGGTTGCAGCAAGTGCATCGACACCTGGGTATATGGAGCATCATATTCCGCGAGACGGCGTTTCCCTTCATGTAGAAGACCACGGCAGCGGTAAGCCGGTGGTCTTGCTGCATGGTTGGCCCGACTCTTCTTATCTTTGGCGCAACCAGATTCCATTCCTTGTCGCGAATGGCTTCCGCGCCATTGCACCGGACCAGCGTGGTTTCGGGCGCTCCGATCGCCCGGAAGGAGTGGCCGCATATTCCCTGCAGAACGCGGTCGCCGATTTGGTCGGCATTCTCGACGCGTTGGGCATCGACGCGGCCGACATTGTTGCTCACGACTGGGGTGCCCCTGTGGCATGGCTGACAGCTACTGCCCACCCGAATCGGGTTCGCAGGCTTGTCGTTCTTTCGGTCCCACATCCACTTGCACCATATACGTTGCGGCAGCGGGAGATGGCCTGGTACACGCTGTTTTTCCAGTTCGAGGGAATTGCAGAGGCGTGGCTGCAGCGCGACAACTGGGCACTGTTCCGGGAAATGCTCCGAGGCAATGGCGATGTCGATCGTTACATCTCAGATCTGTCCCGGCCAGATGCTCTAAAGGCATCGCTCAACTGGTACCGTGCGAACCTCGCGCCGCGGCTGCCGGGGCCGCTTCCCAAACTGCCGCCCGTGGAAGCCCCAACCCTCGGCATCTGGTCCTCAAACGACCACTACCTCGACGGTGAGCGCATGAAGATGTCGGGACAATTCGTGAAAGCGCGGTGGCGCTATGAGCAGATTGATGGCGCCAGCCACTGGATTCCATTGGATGCGCCCGACCGACTGAACCAGCTCCTCATCGAATGGCTGGGTTGAAAGCGAGAAGAAAGTTGCATCACGAATACTGCGACGTGGGCATGCTTTTTTTGCAACGCGGCCTGAGCCCCGCTACTCCAAACGATAAGAGCCGTGCGACACATCAGTCCTCACCATTGAAGGGGAGACATATGCCGAATCAAAAGTTCGTAGTGCAACGAAGCCAGGCATCGGCTAAGAGGTCTGGCGAATTTCTGATCGGAAACGATCTTCGTGCTGCCCGACTGGGATTCGGCGCGATGCGAATTACGGGAGACGGAGTTTGGGGCGAACCTGCGGACCGGGCAGAGGCCGTCCGGGTTCTGCGACGCGCTGTGGAATTGGGTATAAACTTCATCGACACCGCAGATTCTTATGGTCCAGGAGTGAGTGAAGAGATCATTGCCGAGGCGCTGCACCCGTATCCGGCAGGGCTGGTGATCGCCACCAAGGGTGGCTTCGATCGACCGGGTCCTGGCGAATGGGTTGAGAACGGAAGACCCGAACACCTGAGATCTGCTTGCGAAGGTAGCCTGCGCCGGTTGCGCCTGCAACGGATTGATCTCTATCAGTTACATCGAATCGATCCGAAGGTGCCGGCCGAAGATCAGCTCGGCACGCTAAAGGATTTGCAGACGCAAGGAAAAATCAAGCACATCGGTTTGTCGGAAGTGAGCGTGAAGCAGATTCAGCATGCACGAACCATGGTTCCGATTGTGAGCGTTCAGAATCGTTACAGCATTACCGACCGCGGATCGGAAGATGTTCTAGAATACTGCGAACAGGAAAAGCTTGGATTTATTCCGTGGTTTCCTCTGGCTGCCGGTCGTGTTTCCGGTTCTGACAGCCCTATCGGTCGTATAGCAGCGCGATGGAAAGCAACCCCGTCCCAGGTGGCTCTGGCATGGCTGCTGGCTCGATCTCCCGTTATACTACCGATCCCGGGAACTTCCAGGGTCGAACACCTTGAAGAAAATGTGGCGGCAGCGGAGTTAAAGATTGATGAAAGCAAAATGCAGGAACTAGACCGTATGGCGCGTGCCAGCTAGGAACGGACCGCGACGGCCTCAGGAGATGACTATGCAAATCGGCATGATCGGTCTTGGAAGGATGGGAGCCA
>Ga0209624_10001982_pt1 | contig 15486 bp, 15 predicted proteins | sample JacPinW_OM2H0_O1_FD_188565 | JGI IMG/M metagenome (GOLD analysis project Ga0209624, IMG submission 188565) | Forest soil microbial communities from Algoma, Ontario, Canada - Jack Pine, Ontario site 1_JW_OM2H0_O1 (SPAdes) (version 2) | ecosystem: Environmental > Terrestrial > Soil > Boreal...
CGATCTTGCCCGTGACATAAGCGTCCTGGTTGAGGTCGACGGCCAACCCCGTGACAATATCCGTCCCGTCGCCCGAAAGATAAGTCGAGTAGGACAAAGTGTACGCCGGAGGTGCGCCCCCTACGGTAAATGCGCTGAGGAAGCCGTGCGTCCCGCAAGATGGTGCGGCACAAGGTGTCACATAAGGCGTTGCTTGAAAAGCAGCATTCGTGCCATTCGTCGGGAAGGTCCCGGAGTTCGTCGAACCGGCAACATAAATATTCTGATTCAGATCGACAACAATGCCGGCCAGCGTATCGACCTCTTCCGCGTCCGTGCCGCCGAGGATGATCGAGTACACCAGTTGCGCGCTCCCTGTGCCCAGCGGATAAATCTTCGAAATAAAAATGTTCTGCTCGCCCGCCGGAACTGCCGATGCATTAGTAGTCGGAAAATTCGTCGACGTAGTTGACCCCGCAAGATAAATATTCAAAGCGGCATCGACCGCCACCGATATCACATTCCCCGGGCTTGCCAGCCCGCTCGGCCCTTCAATACCGGTCGTGCCGCCAAGGAAGGTCGAATAGCTGAGCGTGGGGTCTATGACAAGCTCGCGGCTGTGATCGTATTTGCCAATAGCGAACCCGATTTTATTGTCGGCTAGTTGGCGGAAACTTCCTTCCACCTCTGTCTCGCCGTTGCTCGCCGGTTCTCGCGAAGGCTGCATAGCCGGCTGATAAATGCGAGGCGCGCGGAAGCGTACTTCTCCAGAGGCAGTTGTCAGCACCAGATCGCCCGAGTCGCCCTCCAGAATGCGCGCCGAAGCTCCCTGAAAGCTGACAGCAATTTGGTCCGGATCGGCGCCCGGCGCCACCCGGAAGTCATACTCAAGCTGTCCCTGATTGCCGTAGTAAACCAGATCGACTCCGCGATAAACGCTCGCATATTCCACCCGCCCAAATTGCGGAACGTCGCGGTGCCACTTCGAAGGATTATTCCCGATGAGATAACTGGTCCTCCCCGGCAAAGGCGCGGCGCCGGAAACGCGAGCCGAGGCATTCGCTCCCTCCAGCCGCATCCGAATCACAGAACCCGGCGCTCGCTGAGAACTGAGACCCGACAACTGAGAACTGACCGCTGAATGCTGATTGCTGACCGCCGCAGGCTGCAACGCCAACACCGCCTCGTCCGACGTCAGAAACAACCCATAGCCCGCGCCATGCGCCACGAACTTGACCGGTGCAGCAGTCTGGCCCTGATTCGGCTCGAACACCAGCGGCAGCGCCAGCGACTTCGCCTCCAGCGCCTCACGATCGATGGTCTGAGAACCCGCGGTCTGAGAACTGGCGGCCTGCGAGTCGGCGCCCGCTTTAGCGGAATACCCGGCGTGCGGCGAGCTTCCAAAATGAAATACGATGCCCGCGGCGGCCAATACCACCGCCGCCAGAAAGATGACCGTTAGCCCGTTGCCTCTTCTTTTATCTGTCACCAAACTTCTCACCGAACCTCCTACCGACACAGGGTAATTCCTATTCACTAAGCTCCTCCGAATTCCCCAATTTCCTGAGCTGAGGACAAGACTGGCACACAAACACCGCTGCGGCTCGACGCCCAAGGGAGCGGATGCGTACCTGTCATCAAAATTAGGATTGAACCAAACAAATACTTTTACATCCAACAGATACGCTGTCAAGCCGGGATAGAGTGTGTGGGCCGGATAGTGAGAAGCCGAAAGCCAGCGAAATGGTTGTAAGGGCACAAATCAGGTGACAGGTGAAGGAAAAACAGCTGCCAGGAAAAACGGGTGCCAGCGAAAACTTGCACGGCGAGCTAATGTCCCGTCCCGCAAATTCGCAAGCAAAACTCTGATTGTCATCCTGAGAGCGAAGCGAAGAGCCTATGCATTTTGTTTGCACTACCGGCGCGCTTCAAGTGAGTGATAATGGACTCCAGTCGCTATGCTGCGAATTTGACCTGTGACCCGTCACCGATCACCTGCGACCCGTCACTTATTTTTCCTGAGACTATCAATCTCCCGCTTCAGCTGCGAATAGCGCGACACAATCGTCGCCAGATAGGTGATGTGAATGATCCACGTGAGCGCATAAGCGGCAAAAAGGTAGGCGTTATTACCTTTCATCGGGTGCACCTCATCGGCCGTTCCTCATCATCACGCACCTCATCGCACACTCCCTCGTGGCGCCATCAGCGATTCTAGCGCATGCGCCTGGTCGACCTCGCGCTGCAGCTTCTCTAGCCGATACCGTGACCAGCACACCAGAAACGCAAAGCAAGAAAACGCCAGCCAGTTAATCAGCAGCACATGCAACATGCGCGGATCAATCGATCCGCCTCCGCCCATCACCGGCTGCGGGTGCTGCGTGCGAAAGAACCAGATCGAAAAATAAACAAAGGGCACGCACAGCGCTCCCAGAACGGCTAGCGCAGCAGCCAAAGTAGGCGTCTCTCCGCTCGACGAAAAACGCCGCAGGAAAAGATAGCTGACGTAAATCAGCCAAAGGACCAGCGTCGACGTCAGCCGCATGTCCCAGGTCCACCAGATGCCCCAAACCGGACGCGCCCAGATCGGCCCCGTCACCAGCACAACCGTGCAGAACACCACGCCCACCTCAGCGCTGACCAGCGCCACCCTATCGGCCGCCACCTTGCGCTTGACCAGATAAACAATCGAAGCTCCAAAATTAACGAAGAAGAGCACGAACGCCGTCCATGCGGAAGGCACATGGTAATAAAAAATCCGTTGCACGTTCCCCATGGTCTGCTCGGTAGGAGCCCCGATCAACGCCATGTAAAGCGCATAGACCAGCAAAGCCGCAGTCACCACGCCGAGAATGGGGAAGAGTCGTTTCATTGTGTGTTTGACTTTCGATCACCCGCGGGCCCCATCACCCGATGACCCGATCCCGCTCACTCCGCATTCAACACAGTCTCAAACAAAAGCAGGCACACAGTAGTAAACACCAGATCGTACGTCACAAGCAATGTCATCCAGAAGCGCGCCCCCTCGCCATTCAATATCGCGGTAGTCGCCTGCACCATGGCCAGAATGGCCGGAAGCGAAATCGGAAACAGCAGCAGCGGCAGCATGATCTCGCGGCTGCGCGTCCGCAACGACATGGCGGCGAAAAAAGTCCCATTCACCACCAACGCCCAAGTCCCCAGCACCGCCACCACCAAAAGCTGCCACGCCGGCCCAATCGACCGCAGCCGGTAAAACGCTATGAACAGTGGAGTCATCAATGCTTCCAGCACGCTCACAAAAATGAAATTCCCCACCACCTTCGCCACAAACAACGAGTTCGCCGGAGCCGGCGATACCCTGTAAGCATCCAGCACCTGATTGCGAATCTCTCGCGCCCAAGTCTGATTCAGCGCCACCACCGCCGCAAACAAAAATGCTACCCAGATCAGTCCGCCTGCAATCTGACGCGATTCTTCCGCGCTCGGATCGAATGAAAAACTGAACACGACCACCACCAGCAATGAAAAAAACAGCATCGAGTTGCTCGCGTCCTTCGATCTCCACTCCAGGCGCAGATCTTTGAGCAAAGTGACGCGGGTGATGCCCGCGGGCGCGCTCATGTTGCGCTTTCCTCCGCAATCGCCGGACGTTTCAGCTCCCGCGTGCGCCCGATAATCCTGCCAAACTCCATCCACACAAATTCATCCGCTGTGCCCTCCAGCAGCGAAGCCTGATGCGTAACAATAAGAATTGTCTTCCCCGCATCGCGCGTCCGAGCCAGCAGCCGCACCATCTCTCCCGCCGAATTCAAATCCACATTCGAAAATGGTTCATCGAGCAGCAGAATCTTCGGATCATTCAGCAATGCCCGGGCCAGTGACATCCGTTGCCGCATCCCCTGCGAATACTGCCCCACCGGCCGCGCCAGTTCCGGATCAAGCCCCACCGCCCGAATCACCTCCGCGCACCGCGCATCGCTCGTAATGCCATACAGCCGCGCAAAATACCCAAGGTTCTCCATCCCGCTCATCTCGTCATAGAGCAGCGAAGGATGCGCCATATACCCCACCTGTCCGCAAATGTCGTGAAATTTCTCCGAGCCAAGTCCCGAGCCAAGGATCGAGATCCGCCCACTCGAAGGCCGGTTCAGTCCAGCCAGCGTCCGCAGCAGAGTGGTCTTGCCCGCGCCGTTATCTCCCAGAATGGCGTAAAGCTTCCCGCCAAGAAACTCCGCGGAAACGCCGCGCAGCGCGGCAAAGCGCCCAAATTGTTTAATGAGATTGCTGACCGTGATGACGTGGGCTGGAGCGGTTTCAATCAACAGGGCACACTGGTCGACTCTTTAGTCGTAGATCGCAATTCTCCAACAATCGACCTCGGCTCCACAACTGCTGCTTCATCCATCTCGCCCGGCCTGTTTACAAGCGGGCTTAGCTCGTCACATCGCGTCCTGTAACGCTCGACTCTCAGATCTCGCTGCCGCGTCTCCGCGAAGTCACACCATTCTATTGAGTCACTCGTTCCCTCCAAGAAGCGCTCCATGACCCGTGCTGCTTCTTCCGCAGTCATATTTGGCTTCGACGGCACCCTATTGGGATTTGATTCGAACCACAATGAGGGTGGCCAAAGATTTATGTGGGGGCCACCGTTCCTCCTTGGCCTCCCCATAAGCATTTCCTCGAAGGAATTACTGTTAATTTGCCATGCCGCTGGACCCGGCGCTCGGGCCTGCCGAACCCTGATTCTGCGACATGCTCTTTGCCGGCACAGCCGCTGGAGCGGCGCCCGGCTGCGGTGCGTACTTCGAAGCACACTTCGCCTGCAGTTGCTTAGCATGAAAAACGCCATCGCGTCCGAAACTGCCATCCGCCAAAGCCTGCGAATCATCCTTAAAAGTGTCCGGAGGAGCCTCCGTCCCGGTATACGAAACCGGCAGCGTCAAATCATTTTCCTTCAGCATGAAATCGACGCGCGTCCCGGACCGCTTGATCGACCCCGGCACCACATTGCCCGCCACCCGCAGCCGCTTGGCATAAGCCTCGTTCCCCATGCCATTCAATTCCTTAATCGTCACGTAATAACTCTTACTGTCCTGTACGCCCGTATAAGCCAGATAGCCGAGCGAAACGATAATCAACACCGTGACCGAACCAAATTTCAAATATTTGCTGGTTTCGTTCGACATAGCCGAGGCCCCTATCGAAAAACTCTACGCGCTGGTTGATTGCTGGTCAAGAAGCAGAGGTCCGCGGGCGAGGGCGCCCGCGCCACACGTCCATGGCGGTGCATTTACAATCCTCTCTGCGGGCATATTCAAAACGGCAAAGGCAGGCACCCATTCCATGATCCATCCCTGGCACGACGTCACTCCCGGCGGCAAACTGCCCCACGAGTTCAACACCGTTATCGAGATTCCCTTCGGCTCGAGCGTCAAATACGAACTCGACAAACCCAGCGGCCTCATCAAACTCGATCGCGTCCTGTACTCGGCGGTTTACTATCCCGCCAACTACGGCTTCATCCCGCAAACTCTCGCCGAAGACGATGACCCGATCGATGTTCTCGTCCTGTGCCAGGAGACCGTCGTGCCGCTCACCATCATCCATGCCCGCGCCATCGGCCTCATGACCATGATCGACTCCGGCAAAAAGGATCACAAGATCATCGCCATCGCCACCGAAGACCCCGAGTTCAATGCCTACCGCGAAGCCGCCGAAATGCCGCCCCACCGCCTGCTCATGCTGCGCCGCTTTTTTCAGGACTACAAACAGCTCGAAGGCAAGTCGGTCGAGGTCGACGAAATCCAGCCCGCCACCATGGCCTTTCCCATCATCGAGGACGCCCTCCATCGTTACAGCGAGCAGCGCCGCAAAGGCTTTGAGGGGCCCAAAGCCTGACTAGAATAAAGTCTATAAACTTACTTGACATTAATCAAAAACCGTTCTATATTCAGAATCGTTCCTCCTGACCCGTACCGCTATTCGCCTGGCGGTGCGGGTTCTTATTTTTGCGATTAGAAATCCAGGCCTGCGCTAGCTGCCTTTTTCCCGCTCGAAGGGTTTCTGCATGTAGCGGCGGCACTCTTCGATCGCACCCTGCGTGTTGTCGTTCGTCTGCAGCGCCTGCCGGTATTCATTCACCGCCCGCTCGCGCTGTCCCGTCACATCGAAGATCTTTCCCAGTTGCAGATGGCTCCAAACCTCCGTCCAGCGCGGCTCTCCGTCGCCATTGAGAGATTCCCGATAGGCGTTCGCCGAAGCTTGGTAATTCTTCTGTAGAAAGAACACTTCGGCAATCCGGTAGTGAGCGAGCGAACTGTTCTTGTTCACTTCAAGCGCCTTGTTGAACTCGCTCAAAGCTCCCGCCAGATCGCCCTGCTGCGTCAGTCCCTGTCCGCGCAAAATCGACGCTCGCAGCTTGACCTCTTTGCTGTTGGTCAGCACCCGGTTTTCCGGATCGATCGAGATTCGCCGCGGCCGGCCGAAAGTCTCCACCGAAAACGGCGAATCCGTCCCGACGACTTCTATCCGCTTCTCTTCCGTTCTGCCGTCGGTATCAATCCTCACAGTTACCGGCATGCGGAATAGATCGAGATCCTGCGAGATCGCGCCCACAATGCGGAAACCCTTGTTACTGCCCAGCCGATAGACCGTGTACTTGGCCTTAAACTCAGGAGCACTGGTCGAATCCATCCACTGCGAATAGAACCAGGTCAGCTTCTCGCCCGAGACTTGCTCGGTGAGTTCGCGGAAATCATCGCTGGTCGCTGACTTGCCCGCATATTTCGTGGCGAACTCGCGCATGATCTTCAGATAATCCTTTTCCCCCACCACCCCGCGCAGCATGTGCAGGATCATCCCGCCCTTGTCGGTCACCAGCGATTGAAACTCCGGCGAGAAATAATCCAGCTTCTCGGCGCTCGAGAGCGGCACACTGTCATAAGCAAGCGCGCCCACCGACATATCCTTCACCATCTCCTCCAGCCCCGCTTCCCCCGCCGCGCTCTCCACATAACGCGCTTCGGAATAGCGCGCGAAACCGTCGCTGATCCACCAGTCATTTTTCGACGCCGGACTCACCGACACGCCCCACCATTGATGCGCCAATGTGTCGGCCAGCAAGCGGTAATTCGTCTTCTCCGTAATCGCACGGCTCGAAAGCAGCGCCATCTCCGGAGCCCACGCCGACGGCACCGTCTCATCCGGAATCTCAACGATCTTCAAATGAGTCGATGGCGCGGGACCATATTGCGTCTCGAAGAAAGTGAACGACTTGATCGCCGTCGAAGCATAGTCCGCACCCAGGTTCTGCTTATTCGGCTTGAAGAACACCTGCAGATCGAGCCCCGCTTCGTCGCTCTTGAATTCCTGGAACGTCCCGGCCACGATCGTCCCCGGGAAACTAGGCTTGTCCCACCTGAATCTGAAGGTCTTCGAGTTTGCCAGATCAGGCCCCGCAGGCTTCTTGGCGCCTTTCTCCATGGCCGCAGCGGGTGGTTCCTTCCCGCTCCCAATCACCACCATATGCGCCGGCACGGTCACGCTGATCGTCGAAGTGAAGCGGTTGACGCCATATCCCGCCACCGGAAACCACAGCCCGGAGTAAAGCAGGTAGCTCGTCTCCGGGCCGACGTAAGCCAGCTTTAACCCCGGAACCGGGCTGTCGTCGGCGCTCTCCAGCGTGCCTTCGTATTCAAAAGTAAAAGTGGTGCTGCTATTTTTGGGGATGCTGTCGTTGAGCGAGAACCGCACCGTCGAATCCTGGGTGTTGCGCTCGGGGCTAAGCGGCTTGTTGTTCGCGTCCACCAGCTTAGTGATGCGCAACGCATTGTTCAACTGAAACGTAGCCACGTTAAGGTCTTCGAGCGCCGTCACTTTCACGGTCACGCGCGCCGTCAGCTTGTGATTCTGGGGAAGCAGCTCGACGTTGATCTGGTAGTCGTCCGCGCGCAACCGCGTCTTCTCGGCGGCCGCCGCCGTCCGTCCGCCGCCCAAGGCAACAAACCACCCAAGAAAAATGACAGCAGCTAACCAAAGCGCACGGCGCGCTGGTCGAGAGTGGCAGAGCTTCAAGTAAAGTCTCCTGGCAGGGCTACAATTTCTATGATGTTGATTTTCCCGCAAAAGATGCTGGCAGGACAAGCGTCCGAAGAATTTGTTTCGTTAAAATTCTGTCACAAGACCCTGCGCCCTGGCACCTCGAAAACGACAGGTTGTGCTCCGATCTCCCGTTGCTAAGCCGGCGGCGCCGCACCTTATGCAGTATACCGGTGCAGTATACCGGCAGTTTGCTCCGCGCGCTGGAATGCAGGAGTGCGTTTGCTTCGTGCCGCAGGACAGTTGGATCATCGGTGTAAATTTCCACAACATGCGATCAAAGCATTCCTAGAATGATCTCCGCCGCTCGCTCCGAAGGGTGCGCACCGTCGCTCCCCAGCGAGAGCCGAGCCTTCACTCCGGCAAGCCGCTCGATCATGCGCGCCCGCGGTGCGCCATCGGGAATGATCTTGTTCATCTCCGTGAGAATATTTTCCGCCGTGAATTTGTGCTGCACCAGCTCCGGGACAACCTCCTCCTCGGCGATCAGATTGACCATGGCAAAGTAAGGAATCTTCACCCGCGGCTTGCCCAGCGCATAAGTCAGCGGAGACACCCGATACACCATCACAAACGGAGTGCCCATGAGCGCGGCTTCAACCGTAGCCGTTCCGCTGGCCACAATTCCGGCGCGCGAGTGATAGAGGGAAGCCCGAGCGTCACTGGTCAACGCAAGAAACGGCCCAATCTTCTTGTTCGCCACGTGGCTGTAGAAAAAGAGCTGGTCCTGTACCCACCGCGAATCCAGCGTGGAAGCCACAGGCAGCACAAACTCAAAATCCTTGCCCAACCGCCGTACCGCGTCGATGATCGCTGGCAGGTTGAGCCGAAATTCCTTGCGCCGGCTGCCAGGAAGGATCGCGATCCAAGGCTTTTCCGGGTTCAAGCCGTATCGAATCGCAAACTGCTCGCGCGATATCCCCGGCGCCGGCAGATCGGCCAGGGGATGCCCGACAAACGTCGCGTCGACTCCGCGATCGCGATAGAACTCTTCTTCAAACGGAAAAATCACCAGCGCCTTGTCGACATACTTGCGCAGCAACTTGACGCGTCCCTGCCGCCAGGCCCAGAACTGAGGACAAACGTAATAAACCACCGGAACCCCGCGACGCCGCATCTGCCGCGCCACCCGCCAATTAAATGCCGGCGAGTCAATCACAACAGTAATCGCCGGTTGTTTCTCATCCGCCGCCCGAATCAATTTTCGATAAAGCTCAAAAATCCGAGGCAGCCGGCTAAGAATCTCGGTGATTCCAACGACAGCAAGCTCCTTAGCATCGACAACAATCTCGCACCCAGCAGCAGCCATGCGCTCCCCACCCGCCCCAAAAAACTGAAGCGACTGGCCGTCAAGCGTGGCGCGGGCGCCCCCGCCCGCGGCTTCTGCCGAACTGGAAGCTCCGCGCAGCGCCCCAATCAACTGCGCGCCATACATTTCGCCGGAGGCTTCGCCAGCGGAGATGAGAATGTTCACGTCGGAATTGTAACGGGAGATGACCGTAGGCTCGTTAGTCGTCAGCGTTCGCGGGCGTGGGCGCCCGCTCCAAACCAACTTCCTGATCCTTATACTGCAACTGATACAGCTTGTAATAAATGCCGCGCTGGGCCAGCAGTTGCTGATGCGATCCCATCTCCCGCACCTGGCCTTTATGCATCACGATGATCTTATCGGCGCGCTGAATCGTCGATAGCCGGTGCGCGATGATCAGCGCCGTCCGCCCCTCCACCATGCGGCCGAGCGCGTCACGCACCCGAAATTCCGTCTCCGTATCGACGCTCGAAGTCGCCTCATCCAAAATCAAAATCTTCGGATTGTGCGCCAGTGCGCGCGCAAAACTGATCAACTGCTTCTGGCCCGTCGATAGCGTCGAGCCGCGTTCGCGCACTTCTTCCTTAAACCCTCCCGGCAGGGTGCGTATGAAGTCGGCAAGGTTGACGTCCTCTGCTGCCTGCTCCACATCCTCATCCTGAATGCGCGCCGTCCCCAACCGTATGTTGCCCTCGACCGTCCCGCTAAAAAGAAACGGATCCTGCAACACGACGCCAAACCGCCCACGCAGTTCGTCGAGATTCATCTCCTTGATATCGACGCCATCGATGCGAATCGCGCCCCGCTGCACGTCGTAGAAGCGCATCAGCAGCGAGATCAGCGTGGTCTTGCCCGCCCCGGTATGCCCAACCACGGCAATCGTCTCTCCCGGTTCGAGCACGAAGCTAACATCGCGCAATACCAAATCAGGCTCGCCCGATTGTTCGGCAACGTTATATGCGAACCACACATGATCAAACTCAACCCGCCCTGGCCCCTGCGGCCGCTTCGTAATCGCCGGCGACATCACCTCAACCTTGGTATCCAGCAGCTTGAATACGCGCTCGCCCGCCGCCATCGCCGATTGCAGGATGTTGTACTTCTCGCTCAAATCCTGAATCGGACGAAAAAACCGCTGCGCATACTGCATGAACGCTACCAGCACGCCAATCGTCGCCGTCCCACGAATCACGTCCCCGCCACCAAACCAAATGATGCTCGCAATGGCAAACGCCGACAAGACTTCGACGACGGGGTAATACACCGAGTACGCCATGATCGCGTCTTTGTACGCCTCCATGTGCGAGGCGTTGATCTCGGAAAATTTATGGAGGGCGCGCTTCTCGCGATTGAAAAGCTGCAACACCAGCATCCCAGAAACCGCTTCCTGCAAATAAGAATTAATGCGGGCAATCGCCGTGCGTATGCGCCGATAAGAATCGCGCACCTCATCGCGAAAAATCTTTGTCGCATAAATGATCAACGGAAGCACAGCAAATGTGATCAACGCCAGCTTCCAGTTCATCTTCATCATGATGCCGATGATTCCGGCCAGCACGAAGACATCTTCAAAAATCGAAACCACGCCGGCCGTGAACATTTCGTTCAGCGCATCGACATCGGTAGTGACGCGCGTCACCAGGCGCCCCACCGGATTCTTATCGAAAAACGCGACGTGCATCTCTTGCAGGTGGCGAAAAATCTGCCGGCGCAGGTCGAACATCACCTTCTGCCCAGTCCACTGCATCAGGTAGGTCTGAACAAACTCCAGCGCGAAAGTGAGGATGAGAAGCGCAACGTAGAGCCCGCCAATCTGCGCGATGCCGGTCAGCGGAGCAGGGCTGAGCCGGTCGCCAATCCAGGAATGCGAATTCGGCGATTTCGCCAGGTATTTATCGATAGCGATCTTGGTGAGGAACGGCCCCAGCACGTCCGCCACCGACTTCAAGATGATCGCGCCAAGCGCAACCGCGACGTGCCACTTATAAGGACGCAGATACGCAAGCAGCCGCCGCATCAGCCGCCCGTCGTACGCTTTTCCTAATACTTCTTCTTCCTGATTGGAGGCCATCGGCGGTGCGAGATCAACCAATCCCTGGCGATCTCGCTAGAAGGATTATCTCAAAAACCGCACCGGATTCGATGGCCGCTAGACGCAGGATCGCGCAGACCAAGTGCTTGCCTTGATCTAGCTGGTTCTCCTGAGAGCTTGACCCTTCCTGAGAGCCGGCCTGTTCACGACCAGCTTCGGAGGATTGAACGCATGAATTTTGCCGCACTTCGGGCAGGCGGCAACCTTGGCATTCTGGTCGGCCATCTCTTGCAGAAAATTGGTAAACGTCTCGCCACAGCCCTCGCACAAAACATCAGCCTGCTTATCGCTCATATTTTCTTACTCTCTTCCCACTTAAGATTCAGATGACTCGGAGCCTGCCTTCGTCGCGGCTCTTTTTTTCTTTTATTTTAAGCGATCGTCACTTCCAAGCGTAAGGCACGCCAAAGTAGTTTAGGCCGTAGTTATCGAAACTGCCCTAAGGTAAAAAGGTTAGCGCGCCGCAAAATATAAGGTAGAACTGGGCCTTTCCCATAGAATAAGCACAACATGCCGCTCGGCCTTTATATCTCCGTCCCCTTCTGCCGAACGAAATGCAGCTACTGCAACTTCGCCTCCGACGTCTTCTCGAAGTCGGCCTATGAAAACTACGTTGCTCGTCTGCTCGAAGATATCGCCAACTCCCGCCAGCTTACTTCGCAAGTCGGATGCCCACTCGATTCTGCACTCGACGACACCGTCGACTCCATCTATCTCGGCGGAGGCACGCCCTCCATCCTGGAAGCCTCGCAGTTACTGCGCATCTTCGCCGCCGTGCGCAATGAATTCACCCTGATGCCCGAGGCCGAGATCACCGTCGAATGCGCTCCCGGCACACTCACGCCCACTCTCATTGAAAGCTTGCAGCAATGTGGCGTGAACCGCGTCAGCCTCGGCGTGCAGTCGTTCGTCGATCAAGAGGCGCAGTCGGTAGGGCGGCTGCACGAGCGTGCGACGGTTCTCGAAGAGATTCGCCGTCTGCGCCGGGCTGGCTTCGAAAACATCAATGTCGATTTAATCGCCGGACTGCCGCACCAGACGGCCGATAGCTGGACTTTCTCGGTGTCCGAAGCGATCGCGACGACTGCACCTCACGTCAGCGTATACATGCTCGAGGTCGATGAAGATTCGCGTTTGGGAAGGGAATTGATCGCCGGAGGCGCCCGCTACCACGCTCACTTCGTCCCCGACGACGATAAGACAGCTGACTTCTATCAGCAGGCGTGCGCGAGGCTAACCGCCGCCGGCATTGCGCAATATGAAATTTCCAACTTTGCGCGCAGTGCCGGGCAATCTCGTCATAACCTGAAATATTGGACGCGCCAGCCCTACCTGGGTTTCGGCGTCGACGCACACTCGATGCTAGAGGCTAGTGAGGATGCGCTGGGAACTAAGGCTGTCCGCTTCTCCACTCCCGATTCGCTCGACGCATATATGAACCGCGCCCCGCACACGGTGACGCCGGTCTCCGTGCAGTCGGCCATCGAAGAAAGCTTCTTTCTCGGCCTGCGACTGAACTGTGGCATCGATCTCGAAGGCCTCGGGCGAGAATTTGGGCGAGATGCAGTCGCCGCCGAGGAATCCGCAATTCAGCCATGCCTCCAGGACGGCCTGCTCGAACAACGAGGAAGCGTGCTGCGTCTGACCCCTCGCGGCCGCCTCTTATCCAACGAAGTTTTCGCTCGATTTCTGATCGAAGAAGCGGAAGAAACAAAAGTGGGAACCGGCCACGTGAATCCACGTTAGGTGACCGATAAGTGCCGTTCGGCGTTGGCCTATCCGGTTCCCACCATCTCAAAAACTTGAGGGAGTCCAAGGCTGACGCCCATGTCCATGCCAAAAATGGGCGGCTCGAAGGCCAGGGCCTGTACTCCGGCTTCTCCCGAAAGACTGATCCACGCCACTCGAAACTGCGAGCGCGCTGCCCCCAATTGTACGTCCAGCACTTCACCCGCCTGGATTTTAGCGCGCACGCCCACCAGCACTGCCCCACGGTTGCTGATGTTTCTCACCCGAACCAGCTCCGCGAAAGGATGCGCCATCTTGTCCACTCCCCAGATGCGTACCGGCAACTCCAGGGTTAGTCTGCGCTCTTTTCGCCGATCCATTTCCACTCCCAAACTGAAACGCAGCATAACCGCTGACGCCGCAAAATAAAACGTCACATCGGTTACCCGCGCAGAGTTCCCGAGGTTACCTTGTATCCGCGAAGCATAACGGGAAGGGCGGCGTGGGCTTTTGAGAGCCGCAGCTTTTGGGTGGCGCCGCGTCGCAGCGCTGCGATAGCAGCTTTATCCTGCCTGCGCCTTGCGGGCGCCGAGGTAGCAGTGCGCCAATGCAAAGAGCCAAACTCAGTCGAAGTCTTTCATCGAACAGGCGCCCGCCCCGCGAGGATCGCCGCACGAACCGCACGGTCCCCCACCCGAGGAAGACGACTGAGACGCCGCTCCGCCCTTGGTCGACACGGCGAACACCGAAAGCTGCGGCTCCAATTTTGTGCTCTCGCATTTCGGGCAGGCCGCTTTCTGCTTGCCAAAGATTAGAGCCTCAAATTTATGGTCGCATTCCTTGCAGGCGTACTCGAAGATAGGCATGAAGAAAACTCCGCGAATAAAGTTACTAACTCTATTTAAAATCAAAGTGTGAGCATCACGCAAACACCGGAAGATAAGCGTCCCTTCACGCCGCGCCGCTGGCTGAACGGCGGACACGTGCAAACCGTCGCCAGCTTTTTAATCGCGCGTCGCCTTAAAGTGCCTCCGCCCGAGGAGCGTCTCATCGAAGTCGAGCCCGGTGTCCAGGTGCTTTGCCACTGCCACTGGCAAGCGGATCGCGCCCATGCCTTGACCATCATCATCGTGCATGGGCTTGAAGGCTCGAGCGAATCGCAATACATGCTGGGTATTACCGACAAGGCCCTCGCCGCCGGGATGAATGTGGTCCGTTATAACCAGCGCAATTGCGGTGGCACGGATGCGCTCGCGCCCGTGCTCTATCACTCCGGCCTGTCGAATGACGTGGCGGCGGTGGCCCGCGAAGTCATCGCTCGCGATGGCATTTCGCGCCTGGCGCTGGTCGGCTTTTCGATGGGCGGAAACATCGTTCTGAAGTTGGCCGGCGAGTGGGGAGCCCAAGCCCCGCCCGAGTTTCGCGCCATCGCCGCCTGTTGTCCGGCGATCGATCTCGCGACCTCAGCCGATACGCTGCACCAGCCTTCCAATCGCATCTACGAAAAATACTTCTTGTGGGCGCTTCGCCGCCGCATGATCCAAAAGGCCCGTTTGTTTCCCGGCCATTTCGATTTGCGCCGCCTGCGCGGCATCTGCAGCCTGCGCGAGTTCGATGACAAAATTACGTCTTTCTATTGCGGATTCACCGGCGTCGACGACTATTATGATCGGGCGTCAGCGGCCCACGTTGTCCATCGAATCGCAGTGCCGGCGCTTATTTTGTACGCTGCCAATGATCCCTTCATTCGCATCACGCCCGAGACGCGCAGGAAGATTTCTTCAAACCGGAATATTACTTTCGTGGAAACGAAAGATGGCGGGCACTGCGCCTTCATAGGTCAACCCTCGAAATCTGGAGGCGGGGCGGCGTCCACGAATAATGGCCGAGACGACGGTTATTGGGCTGAGCACGAGATTGTGAACTTCCTGCGCAAATTCTAATTCCAGTTCTAATGATTGGTTTTGGTTGGACAAAGTATGGATGCCGACTTTTCGATCGAACTGAGTCACGACGATGCGGTTCTGGATTTCCCGTGGACAGATCCAGACGGCAAGCTGGTTTATGTCGATATCAAGCGGTGTCCAGAGTTGCTATCACAGATTGAAGAGGCCGAAAGATTTCCTGAACTGAAGGAATTTCTTCGGATAGTAAACTCGCCGCGAAGCTGGCTGGAGACGGCGAAGTGCGACGCGTGGACGACAACCGAACTGAATGCCGAGGAAGAGATTTACGGCGCGTCTCATAAGTTCGCAAGTTATGTCGATGTGGTGTTGTCGGGTATAGACGCCCGACAACA
>Ga0209624_10001983_pt1 | contig 15484 bp, 11 predicted proteins | sample JacPinW_OM2H0_O1_FD_188565 | JGI IMG/M metagenome (GOLD analysis project Ga0209624, IMG submission 188565) | Forest soil microbial communities from Algoma, Ontario, Canada - Jack Pine, Ontario site 1_JW_OM2H0_O1 (SPAdes) (version 2) | ecosystem: Environmental > Terrestrial > Soil > Boreal...
AGTTCGAGCTGGGTAACCGAGTCGTTTATCCCGGCGGCGAGATCAGAGACGTTCACGTAGTGGGCCACCCGGTTTTCAGCCCCTCCGGCGACCTTACTGAGTTCGTGGGTACCATGATGGACGTCACCGAGCGCAAGCGGGGAGAGCAGGCGACCCGTTTGCTGGCTGCCGTTGTGGAATCCTCGCACGATGCGATTGTGAGCAAAGATCTGGATGGCACAATCACCAGTTGGAATAAGGCCGCAGAACGACTGTTCGGCTATACCGCGGAAGAGGCGGTCGGCCAGAATATCCTGCTGATTATTCCGCCTGGCCGTCGTGACGAAGAAATAACGATTATTGAACGGTTGACGCGAGGCGAGCAGATCGACCACTTCGAGACGGTCCGCATGGGCAAGAACGGCAGCCTGCTCGACGTTGCTCTAACAATTTCGCCCATGAGGGATGTCGCGGGTCGCATTGTTGGAGCATCGAAACTGGCACGGGACATAACCGAACGCAAACGTGCCGAAGAAGCTTTGCGCCAGGCACAAGCGGATCTCGCACGCGTCAACCGCGTGACCACCATGGGTGAGCTGACTGCCTCCCTAGCGCACGAAGTGAATCAGCCGATCGGTGCTGCCGTCACCAACGCGAGTACTTGCTTGCGCTGGCTGGCGGGCGACACACCAAATCTCGAAGAAGCGCGCGCGGCTGCTCTAAGAGTCGTCACCGACGGCAGGCGTGCGGCGGAAATCATCAGCAGGGTACGCCAGCTTTTCAAGAAGGGTACTCCGGAGAGGGAGTTGGTTGACGTAAACGAGGTCCTTCGAGAGATGACCGTCCTCCTTCAAGGCGAGGCATCGCGACACAACATATCAGTCCGGACAGAACTGGCGGCAGATCTTCCCCAGGCCATGGGGGACCGCGTGCAATTGCAACAGGTGTTGATGAACCTGATCGTGAACAGCATCGATGCGATGAAGACCGTGGATGGGATGCGGGAGCTCGCCATCAATTCTCGGCTGCTGGAAAACGAGGTCATCCTGGTGTCCGTCAGCGATACCGGCGTGGGGCTGCCCCCACAGCAGGCGGATCAGGTTTTCAATGCCTTCTTTACCACCAAGCTTCATGGCACCGGCATGGGACTTCGCATCAGCGGAAGCATTGTGGAATCGCATGGCGGCCGCTTGTGGGCCGAAGACAACGCTCCGCGCGGCGCACGTTTTCACTTCACGTTGCCAACCAAAATCGAGGCTAACGAATGACACCCGCTGGCGCCCCTACCGTGTTCGTCGTTGATGACGATTCCGGTATGCGCGCGGCCATCGAAGGCCTGCTGAAATCAGCCGGACTGCGCTCGGGGTCCTTCGGCACGGCGGAAGGGTTCCTGCGCAGCAACCGTCCGGACGCGCCCAGTTGCCTGGTTCTGGATATAGGTCTCCCCGGAATCAACGGCCTGGACTTCCAGCAAAAGTTGGCTGACGCGGGCGTACAAATTCCCATCATCTTCATCACTGGCCATGGAGATATTCCGATGACGGTGAAGGCCATGAAATCCGGCGCGGTGGAGTTTCTAACCAAGCCGTTTCAGGATCAGGATTTGCTGAATGCGATCCAACAGGCATTGGAGCGCGACCGGGTGAGACGCCAACAGCAGAGTGGGCTTGCCGAGCTGCGAAAGCGTTATGAGTCCCTCACCGCACGCGAACGCGAGGTGATGAGCCTCGTGGTTTCGGGGAAGTTGAATAAACAAATTGCCGCCGAACTCGGGACCAGTGAAATCACAGTCAAGATCCACCGCGGCCACGCCATGCGGAAAATGAAGGCTGAATCACTCGCGGAACTGGTCAGAATGGCGGCGAAGCTTGAGCTCGCGCCCGGTAAAAAGTAGCGCCGTCGTCTCACGAACCATCCGCACCTCTCAGCAGCTAATACCAACGTATAATTGCGCCGCTTTAGCCTAACTTGCTATTTTCCTCCTATGATCGCCCAGGGGAAAACCAGACCAGTTGCGGTTGTTGATGATGATGACTTGATGCGCGGAGCATTGCTGGGTCTGCTGAAAGCGGTGGGCCTCCCGGCGCAAGAATTTTCTTCGGCGGAGGATTTTTTGAATTCCGGCCTGCAGCATGAGGCCGGATGTCTAATCGCAGACATCCGCATGCCGGGAATCTCCGGCCTCGAGCTGCAGGCAAAACTGAACGCAGAACATTGCAGGATTCCGATCATCTTCATCACGGCCCATGGCGATGAAAAAATGCGGCTGCATGCATTGCGAGCAGGCGCGGTGGAGTTTCTGGCAAAGCCCTTCGACGACGAAGCCCTGCTCGTAAGTGTTCGAGCCGCTCTGGCAAGTTAATCCTGATAAGGAAATGTGCGCGTAGGCATCAGGAGGTGCTCTATGGGAGCATTGGCAAGATTCGGGTCCGGTAACCAGCACCACAATCAACGCAGATTCGAGCAGTTGATAGGGAACAGTCCTGCGCTGGAATCGGTCCTTGGGCACGTCGAACGCGTGGCGCCGACGGACTCCACCGTTCTTCTTCAGGGCGAAACCGGTACCGGCAAGGAACTGATCGCGCGCGCGATTCACAATATCAGCTCGCGCTGCGGACGCCCCTATATAAAACTGAATTGCGCTGCGATTCCGTTCGATTTGCTGGAAAGCGAACTTTTTGGCCACGAGCGGGGCGCTTTTACCGGCGCGATCGCGCAAAAAGTCGGCCGTTTTGAACTGGCCGACAAGGGCACGCTCTTTCTGGATGAGGTCGGCGATATTCCATTGGCGCTGCAGGCGAAACTTCTGCGCGTATTGCAGGAGCAGGAATTTGAGCGCTTGGGCAGCACGCGCACCCACCAGGTGGACGTTCGGCTCGTGGCTGCGACCAATCGAGACCTGGCGGCCATGGTGAAGAGGGGCGAATTCCGCAGCGACCTCTACTATCGTTTAAACGTGTTCCCGATTACTTTGCCACCGTTGCGCGCCCGCCGCGAAGATATTCCAGACCTTGTGCAACATTTTGTCGAGATTTACGGCCGCCGGATGGGCAAGCAAATCGAGCACGTTCCGGCGGAGACGATGTCGGCGTTCACTTTGTACGAGTGGCCGGGGAACGTTCGCGAGTTGCAGAATTTTATCGAGCGCAGCGTTATCTTAAGCGATGGGACGGTGCTATGTCCTCCTCTCGCGGAACTAAAACAGTCCACCGGTGCCGAATTGCCGGAAGCAACAACTCTGCACGACGCGGAGCGGGACCACATACTGAAGATTCTCAAGCAAGCTCGCTGGGTCGTCGCCGGTCCTAGTGGCGCTGCTGCACGCCTGGGGATCAAGAGATCCACGCTTTACTTCCGCATGCAAAAGCTGGGCATTTCACGTTTCAGCAACCAGCAGCTTCCCGCGTGACAGGCTCGCAATCCGGCGTGCCATTCCCGAAGCCTCGCGACTTCTCTTACAAATAAAACTCTGTAAGTGCAGTGGTCCTGCGGCGCCAAGCGCATCCACTTCGGATTCGTTTCCTCTTTGTCGCGAACTCGCTCTTCACGCTGAAGTGCACGGTGTCAACCTGCTGACGAGCATCCAGCCCGTTGGATACTTTCATCGCCGGTCCCAGGGTTTGGTTTCAACTCCTCGGGCCTAAGCGCCAATATTTTCAATCGCTTCCTAAAATCGGAATCGCACTCCGGTCTGGCACCGAAGCTGCATCATCCCAGTCTGACGCAAGTAAAAATGACAGAAGTTGACGCTGTCCGATTCTGCCGGCAAAAAGATTGAGGATCTGAATCATGTGGATCGTTCGACTTGCACTGCGGCGCCCTTACACCTTCGTGGTGATGGCCGTACTTATCCTAATCTTGGGATCACTCGCGATCGTGCGCACCCCCACCGACATTTTTCCGAACATCAACATTCCGGTGATCAGCATCATCTGGAGTTATAACGGCCTGGTCCCAGACGACATGAGCGACCGAATCGTCAGCGTCACAGAACGCGCTCTTACTACAACCGTTGACAACATTGAGCACATCGAATCCCAGTCGCTGTACGGCACCGCGGTGGTGAAAGTGTTCCTGCAGCCCACCGCGAACATTCAACAGGGCATTGCACAAATCACGGCGATTTCTCAGACTCAGCTTAGGCAGTTGCCGGCCGGAACCACGCCCCCTCTTGTTTTGGCTTACAGCGCATCGAGCGTCCCCGTCCTGCAGTTGGCCCTTTCGGGCCAAAACCTGTCGGAACAACAGCTCAACGACTATGCCCTGAATTTCATTCGTACCCAGCTCATCACCGTGCCTGGCGCCTCGGTTCCTTATCCGTATGGCGGCAAACAACGCCAGGTGCAAGTGGACCTGAATCCGACCGCGCTACAGTCCAAGGGGCTGTCCGCGCTGGACGTGGTGAATGCCATCAGCGTGCAAAACCTGATCCTGCCCACCGGGACGTCCAAGATCGGCTCCAGGGAATATGACGTCTCCATTCCCAACGCGGCGCCGCAAACGATTGAGGACCTAAATCGCATCCCGATCAAATCAATAGGCGGCACCACCATTTACATCAAGGACGTCGCCTGGGTGCGCGATGGCTTCCCTCCGCAGACCAACATCGTGAAAGTTAACGGGCAGCGCTCGGTATTGCTCACGATCCAAAAAGCAGGAGACGCATCCACGCTGAACGTGATCTCAGGCGTCAAAGCGCTGTTGCCGCATATCAAGACTACCGTTCCGCCCCAGCTACAGATACAACCGCTGGCCGATCAGTCGATTTTCGTTCGTGGCGCGATCAGCGGCGTAGTTAGGGAAACTCTGATCGCCGCATGTCTCACCGCTTTCATGATTCTCACTTTCCTGGGCAGTTGGCGCAGCACCCTGATCATCGCGACCTCCATCCCACTTGCCATCTTGACCTCCATCATCGTGTTCAGCGCGATCGGTGAAACGATCAACATCATGACCTTAGGCGGGCTCGCCTTGGCGGTCGGGATCTTAGTTGACGACGCTACAGTCGAAGTCGAGAACATCAATCGCAATCGCGACGCGGAACCGGAGAAGGACATGGACGAAGTCGTCCTGGACAGTGCTGCGCAAATTGCAACACCCGCGTTCGTGGCCACGCTTTCGATCTGTATCGTGTTTGCTCCGATGTTTTTGCTGTCCGGCGTAGCGAGATATCTCTTTGTGCCGCTCGCCGAGGCCGTGGTTTTCGCCATGTTGGCGTCTTACTTTCTCTCCCGGACGATCGTCCCAACCATGGCGAAGTATCTCTTGCGCGGCGATGACAAGAAGGCCGGCGCCGCGCCCTCCCGAAACCCGCTGGTACGGGTTCAGAAGCGCTTTGAGGAGGCCTTTGAAAGCTTCCGTCAAAGGTATCACCGCTTGATTGAGCTCTGTCTCGATCACCGGCGTGCCTTCCTGATTGCGTTCTTCGCCTTCTGCCTTGGCTCGCTGGCAATTCTGATTCCTTGGCTGGGCCAGGACTTCTTCCCCAGTGTGGACAGCGGCAGTTTCAAACTTCATCTACGCGCCCCCACGGGAATGCGTATCGAAGAAACAGCCAACCTGTGCGATCTGGTGGAGCAGTCGATTCGGAGGCAGATTCCAGCCAGCGAAGTCCAGAGCGTCATTGACAACATCGGCCTGCCCTACAGCGGTATCAATCTTTCCTACAGCAATTCCGCGCCGGTTGGTACGCAGGACGCCGACGTTCTGGTAAATCTCTCCGCCGATCACCAGCCCACGGACGATTACATTCGCCAACTTCGTCTGACGCTCCCGAAAGAATTCCCCGGTGTGACCTTCGCTTTCTTGCCCTCCGACATGGTTGGCCAGATCCTCAATTTTGGTCTGCCGGCTCCGATCGATGTGCAGGTTGTAGGGAACGACCTGGAGGGCAATCGGCGTTATGCAGACGCGCTGTTGAGCAAATTGAAATACGTAACCGGAACGGCGGATCTGCGGATCCAGCAGCCATTCGACGAGCCTTACCTGCGTTACCGCGTGGAGCGCACTAAATCGGAAGAGCTTGGATTTTCGGCGCACGATATTGCGCAGAATCTTCTGGTGTCGCTCAGCGGCAGCTTCCAGACTTCGCCGACATTCTGGGTAGATCCGAAGAACCGCGTCAGCTACCAAATCGCGGTGCAGACGCCGCAATATCGCGCCGACACGTTGCAGGATATTGAGAACATTCCAATCACCGGTACAGACCCTAACGCTCCACCGTCAATCATGGCCAGCTTGGTCTCAATGAAGCGGGGAGCGGGTATGGCAGTCGTCTCTCACTACAACGTCGCGCCGGTGATTGACATCTTCGGCGCTCCGTCGGGACGCGACCTGGGCGGCGTATCCCGGGACATCAACAAAATCATTCAGGATTCGCGCCAGCAACTGCCCCGCGGGTCGCAAGTCATCGTTCGTGGACAGGTGCAGACGATGCGCGCCTCTTACGTCGGCCTGCTGAGCGGCTTGGCGTTCTCGATCGTGCTCGTGTACCTGCTGATCGTGGTCAATTTTCAGTCCTGGCTGGATCCTTTCATCATGATTTCAGCTTTGCCCGCGGCACTTGCGGGGATTGCCTGGTTCTTGTTTATCACGCACACGAATTTGAGCGTGCCGGCCCTCATGGGAACGATTATGTGCATGGGCGTCGCAACCTCCAACAGTATTTTGGTGGTGAGTTTTGCTACGGAAAAAATGATGGAAGGAAAGGATTCCGTTGCAGCCGCGGTGGAGGCGGGCTTCACGCGTTTTCGCCCGGTGATCATGACCGCCCTGGCCATGATTATCGGCATGATCCCCATGGCTCTCGGACTAGGAGACGGCGGCGAACAAAACGCTCCCCTCGGCCGGGCGGTGATTGGTGGACTGCTTTTCGCCACGGTTTCAACGCTGTTCTTTGTGCCGGCATTCTTCAGCTTATTGCAGAGTGGCGCGCACCTGCGTCCGGCCACAACTGGAAACAAGAACTAGGCGCTAATTTATGTGGAGTCCCACTTATGCCATCTCAAGCTGAATCTGGAACACAGAGCGGCGGAAATTCAGTCCGCGCGGCAAACGCAGGAATAAGAAAAACTCCGCACCGGCGATGGCTGATTTTGGCAATCGCGCTGATTGTCGTGGCCACTCTGCTGGTCTCCGGAATCTGGTCGCGCGTCAAGGCCAATAAATCCTTGCGCGCGGAGACGGCCCAAGTCGCCCTCACAGCGGTGTCGGTGGTCTCGCCCAAACAATCCACCCCGGCCCAGGAGATCATTCTTCCGGGTAACGTTCAACCCTACATTACTTCGCCGATCTATTCGCGCACCAACGGATACCTCAAGAAGTGGTACTTCGACATCGGCGCGCACGTCAAGCAGGGCCAGCTTCTGGCGGTAATCGAAACTCCGGAAGTCGATCAACAGCTGCAGCAAGCGCGCAGCAACCTGCAAACCGCGCGGGCCAACCTCGATCTCGCCTCCATCACCAAAACCCGGTATCAGGGACTCTTGAAAGCTCATGCAGTGTCGCAACAGGACGTGGACAACGCAGTGGGCACTTATAACGCGAACAAGGCCATCGTCGAAGCAGACCAGGCAGCCGTGGACCAATACACCGCATTAGTATCCTTTGAAAAAATCTACGCCCCATTCGACGGCGTGATCACCGCGCGCAACACCGACATCGGCGACCTTATCAATTCCGGCAGCAACAGTGCCGCGAAGACCGATCTCTTTCACATTGCGCAGCCCGGAGTCCTGCGCGTTTACGTGAACGTTCCAGAGGAATACTCGCAGGGAATCAAAGTCGGCATGACCGGAACCCTCGCACTTGCCGAGTTTCCCGGGCGTCAGTTCAAAGGAAAGGTGGTGCGCACGGCCGATGCCATCAACGTGACCACCCGAACGTTGCTCATCGAGATTGACGTGGACAATCCCTCCGGAACACTGCTCACCGGATCGTATGCAGAAGTCCACCTCGCGGTGCCGACGCAGAATTCCACGTACCTGATTCCGGTTGATTCACTGCTGTTCCGCACGGAGGGTTTACGCGTGGGCGTCGTCAAATACGGGAAAGTCGAGCTCGCCACCGTGATTCCCGGCCACGATTTTGGCAATCAAATAGAGATTGTCTCGGGCCTCAAGCCGGACGATCAAATCATCATCAACCCTCCCGATTCAATCCTTCAGGGCCAGCAAGTCCAGATCGTTCAAGCCTCCTTGCCGGGAGATCCCAAATGAGAAAGCCTCGAACGATGACCAAAGACGTGACCCGAAAAATGGAGTGTGTTGAAAACCCTCTGCAAGGACTCTTGCCCGGGATTCTCTCGGCGTTAGCGCTGGTGCAGCTGAGTGGATGCTCAGTCGGCCCTAAATACCACACCCCCACGGTGGAAACTCCTGCCGCCTATAAGGAGGTCGGAGACTGGAAACCAGCTCAACCCAACGATCAGAATCTCGGCGGAAATTGGTGGGAGCTATTTCAGGATCCGCAACTCAACGCCCTCGAACAGCAGGTTGATGTCTCGAACCAAAACCTGAAGGCCGCCGAAGCTCAATACACGCAGGCTCGCGCGCTGCTCCGTTACTACCGGGCCGATTACTTTCCCACCGTAACGGCCGGTCCTTCCGCCACTCGAACGCGTGTATCCCAAAATGCGCCGCCGCCGGGTTCGCAGTTTGATGGTATTACCTACAGCAATTTTCAGGCGCCGATCAACGTTTCCTACGAGGTCGACGTCTGGGGCCGGGTTCGCAAAAATGTGGAGTCTTATCGGGAACAAGCGCAAGCCAGCGCGGCTGATTTAGCTACAGTGAACCTGAGCATGCATGCGGATCTCGCGATTGACTACTTTCTCGCGCGCAGTCTGGACGCTGAAGAACAACTCCTCAATTCCACCGTAACACAGTATGAACAAGCCCTGGACTTGATCCAGAGTCGTTATGATGGCGGCATTGCTTCCGAAGTAGAGGTCCAACAAGCCAGCACTCAGCTGGAGACAACCCGCGCCGAGGCAATTGACGTGGGAGTCGCCCGCGCGCAGTACGAACACGCAGTTGCGATCCTCATCGGGAAACCTCCCGCGGAGTTCACTCTTCCTCCGCTGCCTCTTACAGCACCACCTCCGCCCATTCCCGTCAGCGTGCCCTCGGAACTGTTGCAAAGACGCCCGGACATCGCAGCCGCCGAGCGACGGGTCGCATCCGCCAACGCCCAGATCGGAGTCGCGAAATCGGCTTATTATCCGAGTATCAATTTAGGCGCCTCGGGGGGATTTGAAAGCATTAGCATCACGACCTTGCTACAGGGGCCGAGCGGACTATGGTCTGTTGGGCTGGTTGCCACCGAAACACTCTTCGACGGAGGAAGGCGCCGCGCTGCCTCCGACCAAGCCATCGCCGCGTACGATCAAACGGTCGCCAACTATCGCGAGACCGTGCTGGGAAGTTTCCAACAGGTGGAAGACAGCGTAGCTGCCTTGCGAATCCTCGAGCACGAAGCTCAGGTTCAGGACAAAGCGGTGATCGCGGCGCAGAGGTATCTTGAGCTCGCGAACACACGCTACACCGGCGGCGTCACGAGCTACTTGGAAGTAACAACCGCGGAGACCGCCGCTCTCTCGGACGAAGTCACTGCGGTTAATATTCTTGGCCGGCGCATGGTGGACGCAGTCTCGCTGGTGCAGGCCCTCGGCGGGGGATGGGATCGCTCTGCATTGCCCGCGCGCCCCGAATGCTGCGGCAAACTGATTACCCAATCAAGGTAATGCCACTGAGGGAGGTGCAAACATGAAGGTCGGAATTGTAGGCGCAGGCCAAGTGGGAACTGCCTGCCTTCTGTCGCTGGTGATGCGCGGGAGCGCCAGTGAAATCGTACTGATTAACAGAGATCAAAAGAAGGCCCGTGCCGTCGCGACGGACGTGCGATACGGCGCGGCGCTCCTGCCTCGCGTTGATGTGCACGACGGCGAGTATGCAGACCTGGCCGGTGCGGCTGTTGTGATGGTTACAGCGGGAGTGAATGAAAAGGCCGGGGGCGCGACGGACCGTAGCGATCCACTCGGAAGACTTCGATTGCTCCAGGCGAACACGACCGTCTTCCAGGACATCGTGCCGAAAATCCATAATGTCGCTCCGGAAACGCTGATTTTGGTGGTAAGCGACCCCCCGGATGCCCTCGCTGATGTGGTGCGGATGTTAGGACACGAACGAGTGCTGAGCACCGGAACGTCACTCGACACATTGCGATTCCGCTACCACCTGGGGCGGCGCCTGAACGTCCGCGCGAAGGATGTTGATGCGCAGGTGCTGGGTGAGCACGGCACGTCGTCAGTGTTCCTGTGGTCTTCGGCGCGCGCCGGCGGACGAAAGGTCATGGATCTGCTGGACGAGAATTCTAGCGGTACGGACAAGCTTCGCGAGGACGTAGAGCGAGAGGTACGCTACGCCAACATCACGATTATTGAAGGAATCGGAGCCAGCCAGTACGGTATCGGAATGGTTTGCGCCTGGCTGACGGAGATGATTCTTCGAGATGAGCGGGCGGTTATTCCCATCGGCTGCTACAACGCGAAATTCGGCGTGACACTTTCGCTGCCGAGCGTTGTCGGCCGGCGGGGCGTCGAACGAATTATCGAGCCCGAGATGTCCGAGTCAGAACAGCAGATTTTGCGGCGGAGCGCCGAAGCGATCCAAGAGGCGCTCTCCCGGCTGAATCTTTCGAGCAATCGGGCAAGAGCATGAGTTTCATGGGCCAGTGTGTGAACGTCTCAGACTTCGCTAGCACGAGCGTAGTGAGCGAGGATTTCCCCAATTGCTGAAGGTGGTGATCGGGAGTTACTGTCGGCGGTGGTTGTTTTTCTGGCGTGTGACGCCGCGCGGGTGGTCACGGGAGCCACTTACGATTTCACGGGCCGGCAATAGCGCACACTACGCGGGATGAAGGCTGAGTCCAACGAGGTTCGATGACTCGTTATATTCGCGAGACCGATGCATGGCTTCCCTTCGGGCTTGCTTTTGTTGGCGGATATGGCGATGCCGCTGCCTTCGTCCTCGCAAAGACATTCACCGGACATGTGACCGGCAACTTAGTGCTAGGGGCAATAGCAGTGGCTGCTCACGATTGGCGGGCTATGCTCGGACACGTCTCGGCCATTGTTAGTTTTTTGGTAGGGGTTCTCGTGAGTGTGCTTGTCGCGCGCCCTCTCAAGGCATGGTCATCGTGGCCGTTGCTTACCACCATCATGGGGATAGAAGTGATTCTGATTGTGGCCGCTTCATTCGCACTGGCATCAGACGTTGCCCACGGAGTTGAAATATTTGTGATCTTTGTGTCTTTAGCACTCGGGCTGCAAAATGGAGCATTTCGTAGTGTCGGTGGCCTCAGCGTTCATACCACATATCTCACGGGGATGATTACAAGACTAATCTCTACGGAAGTTGAAGATCATCTCTTCGCAGAAGTGCCTGCGCCGGTGAGAGTTCCCGACCCCCGTATCGGAGTTCTCTGCGGAATCTGGGCCACCTTTGTCCTAGGTGCAGGGATCGGAGCGGCAATAGTTCTTCACTTTAAAGCGCTCGGGATGCTCGGGACTGCACTGCTCTTGATGACATTGATAGTGCACAATTCCAAGAGTGGTTCTGGAAATCGCGATAGCGGTTGCCCTGAAACTGGCCGAGGATGAAGTCTTACGGTTCGGCCGGATTCCAGATATTTTGAGAGTGAGAAGAAGATGGCGCTGCCCTCTAAAGTGCGCAGTCTTAGTGGGAAAGGTTCAACGTCGAACCGGCGCTTCCGAGGTCAGTTCTGGGGTCAGTTGGTTTCGTGATTACGCGCGCTCAGCTTTCTCTGCTACTACCCATCATTTTTTGCCTCCTCTTGTTCTTCGCCAGATTCAAGCAGCGGTGGCATCCATCCTTCTGGATGGCCGATTTCGCGGCTGCGCTCTGTCATAGCTTCAACCAACAGCGTGATTTGGTCAGGACTGCCGTCTGAATGAACGGTTATCGCCGGTCTGCCTTCGCATCGGTCGCCGATTTCACGAATCGCAGAGATGTTTCCTTTCTTGCCCATCTTCACGACCCGCGCTGCAAGAGCGGCGGCATTTGAGTTGATTTCAAAAGTCTCGTCCGGGTCAGCGGCGACCAAAGCTCTGAGTGCTTCAGAATATTTCTTGTAGCTCGGCCGACCACCTGGATTCGCGCTGGCACCTTTTTGAAAACGTGTAGACGCACCAATAGTATTTCCTGGCAAGAATGATTCCCCTCTAGGGCGCTTTTTAAGACGAGGCAGTTTGCGCCTCAGAACTGGGCTTAATTTCTGCTTCCTCTCACGCTTCGCAGGCTTTGAGAATTTCGTTTTCTCAAACGGAAATGGGTCACCAATCGCCATCAGCTTTTCTCCACTACTGCCACTCGTTTATTGCATCTGGTAGGAAGTTACTGGCGGGGTCGGAAAGTCCTGTACCGCGCAAAACGTGGCATTAGAAAACCCATCGAATTCCAGCAGTATTGTTTTGCGAAAAACTCAGGCTTCCTGCTGGTTCCGTGAGCGGGCTAGAAGTCTTTAGCAAACTGAAGATTGCTAACGCACGCCACTAGTGAAATCACGTGTAGTGCGTGTTTCTACGCTTTCGAGATGAAAACCGCTTAAAAACGCTCCCAACCGTGAGGAATGCAAGCCTAATCGAGTCTTTTTCGAGTCTGGGACTCGGATTTGCCCTTTCACTATGACGGGCAGACCGTTACCTTCCGCTCACGGCTGCACGAATCAGACTTCAACAAGCCGAAGGAGTGAAACGATGAAGGCAGCAATCTATGGACGCGTTAGCACCACGGCTCAAGATACGAACTTGCAGATGCGGGAAGTGCGCCAGTTTGTTCAACGGCGCGGTTGGCAGATCGCTGAAGAGTACATCGACAAGGGAATCTCAGGCAGCAGAGAGAAGAGACCAGCGCTCGACAAATTGATGTCCGAAGCCAAGCGTCGCCGATTTGACGCCGTTGTCGTCTATCGCTATGACCGATTTGCCCGCAGTCTCCGGCATCTCGTCAATGCACTGGAGGAGTTTCGAGCGCTGGGAATTGAATTTGTCTCAATCCACGAAGGCGTAGACACGAGCACTCCGAATGGACGATTGGTCTTCGGCATCTTTGCGAGCATCGCTGAGTTTGAGCGTGAACTGATTCGTGCACGTGTTAGAAGTGGACTCGCGGCTGCTAAAGCGCGAGGTATTCAACTGGGCCGTCCGGCGTTGCGAAAGTTTACTGCGAAAGAGATTAAAGAGCTTCGTCGTGACAGAAGAAACGGCATGCCGTTTCAGAAATTGGCGCAACTTCACGGAACTAGTGTGTGGACGGCGTTTCAAATCTGTAAGCGGCGTTTGAAGCTGCTCTCTGCTAATTTATCGGGGCGAAAGCAGTGCTTGCCTTCCAAAAACGAGACGTAATCAAAAATGAATAAGTTGCCGTCGAGCAAGGGGTACTAGCCCGGAACTTGTCCGGTAATCCGACTTACCGGGCACTAGCGCCGGTTCAATCTGGCGTCTGTGCCGTTTAGCACAGTTGCCAGTGACGGCGGTCACAGAGGGCTATGCCGTAATCCGACTTTAGTTCATCTCGGCGATTCTGACCGGGTCGCGGGTCACGGGTCACGGACCGCAACCCACGGGTCGCGGGAAAAAGCGGCGCTCTCTCTATAACCCACCTTTATTCGGAGCCTTAGCACTTCACCCAGATTTCACCGGTAAGTCACACACCGCGCATTGACCGCACGGGGTTGCGTGAGAGACACTCACCGTCATGCATCATCCGAAATGACGCGAAAACTCTTCGTTTCCAGCGGCAAGGGAGAGGTCCAACTGGAAACTCCGGGTTTCCCATCTGCCCGGGAACACACACAGCTATTCCCATTCGGAAAAATACAAAGGAGGATACGCTAATGAAGGGTACCGTGCGTTTGCAAGTAATTCTGCTCATGATTTTGTTTGCAACAGTCCAACCGGCCAGGTCACAAACAGGCTCTGAAGTTAAGACTCCTCGGGGACCGTTGGAACAAGTTCTCCAGTACCTCCCGGGAAACCACACAAATCTGGGCCAGGGCGCGGCCCGAACTGGAGCGAAGCCGGAATTCGCAACTGCGGCGGCCGCTAAAGTTTACGTGTTCCAGACCGCCGACTACCCGGGCGCAGCGAGCTCGACTACCTTCGATACCAACAGTTCCACAATCGTAGGCTTTTTCCAGTTTGATCCGAATGGCACGCCGCCCTCACCTATGACGGCGTTCACGTTGAAGGGTAATATTTACCAGATACTCGATATTCCAGGCGCGACGGCAAGCGCTGCCACTGGAATTAATACATCCGGCCAGATCGTCGGTTTGTACGTCGACGCCTCGATGGTTTCGCACGGGTTTGTGGACACTGGGGGTACGTTTACGAATGTCGATTTCCCATCCGCAACGGGTACTGACGTATTTGACATTACCGATTCCGGGGTGATGGTGGGCGCCTATACCGACACAACCGGGAATCTCCATGGCTTTATCGACAACGCGGGCGACTTTACAACACTTGATTATCCGGGCGCGGCTTCGACTATCGCTGCGGGAATCAATTCGTCAGGCGAAATCGTCGGGGAATGGGGCGACACCTCGGGTGACACCTTTGGGTTTGTCTATAGTGGCGGCGTTTTCACCTCCCTGAGCTTTCCTCTGGGCCATAACACGGAAGCCATAGGGGTGAATGATGGTGGCGAGATTTCGGGTTATTACGAGGACGCAACCGGAGTTCTCCACGGCTTTATCTACTCCAAAGGAGCTTTCTCCCAGGTGGATGTGGCCGGAAGTAGTGGCACAGAATTGGCGCACATCAGAAACCAGGGCGCAATCACTGGAGTGTTCAGCGATGCGTTGTTGGAATCTCATGGAATGAAGGGACACTGAGAAAAGTCCGGCTAGGATTGGCGAGGGTGGGTCATCACGTGGCGGCCCACTCTCGTCCATTGTGCCGGCGTTGCGCGGCAGCTCGTCCATCGTGCCGCCGTTGCGCGGCAGCCGAGTTGAGTTCCGCTCGGAACTTGTCCTTTATCCGTGCCAGCTCAACCGGACAAATGAAGCCCTCGCAGAACACTTGTCCCGTAATCCGACTTTAGTTCATCCTGGCGATTCTGACCGGCCACGGGTCGCGGGGTCACGGGTCACGCAGTCACCCGCAGGACGATCTTGCCGCGTTTGTGGGGAGCACCCGCTAGCATGTGATGAGCAGCAACCACTTCTTCCACGACAATTACCTCTGGCCCACCAAAACTATGGATTCAAGCTGCTTTCATCGCCATCGAGTATTGCACATCGAGGCCTACTCCTGAGTAACGCGCAAACCGGACAAGTAAAGTTCTAGTACGGGACTTGTCCGGTAATCCGACTAATCGGGACTTATGAACACATCGACAACCAACACGTTCCATTGAAGAAGTTTAAGTGGAGTTTTTAGTCGGGCTTCGCGGGTTTCGTGGCAATAGCCTTCTTTTTCTCG
>Ga0209624_10001984_pt1 | contig 15483 bp, 12 predicted proteins | sample JacPinW_OM2H0_O1_FD_188565 | JGI IMG/M metagenome (GOLD analysis project Ga0209624, IMG submission 188565) | Forest soil microbial communities from Algoma, Ontario, Canada - Jack Pine, Ontario site 1_JW_OM2H0_O1 (SPAdes) (version 2) | ecosystem: Environmental > Terrestrial > Soil > Boreal...
CGACACCGCATTCTTCATCCTCGAAGACGATGCCCAGGACGGCGGCGACCACGTTGACGCTCACCGCTCCATCGCCTTCGTGATCAGCAAGTATTCGCCGGGAACGGCCGCCGAACCTTATCTCGAGCACCGCTTCTACACGACGGTCAATATAATTCACACCCTGGAGATGCTGCTCGGCCTGCCGCCCATGAATCAGAACGATGCCTATGCTCCTGCCATGGGACCGATGTTCTCGGGCGCGGGCGACCAGCCTGCATTTAAAGCCGACTACCGCAATCTGAAGAATGGCCTAATCTATGAGACCAACAAGCGCGACGCCCGAGGCGCGAGCGCGTCGACCAGGATGGACTTCTCCCGTCCTGATGCAGCCGGAGCGGCGAAGCTGAACGAAGTTCTGTGGCATGACCAGAAAGGCGACGCCCCCGTTCCAGCTCCCAAGCACTCCGTTTTTCCCGCGGGAGGCGATTAGATCCGTCCAGCCGGAACGATTTCGGGCGGCACGGTTTTGGTCCTTTAAAGACCGAACGGTTGAATGCCAGCCAGACTCAGGACCAGAACGGGAAAATGCAGCGACGATCCCACATCTGTCCCCAGCCCAGTTGTGAACTAATTTAACTTCTTGCCGATAGATTTGAATGAGCGCTAGCTATGCCCGACTTCCGGACGGCGGTAATGACTTTGGTGGAAGCGTCGTGGGAAGACCACAGTGGGGCTTTGCGGACCGTGCCCGCGCGCATGGAAGACAAATCGAGCGGGGGAGCATGTATACGGATCAACACACCGATCGGAGTGGGAGCAAAGCTGAGAATTCAATGGCGTTTCGAGCAGTTCTCTGGGACGGCGAGGTATTGCCGCAGCGAGGGCAAGGACTACGTCGTAGGTATTCAGCGAGACGCGGCGAACAGTCCCATCCCCAACCGGCTTCTTCCCGCGAATGTACCGCTGCCGGAAGTCGTGAGAAGCAGCAGTCTTCCAGCTTTGACAGCCGGAATCGAAAGCCTGGCGCCCAAGCAAGACAAAAACCCGGACGAGAGTCCGCCAACCCCGCAGGCGGTGGAAAGTGTATCAATCGCACAGAGCGCGACTCGCGCGAGTGCAACGGTTCCTCCCCAAGCTGGTCACGAAATCGACAAGCACAGCAAACCGGGGTCTTTGCTGTCTCAAGAATTCAATGCTGTTCGAGTTCAAACCAAGGGACCTCGAAAAGGAAAGCAAGCTGGTACGGAAAGGAAACCTATGCGACGCAAATGGCTCGAACTGGCGCCCTGGCACAGTAGTCAGGGTGACCTCAGCGAAGGCGGCGACCCCGACGACGGAAAAAGCAACGGCAAGAGCGAGACGCAGACCTTTATGCCGCAGCTAACTTCAGCAGCGAAAAAGGCTCCGGCGCATTCCGCACGAGAAGTTCCAACCTTCCAGGTCGACCTGTCGCCCATGGAAGATATTTACCGCGCGGCCGGAATCATGGTTCCGCGGAAGGGATACACCATTAACAAGGTGGTCGAAATGCTTGACAGCGAGCACGTCCGCGGGTTGTCGAAAGAAATGAAGCGGGTCGCGCTGCTGATGGCTCTCGACGCCGCGGGCGTTCCTATCGGCGAAGTGCTGCAGGACGCCAAACTCCGCCGTGATGCCCTGGATTCCCACGAAGCCCAGCAAAGAAAACAGGTAGAGGCAGAATGGGCGCGGAAGGAGGAGGAAAACATCCAAATTCAAGCGGAACTGGAGAGCGTAAGGGCACACTACATGGCGCGCATCAGCCGCAACCTGGATGGCGTGGCCCGCGAGAAAGAGACGTTTGAGAGTTGGGTGACCTTGAAGCGCCAGGAATGCCAAAGCATGGCCGAGGCCGCGGAGCTGTGTTTGGAATCGCCTGTCTCAACGACCGCCAACGCGTCGCTCCCGAACAAAAGTCCCGCAACGGCGAGCGCCGCGGCTGCCGGAGCGCATCCAGTGTAACTTCATCTTCGGTCAAAGCGATTGTTGCGGCCAAAAGTCGCGAGGTCGTCCCACTCATTAACCTGAAGTGAGTACAATCCTTCGGCAAAGATAAAAGAGCGAGTCTCGCCAGGGGCGTCGCCGGCTCATACTCATGCAAAAGGTGGGATTCCCCAACTTGGCCCTACCCTCCCCCCGGCTTTACACTAAGTGTGTGAAGATTGCGCTGGGCCAAATCAATCCCACGGTCGGAGATTTTTCCGGGAACGCTGCCAAGATCGTCGAGTTCTCGCGCCGCGCGGAATGGAACGGCGCCGGGCTGATACTTTTCCCTGAGTTGTCGGTGTGTGGCTACCCGCCGCGTGATCTGGTGGAGCGTCCATCCTTCGTCGCCCGCAATCGTGAAACCGCCGAGCAGATCGCTCTTGAAACCCGGGGCATCCCCGTGATCTGCGGTCTCGTGACCCCGGCTCATTCTGAAACCGGCAAGTCCGCCATGAATTCCGCCGCGCTGTTGCAGGATGGCAAAATTGCCTTCCTGCAATCGAAGATGCTCTTGCCCACCTACGACGTCTTCGACGAGATGCGCAACTTCGCGCCCGCCAAGAGTCAGGACTTGTTCTCCTTTTGCGGCAATCAAATGGCGCTCACGATCTGCGAAGACGCATGGAACGACAAGCTCTTCTGGCCCAAACGCCTGTACACGGTCGATCCTATCGAGGCGCTGGTTCGTGCCGGCGGCAACTTCGTGCTCAACATTTCGTCCTCGCCATTCTGGATCGGCAAGCGCGAGCTGCGCCGCGACATGCTCGCCGCCATCGCTCGCCACCACAAGGTGCCGGTCGCGCTGGTCAATCAAGTCGGAGGTAATGACAGCCTGGTTTTCGATGGCTCCAGCCTGGTGCTCAATCCAAGAGGCGAAGTTGTGGCGCAGGGGAAGTCGTTCGAAGAAGATCTTGTCTACTTCGATTCGAAGACCTTAATTGGCGAGATTCACGAGCAAATTGCAGGCGAGGAAGCGAGCGTATACGCGGCGCTGGTCCTGGGAACCCGAGACTACATGCGGAAGTGCGGATTCCAAAAAGCCATCATCGGCCTGAGCGGTGGCATCGATTCGGCGCTCACTGCCGTGATTGCGGTCGACGCCGTCGGAGCGGAGAACGTGATCGGCGTGGGCATGCCCGGTCCCTACTCTTCGCCGGGCTCGATCGACGATGCCCGCGCGCTGGCAAAGAATCTTGGCATGCGCTTCGAGTTGCTCTCCATCGATCAGGTATTTGAATCGTACCGGCAAACCTTGCAGCAAGTGTTCGCGGGTCAGAAGGAAGACGTCACCGAGGAGAATATCCAGTCACGCGCCCGGGGCACGCTGCTGATGGCGCTTTCGAACAAATTCGGCGCCATCGTGCTTTCCACCGGCAACAAGAGCGAGCTAGGGGTGGGCTACTGTACACTTTACGGGGACATGGTGGGCGGTCTAGCGGTCATCTCGGACGTTCCGAAAACGTTGGTTTACCGGCTTTGTCATTACGTGAATTCTCGCCGCGTGGTAATTCCGCAGGCCACGCTGGAGAAGCCGCCGTCGGCCGAACTGCGGCCCAACCAGAAAGACAGCGATTCGCTGCCACCCTACGAGATTCTGGACGCGGTGCTCGAAGATTACATAGAAGACGCGCATTCCGCCGAGCGCATCGCAGCTGATCGTGGTTTCGACTTCGAACTGGTGAGGCGCGTAGTCAGAATGGTCGATCGCGCTGAGTACAAGCGTCAGCAGGCTGCGCCCGGCGTTAAGATTTCTCCAAAGGCTTTCGGATACGGCCGCCGTTTTCCCATCGCTGCGAAGAGCGAGGTTTGAAGGGGGATCCCTCAGAGATTTTCAGAGAATCCCCGTGTGTCGTGTTGCACAACAATGCTGACTGAAAGGAAATCATGCGCAGTTCTATCAATCTAATTCTCATCCTACTGGTGACGTGCGGTTTGGCTGCAGCTCAGACCCCGGCCACCGCCAAGCCTGCGGCCCCGAAGGTCGCGGATAAGCCGGCCTCCAGCGTGGCTGTCACTCTTCCCTCGGAAGCCACGGTTGACTCCTTCATGCAACAGACCTTTGGCTATGAGCCTCAGGTGAGTTGGAAGATCTCCGTCATCAAACCGGCGCCGGTGCCGGGTCTGGCGCAGGTCGACGTGATTCTGGCGAATCCGCAGGGGCAGCAACTCAGCCGTTTCTACGTTACGGCGGATGGCGAGCACGCCGTAGTTGGGGACATCATTCCATTCGGAGCCAAGCCGTTCGATCCGGCCCGGAGAACGCTCGAGAAGGGCATCACAGGCCCGTCGCGAGGTCCGAAGGACGCCGCGGTCACGATTGTTGAGTTTGGTGATCTGCAATGTCCCGCCTGCAAAGCGGCGCAGCCTGTAATCGAGGGGCTTGTCGCGGCGGAACCTAATGCCCGGTTCGTCTTCCAGAACTTTCCCCTGGAGATGCACAACTGGGCGGCAAAAGGCGCGGCTTACGCCGACTGTGTGGGGCAGGCGTCGAATGAGGCGTTCTGGAAATTCGTGGCCAAGACCTACGAAACTCAAGCCGACATTACGGCCGAAAACGCCGACGAGAAGTTGACTGCCCTGGCAGACGGCGCGGGTGTGAAAGGGACGGATATTGCAGTGTGCGCCGCCACTCCTGCGGCTAAAGCCCACATCGATGCCTCGCTCGCGCTAGGCAAAGCGGTCAACGTGACGGGAACGCCCACGCTCTTTATCAACGGTCGCGTCATCGGAAACATCGATCCGCGAATGGCCGATGTCTATAAAGGTTTGGTAGATTTCGCCGCGAAGGAAGGAAAATAGCAGACGTCAGACCTCGCACCTCAGCCCCCACAGACGACCTTCTGCTAAGGAGCCGGTCGTAATCGCGGAAAGGCGATGTCCGAAGTCTGACGTCCGAAGTCCGACGCTCCGCTCTTAGCTACTCGCTCATCCAGATCTCATCCGTGGCGCGGTGGCGGTTTTCCAGTACGTGCGGCGTGATCAGAATGAGCAATTCGTCTTCTTCCTTCATTCGGGTGTTGTCGGTCGCGGCTTGATTTAAGCCGGGAATGGCAGCAATACCCGGAATGCCAGCCATGGAGAGCTGATCGTTGGTGGTGATTTCCCCCGCCACCACGGCGGTCTCGCCATCGCGCAGGCGGATGCCGCCCTTGTATTCCTGGTTGGCAATTACCGGCACACCGTTCGAGCTCTGCCCGGTCAGCGAGCGTACTTGGAGTTCGAGAGATACGCTCACGTCTCCGCTGCCGTGAATGACCGGCTTTGCCTTAAGGCTCAGTCCTAGGTCCTCGTAACTAATAGAAGGAAATGGCGGGACATAACTCTGGTTCCCCAGCACCGCGGAAATCGCCGAGGAGTTAAAAACAGGCGCGTAGGAGGCATTCAGAATGGGATAACGTTCCCCGAGGTGGAAAGTTGCTTCGTTGCCCTGCGACACGCGCAGAGTGACGCGGCTCAGGCTGCGGGCCCACGACTCATTGAGAGAAAGAGCGGTAGTAATGTGATCGAGGCTCACGCCTGAGAAGGAAAGGCCGTTACCGAAAGTCGCCAAAGGCTGGCTGAAGATGCCGCTGGTCTGGTTCTGCAGCTGCGCCAGCAGCCCCGACAGCGCCGAACTCCCGGCGGCGTTAATGCCGCCAGAGGAAATCAATTGGTTGGCGAGCGACTGGAGGTTCTGTCCGCCGCCGAGCGCCGCCACCGCCGCTGCCACCGCCGCCACAGGGATGTTGAAGACGTTGAACGTATCCGGAATGTGCATGCCGATTTCGCGCGTGAAGTTGTGGCTGATCTGGTAGATCTCAAGATCGAACGCCACCTCTGGGCGCTCGTTGGTCAGCTGGTGTAGAAGCTTGGTACACGCTCGCAGCGTCGCCTGCGGTGCGCGCACTTCCACGGTTGAACCTTGACCTAAACTGATCTTCTGAAAGTCGCAAATCGTTTTCAGGGATGTGACTAGTTCGGTAGTCTCCTGCTGCGTGCTTGCCCCTGGCACCGCAAAAGTGGCCAGCGACATGCGATCATACTGTTTGTGATTCTCCGTGGTATCCGCCGCGATGAGCACCTGGCGCAGGTCTAGCGCCGTCCACATCGTCTTGCTCACTCGACATGCCAGATGGAGAGCGGTGAAGAAATCAACATCGTCCACATAAAAGCGCACCGTCTTTGCCGCATTCGCTTGAACGGAGTCATCAAACTCCGTATTGATGCCATAGGCTGAGCCTAGCTCGTTAAACAGGCCTCGAACGTCGCCCCGGTAGTGAAACGTCGCCCGCTCCGCCTTGGGCTGAAGATCGATTTCGCCGGCATCGGTTAGCGTCGAGGAAACTCCGTCCAGCTTTGACGCCCCAGGATTTCGCAACGCTTCGGTGAGACGTTCCTCCACATAGGCGTTGTCGGGATCGAGCTGCAGTGCGGCGTGGAACTCAGCCGCTGCCGTCGCCGGCTGGGCTTGGGCAAGGAGGGAGTCGCCGCGCTCCGTGTGCTGAAAAACCAGCTGCGACTTCGTCATCTCCCGCGCCGAAAGAAACCTTGCGTCCTCCGGCACTAGCCGCAGGGCTTGGTCGAACTGGGCAAACGCTTCTTCCATCTGCTGATGATCTTGCAGTTTCAGTCCGCGTTCATAAGCGGTGCGGGCTTGCTTGAGATCCTTCTTCGAGGGAGCGCAGTAAACCCCGCCAGGGATGCCGTTGCCGCACGAGATGATCGGAGCGTCGACCGGAGGCTCGTTCGCCGCAAACGCCGGAATGACCGGCATTGTCGCCAGAAGACCAACCGCCAGAATGGACCACGCGCTTCGCATCGAACTTGATTCTAACCTGCCACCCTGCTCCCCGCCGAGGCGAATAGTTCCGGTACCTTCGGTCTTGGGGGGAATAAGGCCGAACCTACAGCAAGCTGAGAACGGAGAAGTTTAGCTTTCTTGCAGAGACGCCGGCTCAGCTCAGCATCAGGCGCTCAATACCGCGCGCTTTGCCGGTCTTCTCGTCGCAGTCAATCACCACCGCGCACAGCCGAACGTCACCCGTGGCGGGCTCAAAGCGCACCGGCATCCCGTTGAGAAACCTGTTGACTACCAACTCTTTCTTCACACCGATCACTCCGTCGTAGGGGCCAGTCATGCCGACGTCAGTGACATACGCGGTCCCGTTGGGCAGAACCCGTTCATCGGCAGTAGGCACGTGCGTGTGTGTGCCCACGACTGCCGTTACGCGTCCGTCGAGATACCAGCCCAGAGAGATCTTTTCCGAAGTAGCTTCGGCGTGGAAGTCTACGAAAATCACCTTGGCTGAAATCTTCTGCAAGAGCTGATCGGCGACGCGAAACGGATCGTCATTCGAAGCCATGAATACGCGTCCCTGCAGGTTAATCACGGCATAAGGGATTTTGCCCTTGTGACCTTGATACAGGCCCCAGCCGGGCATATCGGCGGGATAATTTGCCGGACGAAGCACGCGCCGTTGCGGGCCGTGACCGTTGCCTTCGGCCATCTGAAAGTAATCGAGAATCTCGCGCTTGTCCCAGACGTGGTTGCCGGTAGTGATAACGTCGATGTTCAGCTCGAAAAGCTCTTCGGCGAGCGCTGGAGTGATGCCGAAACCAGCCGCCGAGTTCTCCCCGTTGGCAATGACCAGGTCGATGGCCTGGTCGCGGACAATGCCGGGCAGCCGATCCTTGACGATGGTTCGTCCCGGCCGCCCGAAGATGTCGCCAATGAAGAGAATCCGCATGATACCGCCAGCATTTCGCAATGGTCTGCGAAGATTGATGGTAACACGCGAAATCAGGCAGGCTGTTCGTCGATTGCCATCACTTCGCGAGCTCCGCCGTGCGCAGAAAATCGTAATTCCCCGCTGGATTCAATTTCAGATTCACCACACGCTTGTTGTGCACCAAGACGTTATCCAGATACCAGAGATCGATGTAAGGCAGTTCCTGGGCCAGAATGCGTTGTATCTCGGCATAGATTGGCTGGCGCACCCGGGGATCGACTTCGCGGCGGGCCTGGTCAATCAGGGCATCTACCCTTGGGTTCGAGTAATGGCCGCGGTTGGCGCCATTCGGCGGAAACCTTGAGGAATGAAATACGTAAAAGATGTCTGGATCCTGATTGCCTCCAACCCAACGCAACCCGTAGAGCTGAAACGCTCCGTGAGTTACGTCGGCAAAAAACGTAGCTGATTCGAAGCTGCGAATGTCGAGCGCAATCCCCACCTCGCGCAGCTGCTGCTGCATCACCGCCACCATCAACCGTGTGCTCTCTGTGGTGGAAGTCTTCATGGTGATGTGGAAACGCACGCCGTTCGCGAGGGGATAGCCCGCCGCATCGAGCAGCGCGCGAGCTTTATCGGGGTCGTGATCATATGCAGGCACGTTGCCGTTGTAGGCCCAACTTTGCGGCGGAAGAACGCTGCGCGCCGGTTGCGCCTCCCCGCGCCACAGATACTCGATCATCGGACGGCGGTCGATCGCGTAGGCGATGGCTTGCCGGACCCGCACATCTTTCAGTATGGGATCGCGCAGATTGAATCCCAGATACTGGACCTCGGTGCCTGGGGCACGTTCGACGGCAAGGGAAGGTTCGCGCTCGAGCGTGAGCACGGTGTCTGGCGTGAGGAAGTTGCTGGCGACGTCACCGGTTCCTTTGCGCAGTTCGAGGGCCGCGGTCGTCGCGTCGGGCACTACCGCGAAACGCACGCGCGCCAGCTTCACTTTCTCACCCCAGTAGGCGTCGTTGCGCTCGATGACGACTTCCTTGTCGGTTTCGGCCCTGACGAACTTGAACGGCCCGGAGCCGACAGGGTGCCGGGCAATCTCATCTCCGCTGCCAAAGGGCACGATGCCTACCGCTCCATCGGTCAGATTCCACAGCAATGCGGCGTCCGGTTCCTTCATGTGAAATATGACCTTGAAATCATCCGGCGCATCGATGTGATCGACGAAGCGATACGCCGCCGCCCTCGTGCTGCGGATCTTCCCGCTAAGCAGGGAATCGAAAGTCCATTTCACATCGCGCGAGGTCAGCGGACGCCCGTCATGGAACCTCACGCCGTGATGAAGATAAAAGATGTAGGTCAGCGGGTCGGGAACCTCCCAGCGCTCCGCCAGTCCCGGTGTCGCGTTCAGGTCGGCGCCGCGCACGACCAGGTAATCGAAAATCAGACTGTCAATGCGTTCTGATTGTGCATCGACCCCCACTCGTGGATCCAGATTCGTTGGGCTTGATTCGATCACCATCACCAGCATGTCGGGATCAGGCTTGCTCGAACAGGACAGCAGCGATGCCATCAACGCCAGAGTAGCGAAAACAGACGAAGAGCGGCGCATCAGCGGCAGTCCCGGCACATCTGGTCGAGGCTGTTGACGGTTTTCCAGTTGCGGGTGGTCGTGACGACAGATAACACGCCATCAAGTGGATGCTTCCATAAACTGCTGCCGGATACTCCATTCGGGAAATAGAGATAAACTTCCCTGCCGAGACAGCGAGATTGGTCCGGCTTCAGCGTGAGCTTCGCCAGTTTGTTCAGAGCCGACGGTGCAGGAGGCTCCGAAAGGAAGGCGACGTGAAGTTTCTCTGGATCGATTCCTGACTGGTTGAGGAAGGGATTGTTCTTAATCGTGGTTGCTATTTCGTTCGCGGTCCGCGAAATCACAGCGGCGGAAAAACCAAAGTCGCTGAGGATTCTTTCCTCAATTCTCCTAGACAACGCGGCCGGGGAAAGTTTTCCGGCCTTGAAAACCACGTTGCCACTCTGAATGTAAGTCTTCACCTGTTCGAAACCCAACGCTTCGAACGACGCTCGAAGCTGGTCCATTCTAATTCGCTTGTGCCCGCCCACGTTGATTCCGCGAAGCATTGAAATGTAAATCGGCATAAATGAACCAATCTGTACCCGAAGACTTGTTCGCTTAAGAGCAAGGATACGAGATCTTACCCAGCACCGCGGCGTGCTTTGCACCCGTCGCGGAAGGAATATTCGAGGGCCGCCGATGCCATGTCTCATACGCCAGAACCGCAAAGGCCACGGCTTCTTTCGCCTCCGAAGGCAGGCCAAATTCGTCCGAGAATCGCAGTCGCAATCCGAGCGGAGCGAGTTCGCTGGTCAACATCGCAACGAGTGCACGGTTTTTGGCTCCCCCGCCGGAAAGAATCAGTTCCTGAAAACCCGGCTTCCGCGCCGATCTCGAATTCTTTAAGACGAACCGCCGTACCGCATCCGCAATTGAATTGGCTGTCAGTGCCGTAGCCGTTGCCACAACGTCTTGCTTTGGTCGGTGTCCACAGCTGCGCAGGAATTCAAGTACAAACGCCCGGCCGAATTCCTCGCGTCCCGCGGTCTTAGGAGGCTTTCTTCGGAAAAACTCGAGCTTCAACATTGCGTGGACGACCTCATTCAGAACCGTCCCAGAAGTCGCGATCTTCCCCCCGCGATCGAACGGTTTCCTGAACAACTTCTCGGTGACGGCATCCATCACCATGTTACCCGGCCCAGTGTCGAAAGCGACCACGTCATTTGCCGCAGCGCCGGCAGGAATCGCAGTGAGGTTCGCGATACCGCCAATGTTTTGCACGATTCTGCCCACGCGCGCATCGCGGAACAGTATGTAATCGAGGAAGGGAACCAGCGGCGCGCCTTTGCCTCTAGCAGCGATATCCGCCGGACGAAAATCCGACACCACCGGAACCCCCACCCTCGTTGTGACGATCGCCGCTTCGCCCGTCTGCCACGTTGCGGCCACTTTGCGCCCCAGAAAGGTTTGAGCCTCGCCTTGATGATAGAGCGTCTGTCCGTGGCAGCCGACCAAATCCGCTTTTATCCGGAACCGCCGCTCCGTGGCCAGCACAGCGTCAGAATAAAGATCGCCCAGCAGGAAATTCAGCCGAGCGAGATTCGCTACGTTTGCTTGGTCAGCGTTCATTGCGCCTAGCACAGCTTCGCGAACCCTCTTCGGGTAGGAGTACTCCGCGTGTCCCAGCAATTCGAACTTGCTGTTAGAGGCTCGACGCGAACCTGAAGCTCGCGAGTCCATTCGCACCAACGCCACGTTGATGCCATCGGCTGAAGTCCCGCTCATCACCCCGGCCACGATCATTTCCTTCTTCATCATGCCCGCGGCCGCCGCTCTTTGTCGCGATAATTCTTGTCGCGATAATTCCTCTCGCGATCGTTCTCCTCACGGTCATTCTCCAATCGATTCAGAGCTTCCAATCGGACCTGCTCGCTGAATTCCCACAGCTTCCTTGAGAGCCTTTCAACCGCCGCGGCAGATGGAGCCTTCGTCCTGCGCAATATGTTTGCAGACTTCTTCTTAAATGCCAGAACACGCTGCGTCGACTCTTTGACACGTTGAGCAAACTTGGGGTCGCGCTCCGCGGTCTTTACCAGGTCTTCATAAGCCTTCGCGATGTAATCCGCACGATGGCAGATCAGGCACAAATCTCCGCCCGCCCGAACGAACTCAACCGCGGCCTGTCCCACTGGGGCGGCCGACAAGACTCCGCCCATTTCAAGATCGTCCGACACAATCAGATTGCGGTAGCCGATTCGTTTGCGCAGAATGTCTTTAATCCAAACTTTCGAGAGCGACGCCGGGGTCCGATCGTGCGTAACCAGCGGATAGGCCGCGTGCGAAATCATCACCAACGGCAGCTGTGCGCGGAGCATGCGGTAAGGCAAAAGATCTTCAACCCAGACCTTCTTCATCGACTTCTCGATCACCGGCAATTCGTGATGGCTGTCGAGTGTACCCTCGCCTAAACCGGGAAAGTGCTTGCCGCATCCCAGCACGTGGGCTGCGCGAAGCCCGGCGAGAAACTCTCGCGCGTAAGCAGCGGTCTCTCGCGGACTCGGCGAAACCGAGCGCGAACTCATCACGCTGCGCGATGCTTCAAATGCCAGGTCGAGCACGGGGGCGAAGTCAACGTTGAATCCCAGAGCGCGGCAGTTCTCTCCAATCACCTGCCCGTGCCGGCGGAAAAGTCTGCGATCGCCGGTGGCGAACACTTCCGCCGCCGCCGGAGTCGGACCCAGCACATCGCGAAAGCGGTCCACGCTCCCGCCTTCGAGATCGATGCAAGTAAACAGCGGCTGCGCAACGCATTCTTGGCACTCGCGCAACAGACGCCAAGACTGCTCGGCACTCTTTATGTTACGGGCAAACAGGATCACCCCCGCCGGCTGCAGCCGCTTGAGCAGGGAACTGAGACGCGGCTTCATTTCCGTGCCGTCGAAGCCGACGATCAGGAGTTGGCCGATCTGATTCTGGGCCCTCACGAAGTGGGGTTCCCCCGATCAGATGGAGGACGCTCATGGGTAGCAGAGTCAAGCCATTTCACGATAACAAAGATCACTATGATCGAAGCCAACGCAGTGAGCATTTCTCCGCCGAGGGCAGCGACACGCTGCGAGCCGCGGGGCGCCCCAGCGAGCCAAAGGGCGGCGCGAACTGCAGCTTGAGTGCCAGCCATGGCGAAGGCAAGTCTTAACGGCATTGGTCTAAAGCGGAAGATGCCAGCGGCTCCGAATATCGCGATCGCGACCAGAGCGAGCGACCGGCCTGGGAGCCGGCCGGGTTGTGCGAGCATCAAAATCAGATTCCAGATCGACAAGATTGCAATGCAAATGACGGCTGCAAGCACGAAGCCGACCTTTGTGCTCGTCATTCGATCACTGTTAGTTGCGGTTTCGAACATGGGACTCTTCCTGATGGTGCCGCTTAGTTTATTGCCATCCTATTCGATCTGCCTCTTCAACTCCGCTAGCAAATTCAGCGCCTCCAGCGGCGTGAGCCGGTTCAAATCCACCTCACGCAGCTTCTCTAGCACTGGCTGCGACAGCGGCGTGAAGATCGTCAACTGGGTCGCCGGCGGAGAGGCTCCCGGAGAAAGATGTCCCGTTGCGAGTCGCTCAACGGATTCGTGCTCGGCCAGCACGTCGCGTGCCCGCGTAATCACTTCGTTCGGCAGCCCGGCCAGCTTGGCGACTTCGATGCCGTAGCTGCGGTCGGCCGCACCCGGCTCAACCTTGCGCAAGAAGACGATCCCTCCGCCGGACTCCTTTACCGAGACTTGATAATTCTTCACTCCCGGAAGCTGTTCAGCCAATTCCGTCAGCTCGAAATAGTGCGTGGCGAACAGAGTCTTAGCCCGCACGCGTGCGTGCAGGTACTCGATCGCTGCCCAGGCGATCGCGAGGCCGTCGTAAGTGGAGGTGCCGCGGCCAACCTCATCCAGCAGGATCAGCGAACGCGCCGTCGCCGTATGCAGAATTGCTGCCGTCTCGGTCATCTCGACCATGAAGGTCGAGCGACCGCGCGCCAGGTTGTCGCTGGCACCGATGCGGGTGAAGACTCTGTCCACCACGCTGAGCCGCGCCGAGCGTGCCGGAACGAACGAGCCCATCTGCGCCAGAATTACGATCAGAGCCGTCTGTCGCAAGTATGTAGACTTGCCGCCCATGTTCGGGCCAGTCAGCAACAGAATCGTGTGCGTGGTTGCGTTCAGGTAAAGATCGTTAGGCACGAAGCGCTCACTGCCTCCGGCCAACTCCTGCTGCTCGATCACTGGATGCCGTCCCTCGACGATCTCCAGGTCGCCCCCGTCCGGTGAGGCCTTGTCAGTCGAAGCCGCGTTCACCGAAGCAATAAATTGCGGCCGGCAGTAATTTCGCAGCGCGGCGATGTGTGCCAGCGAAGCGAGCACATCTACCTCCGCAAGCGCCAACGCCGTCTGCCGGATTCGCTTCGCCTCGGACGCAATCGCGGTGCGCAGTTCGGTAAACAGTCGCCGCTCGATCTCAACAATCTTTTCCTGCGCGTCGAGGATCTTGGCTTCGTATTCCTTCAACTCAGGCGTGGTGAAGCGCTCCGCGCCCACCAGAGTCTGCTTCCGTTCATAATCCTGCGGGACCAGGTGCAAATTCGGCTTCGAGACTTCGATGTAATACCCAAATATGGAATTAAACTTTACCTTGAGAGAACTAATCCCGGTGCGCCCGCGTTCCCGTTGCTCGATCTGCGCCAGCACCTGCTTGCTGTTCCGTGAAAGCTCGCGAAGTTCGTCGAGATCATGATCTACGCCTGTGGCAATCACGCCACCATCGGCGAAGCTCAGCGGCGGCTCCTGCACGATCGTCTTTTCAATGCGGTCGCGCAGGTCGCCGAGTTCGTCGAGTGCTCCGTGCAAAGTATTCAGACGCTCCGCTGCCAACCGTCCCGCTGCAGCCTTGACGGCCGGAATCTTCCCGATCGATGCAGCCAGAGCCAGCACGTCCCGCGGGTTTGCGGTCTCCAGCGTCACTCGGCTCAGAAGCCGCTCCAGGTCGAGCACGCCATCGAGCGCGCGGCGCAACTCTTCGCGTGCGATAGTGTCCTTCACGCCCGCTTCCACTGCATCCAGGCGTGCATTGATTTCCGCAAGATCGAGCGACGGTCGCAGCAACCACGCTCGCAGCAGACGCTTGCCCATGGGCGTGACCGCGGCATCGATGGAGCGAAACAGGGTAACTCCCGCGTCCGTCCCGGCAAACAAAGGTTCAATCAATTCCAGATTACGGACCGTAACCGCGTCCAGCACCAGATAGTTCTGCCGTTCGTACCAGCCGATGCGGTCGACGTGATCGAGCGATCCCCGCTGTGTCGAACGCACATAGTAGAGAATCGCCCCCGCTGCGGCCGCCGCGGCCGTCCGCCCCGCCAATCCAAATCCCTCAAGCGACAACACTCCGAAATGATTCTCCAGCAGCGGAATCGCATGGTCGGGTGCGAAGATCCAGTCATCGAGCGGAGTCTCCGCACAAGTGGCCCCAGGAGCGCGAGGCTGCGCTGCTTGGGTGGGCAGCTGCTGCGCGGACAAGGAGCGGTTGGTCTTGACCTCGAACAGCGGCGCCGCCGACCCATACAACAATTCCTTCGGCCGTAACTGCTCCAGTTCTTCCTGCACACGTCGCAGCGCTCCCTCTCCGGAAAATTCCGTGGCGCGAAACTCCCCGGTAGAGAGATCCAGTGCGGCAAAGCCTACGCGTTCTCCCACCTGCGCGAGCGCTGCGAGGAAATTGTTTTCTTCCGAGCCCAACAGCGAGTCCGCGGCCGTCCCCGGTGTGACCACCCGGGTCACTTCGCGCCGCACGAGTTTCTTAGCCAGCCGCGCATCCTCCATCTGTTCGCAGATGGCCACCTTGAAGCCTTTGCGGATGAGCTTGCCGATATAGCCCTCCGCCGCGTGGTGCGGCACGCCGCACATCGGCACCGCGATACCTTTCTCCTTGTTGCGCGAGGTGAGGGTGATCTGCAGCTCTTTGGAGGCCACGATCGCGTCGTCAAAGAAAAGTTCGTAGAAATCTCCCAGGCGGAAAAACAGCAGCGCGGTGGGATGCTCTTTCTTGACTGCGGCATATTGCCGCATCAGCGGAGTGGACGGCTCGGTCATTATTTCAGCGGCTGGCGCGGATTATAACAAGTCCTCCGACCCGATTGCCCTGCTCCCGGCGCGCCGACGGAAAT
>Ga0209624_10001985_pt1 | contig 15481 bp, 15 predicted proteins | sample JacPinW_OM2H0_O1_FD_188565 | JGI IMG/M metagenome (GOLD analysis project Ga0209624, IMG submission 188565) | Forest soil microbial communities from Algoma, Ontario, Canada - Jack Pine, Ontario site 1_JW_OM2H0_O1 (SPAdes) (version 2) | ecosystem: Environmental > Terrestrial > Soil > Boreal...
CGGCGCGCTTTTCTTCGATTAAATAAATTGAGCCGGCATCCGCGCCCGTGATCTCACGAGCTTTTGATAAAATAAGTTCGAGCACCGCATTTGCGTCGCGCGTCGCTGAAAGCGCGATTCCAATTTCGTGAAGCTGTTCCATTTCGCGTTCGGTGCGCGCCAGATCTTCAACCGCTTTCTGCTTCTGCGCCTTCAATTCCATGCTTCCAAACGCGGCTGCAATTGTTTTCCGGACAATTTCTTGCGAACTATCGCGCGGTAGCCACGCGTACCATTCGATTCCGCGCGTTTTCTGCGGCGCGCCTTTGCCTATTACGCCAATCAATTTTACGCGTGGAAGTTTTGCGGCGAGATCGCGTAGCTTTTCGAGATTGTCGCGCTGCACATCCGCGATCCAAACGACGCGCTGTTTCAGTTTGGGATTTTTATTTTCCGTCACGTGCGGGTCTGGTGCTCGCAAATCGGGCGCACGCCCGCGAACGCCATAGGTAGACCGCAACTTCGCGGCCCAGCGTCGCTTTTCAAGGTTCGGAGAAAGCCAAATCTGCTCGAGAGAGGCCATCGGAAGCTGAGTACCAAAACAGTATAGCGAAATGAAACGTCCGAGGGAGCCGCAGCAATATCGTTGTTTCTCCGGGGATACCTCGCCAATCTGCACGTCTGTCACATCGCGGCTTGCGCGGCTCGCGCCGCTTTGTTAGCCTGCCAGCAGTCCGAGGGCATCGAGTGAAGATTGACGTGGGAGCGCGCACAGATGTTGGGCGCGTCCGGGAAAATAACGAAGACGCTTATCGCGTCGAGCCTTCGCTCGGGCTGTACGTAGTTTCCGATGGCATGGGCGGCGAAGCGCACGGCGAACTCGCCAGTAATCTCACCGTCGAAACAGTAATCGAACATTGCAAAGGCGGGCTTGAAGATCCCGACGCCACGGCTTACGGCGAACCGCGCCCAGAACTTTCCGCGCACACAAATCGATTGGCCGGCGCGGTTTATCTGGCGAACAAACGCATCTATGACGCAGGCGAACGTAACCTGGAACAGCGCGGAATGGGCGCGACCGTGGTTGCGGCGTGGATGGAAGGCCAGCGATTGAGTCTCGTTCACGTCGGAGACAGCCGCGCCTATTTATTGCGAGGCGGCGCGCTGGAACAATTGACGGCCGATCATTCGCTTGTCGCCGAGCAAGTGCGGCAGGGATTGATCACTCCTCAACAAGCGGAAAGCAGCGAACTGCAAAATGTTTTGACGCGCGCGCTCGGGCCTCATCCGGAAATTGGAATTGACGCCGACGAACACACGCTCATGCCCGGCGATACAATCCTGATGTGCACGGACGGCGTTTCGCGCATGGTGACCGACGAAGAAATCGGCAGCACGCTGATGACTTCCACATCGGCGCAACAAGCCGCCGATCGTCTAATCGAACTGGCGAATGAAAACGGCGGCCTCGACAATTCCAGCGCAATTGTCATTCGCTTGATTCCCGAACCAGACGGCCTGTTCGATAAATTTAAACGCTGGCGCCATGGCGATGGAAACGCGTCCGCAGGCGACGCGAGCTAGACGCTATCACTTGCAGCAATTCCGCAATAATTTTCATACCTTCCGCAGCCAGCCCTCTGTAACATCGTGTTACAGAGGATTTTGCGCGCATGGCTCGCCTAATACTTAGCTTTGACGGCAAAGAACTTCGGGAAATTCCCGTTGGCGCACGCGGCATGGTCATCGGCCGTGCTCCCGACAATGAAGTGATGATTGACAATCTCGCCGTCTCGAATCATCACGCGCGAATCACGTGGGTCGAGGAACAACTTTTCGTCGAAGACCTGCAAAGCCTGAACGGAACTTTTGTAAATGACATGCGAATCGAGCGCTCCGTGCTGCAGCACGGCGACAGCATTAAAGTTGGCAAACATTATTTGCTGGTGGATACGGCTTACATCACCGTGCAGCCCGACGAAGGCCCGCACAAAGCCGTGGCGCCGAAAATGGATGAGACAGTGGTGCTGGATACCAAACAATCGCGCGATATGTTTCAACATGCCGCCGACATGGGCGAGCGCGCGCAAGTTTCGCCCAGCCGCAAACGAGTTCCGTCGCTTGTGGTGGTCAGTGGAAAAACGGATCGCGCGGAATATCAGCTGACCAACAAACTCACCGTCATCGGCAAATCCAAAATGGCTACGGTGCGGTTGCGCGGATGGTTCGCGCCGACCGTGGCGGCGCAAATTACCAGCCGCGATGATGGATATTACATTGGCGGCAGCGCGCAGACGCCGGTGGTGAACGGCGCATCTATTTCGGGGCAGAAAAAATTATCCGAAGGCGATAAAGTGGGTGTAGGCAAGGTTCAATTCCAATTCACGTTTCGCGATTAAGCTTAGTTTAGTCGGGAAATCCTTCAGGCAACCGGCTTCGGAATATCGCCATCCAATGTACTGAGTTCGTTTCACCCCAGCACGAAACCCCAGAGGGGAAACCGTTCCGCGGTTCGGATCAGTTTTCTTCTTCAGCCCAACTCCCATAGGGAAGCGCAGCGCGCCGTCGGCGAATGCTTGCCCGGTAGCAGACGCGAAATTTAAATCGTGAATCGATGTGCCGAAATTCCTGCGCGGAATTTTGACAGGAGCGTATCCAATGATTTGGATCGACCGAAAATGGAGCAGTCCGCTGTTGGCTCTAGCTTTAGCGGTTATCGTTTTTGCCGTGCCGGCATCTGCGGAATTGGGCGGCACGATCTCGACGATTCAAGCCGACCAATTAAAAATGGGCGCTTCGCGGCAGGTCACGTCGACGTCCGGTTATCAGCTGCACGAGATGCAATCGCCGCAAGGAATTCGTGTGCGCGAATATGCTTCCCCCAACGGAATTGTTTTCGGAGTGACGTGGAACGGCCCGTGGATGCCCGATCTTCGCCAGCTTCTTGGCCCATATTTCAATCAATACATGGTTGCCGCTCAAGGAAAAAAAGCTGCGCGCGGGCCAGTTTCAATTCAGTTGCCGGGCCTGATCGTGGAACGCGGCGGACACGCCCGCTCATTTTTCGGCCGCGCCTATGTTCCGCAAATGATTCCACAAGGAGTGACCGCTGATGCGATCCAGTAAGAATGGAATTTTTTCCGCGAGTTTGCCATTGCTTGCGTTGCTTTGTACTTTTCTACTCTGCCTCGCAGGATGCGGCGGCAGCGCTGCCAGTTCCGGCTCCAACCCGATCACGCCGCCTTCCACGCCACCAACGGGAGTAAATAATTCTGTTGCGATTACCGCTGGTGGCGGGCCAACTGGTCTCGTCAATGGCGTGTACACCAGCGTCACCCTTTGCGCGCCGGGAACTTCCAACTGCGCAACTATTAGCGGCGTCCTGGTTGATACGGGTTCCACCGGTCTGCGCATTCTTTCCTCCGCGCTTCCTTCGGGATTTTCACTGCCGCAGCAAACTGATTCAAATAACAATCCTATCGGCGAATGTTTTCCATTCGTATCGGGATCCACGTGGGGGCCGGTTCACACAACGGACATGGAAATTGCCGGCGAGAAAGCCAGTTCTTTCCCAATGCAAATTATCGGCGCCGAAAATTTTGCCAACATTCCAACAAGTTGCTCGAGTAACGGCCCAACGATGCAAAGTCTCGCCGATTTAGGCGCGAATGGAATTCTAGGAGTGGGAAATTTCAAACAGGATTGCGGTCCCGCGTGTGCTGCGGAATCGAACCTGGGAATTTATTTCACGTGCCCATCTTCGGGCTGCCAGGAAATTGAACAGCCTATTGGTTCTCAATTGCAAAATCCGGTTTCACTTTTCGCCACGGATAACAACGGCGTGATCATCGCACTTCCTTCCGTTAGTGCCAGCGGAGCTGTCAGCGTGAACGGCGAACTGATCTTCGGCATCGGCACACAATCCAATAACGCGCTGGGCAGCGCCACCGTTCTCACGCTAGATGACAACGGCAACTTCACAACCACATTTCAAGGAAAATCATACTCGAACAGTTTCGTGGACACCGGCTCAAACGGTTTGTTCTTCCTGAATACGGCGGCGACAGGAATTTCGGTTTGCTCTGACGCCAACTTTTTCTACTGCCCAACCACGACAGATAATCTTTCCGCTACGAATCAAGGACAGAACGGCTCCAGCACGCCAATCAACTTTAACGTGGAGAATGCCGACATGCTCCTTTCCCCTTCCGATCCAAATTTTATCTTCAACGATCTAGCCGGGCCGGGTTCCGGAAATTTCGATTGGGGACTGCCGTTTTTCCTGGGGCGGAACGTGTTCGTTGGATTTGAGCAGGAGAATATTTCAGGGAATGCGGGGCCGTTTACGGCGTACTGACGAGAGCCAACTTTTCAACAAAGCGCACGATAGCATCCGCACATTTTTGCGGCTCTCGTTGCAACACCAGATGCGGCGCGCCCGGAATTGTTGCCAACTCCACGTCAGGCCGAACGCGTCGGATCTCGGCAAAGCATTCCGGCGGCACCAAGCGATCGCGTCCGGCCTGAATGTACATCAACGGAATTGTCGTTCGGCTTAGCGCTTCTCGCGCATCGCATTTCAAAATTTCGCGAAGTCGGGCGGCCAATACTTCGGCATCCACCTCGCGTAGAGCTTCCCGGAAGTTCGCTTCAAGATTGGCCGACGGATTATTTCCCATAACGAAGCGTTCAAGAAACCAACGCGACGGTGAAATGCGGAGAACCGTGCGTCTTGCCAGAATCTTCGCCAACAGTGTCCAATTATTCGCAGGATTTGTGACAAATCCTGCACACAAAATCAGTCCCAGAAGATTCGCCGGGCGCGTGGCTGCAAACATTGCAGCCAGCGGAGTCGAAAATGATTCGGCCACAAGTACGAACGGCGCGCCGACGGGAATTATTGTGCGAATATAAGGGACGAGTTCCGCGTAGGAAAGGAATTGTTCGTTGGGATACCTGCCAATAGTCACGGCCAGCGTCGGAGGAAGTTGAGAAACGAAATCTGCGAATAAATTGCCGGTAGCTTCAAGGCCGGGCAGAAGGACAAGCGTCGGAGAATTCAATTCTTTACCAGAAAACGACGATGCATCATAGAAGTGCCACTCTACCCGGGCGGCCATCTCATCGCGCGTCCGCCTAGCACGTGAACGTGCAAATGGTCCACGCTTTGCCCGGCTTCCGCGCCGTTATTAATCACCACGCGGTAGCCGCCGGAAAGTCCACGCTCGTCCGCTAGTTGCTTCGCAACCAATAATATCCTTCCGAGCATTCCGGCGTCGCCTTCTTCGGCGTCATTCAGCGAAACCAAATGTTTACGCGGAGAGATTAGCAGGTGCGTCGGCGCTTGCGGATGAATATCCTCGAACGCGAAAATTTCCGCGTCGTCATAGATATGTTTCGCAGGAATTTCCTCGCGTGAAATTTTGCAGAATATGCAGTCGTCGCTCATAAAATGCTGTCGCTCATCGCTGCGAATCGCTTCCTGGAGTAGTGCTGGCCGGCGCGTCGTCGAGTCTCACAACAAAAGTGTGCATTCCTGTGACGCCGCTCAATTTATTTCCCAACTTCTGCGCGGCATTTTCATTCGGCTCGCTGCCGACGCGCACGCGGAACAATCGCCCGGTTGGGCCGGTTGTACCCTGAATGGAAATGTGTTCGTAATCAGCCGCCAGTTTTTCGCGCAGACGTTCCGCATTCGCGCGCTCTGCAAATGCGCCGACCTGCACCGCGAATCTTCCGGCTGTGACGCTCTCATTTCCTGGAGCCGAAACAATTTCAACTTTCACTCGCGCCGTTCCCGGCCCGACCATATCAATTGCACGCGCACCGGCCAGCGACAAATCAATAATCCGATCGTCCACAAACGGCCCGCGATCGATGATGCGCAAATCCACTTGCTTGTCATTTGCGAGATTCGTCACACGCACAACAGTATTAAAAGGCAGCGTGCGATGCGCGGCCGTAAATTTGTACATATCATAAATTTCGCCATCGGACGCGCGCCGCCCGTGATACGGCACTCCATACCATGACGCAATTCCCTTCTCGACCGGGCCGCGGGAACGCACGTCATTACTTTCGCCGCTAGGAACGGGACCAAGATGCGCGCCGGTTGCAGCGTCAACCGTTCCGGCTGATGTCAAAGCATCTGCGGATTCTGCGCCGCTCGTCTGTGCTGTTGCCGGTGTTGTTGCGGAAGGCCCCGAAGGAACATGCGCCGTAGTTTTGTGCTGGCTGCAACTTACAACGCCAAACGCCACCATCATCGCAACAAATATCCAAACGCCCGCGGCCGAGCGGAATCCCAATCCCGCGCGCGTGCGCTCCGCGTCGCTGGCATAATCCGCCACGAACGAATTTTTGCGCGCGCTTTCGGCCCGCGAAGAATTTCGCCGTCCTGTCCGCCGTGCTTTGATTTCTGGTTCCACTAAATTTCCTTAAGCGTTTTTCCGCGAGGCCTTCTTCTCAAGTTCATTCGCCATTGACGACAATTTCTTCGACGCAGCCTTCAGCGCGGAAATACATTTTTTCTCCGCAGTCGGTTTGATGTCCGTCTCAATCACGTGACGCACACGCTGCACTTCTTCATCCAGCCAGCGCCCAAAATCTTCAAAGTCCTTCATCGCGATTGCCTCCTGTCCGCGCATTCGGCGTCAATTTCCGATTTCAAGTATTATAGGCACGCGCTGCAAAAGCTCGCAAGAAATCCGTGCCCTAAGGGAGACTGAGTGCCCATTCCGCTGCGATGGCAATGGAGAATCGATCGCGTCCGCAACGCCATCACCGGATTTTTCCGGAGCGATTCATCCAACGCGCGCCCGCGCATGTGTCCTTCGTGCGGAACGCTGGTCGGCACCACCGCGACAAAATGTCACGTATGCGGCGCGAATGTTCGATTCGGAATGGCCGCCGCCAGCCGCTCGCTGGGAAAAATTCTGCCGACGAACGCGCCGATTACTTATTGCATTCTGAGCATTTGCTGCCTGCTTTACGGAATTAGTTTGCTGTACAGCACTCGCAGCGGAAATCCGCTGATGCCGGAAGGCGGCGGGCTGACGGCGATTTTCAATATTGGTGCGATTGACGGCCACACAACCCTCCTGCTCGGGTCGACGTTACCGTGGCAATACATAGTCGTGTACAACCAATGGTGGCGCCTGATCACCGCAATTTTTTTGCACGGCAGCTTGATGCACATCGTCTTCAACATGTGGGTCATCATGGACATCGGCCCCATGGTCGAAGAACTTTTCGGCTCTGCTCGATATTTATTTCTCTACATCGCCACAGGCGTGTTTGGATACGTCGTTAGTTCTTTTTTCGGCAATAACAGCGTCGGCGCTTCCGGCGCTTTGCTTGGACTGATCGGAGTACTTCTCGCGTCCACGACGCGAAGCAGCAGCGCGTCGGCGAAAATGATGCGCTCCAACTTGATCAAATGGATCATCTACATCGCTGTCCTGGGTCTGATGATGAGAGGCATTGACAACTACGCGCACTTCGGCGGACTCGCCGCGGGCTTCGTTCTGGGAAAATTATTTATTGATCGCCCACCGCAAGGCCAAAGTGAAGTTCGAATCGCGAACATACTCGGATGGGGGACCGCAATCGTTGTGATCGGATGTTTCGCGCTGATGATGGACTTTTTCCTGCATAACAGATAATCGCGGAATTATTTGACGTCTAGTCGCTGGTATTCAATCGCCGCGCCACAATCACGCTGTAATGCAATCCGGAAAACGCCGTCAGCCCGGCCACCAAATATTTCAGCACCACGTGTACCGGCCCCAACGCCAAATTTGGGAATGCTTCCTGCGTCACCGTCGCGAACACCAGGACAATTTGCGCCGCAGTCGTCATTTTTCCGTAAATTGTCGGCGGAAATTTGCGATACCCGACCACCAGAATAATTACCGCCGCGCCAACCAGCAGAGTTAAATCGCGCGTCATCACCAGAATTGTCAGCCACCAAAGAATTTTTCCCTTTAATGAAAGCACTAAGAATGAAGAGGAGAGCAGCATCTTGTCCGCAATCGGATCCAGATACGCGCCCAATGTCGTTTTCTGATTTAGTTTCCGCGCCAGCAGTCCGTCCAGCCCGTCGGAAATTCCCGCGAGCAGCAAAACAATCAGCGCCAAAATGTAGTGGTCGTAGATAACCAGCGAAAGGAACAGCGGAAGAAATGCCATCCGGAGAAAAGTCAGTTGGTTGGGGACGGTGAAAAGATTGGAGCGCATGAGGATTTTTCGAGAAAAACTTCAGACAAACAATTCCAGATACTCGCGCAGAGATCGTCCCGTTCTCTTCTGAAACATTTCTGAAAGTGAGGGGATGGATCCTGTCGGCTCGTCCAACGCCACGCGCTCGATGCGCTGCATCGGCAGAAAAACCGTGGGCAATCCGACGCGCGCGCCGTCCGGCTCCAGCACTTGGCGGATAAAATCGTCGAAAGAATTCAGATCAATTCCGCGCACGGTGATGCCCGCCACTTGCAACGTCATCAGCTCGCCCCAAATTTTTTCTTTAGGCGTGTGCAGACTGACCAGAACGATTGAATGTGGGTCCATTTAATTTCGTCCCCGCATGGTAACTCAACCCGGCGTCGGCAACGCAATTTTTCGTAGGGCGCGCTAAAAAAACCGCGCAGCCAGGAGTGTCTGCGCCACCTAGGCCTTCATCACTTTCAAATCCCGCGCCACTTGCAGCTTCGCTTCTGTCGCTGCTTGCACTTGCTCTGGCGTAACGCCCGGCGCAATTTCGCGCAACACCAATCCGCCCGGCGTAACATCGATTACAGCCAACTCCGTGACAATTTGATTCACAATTCCCACGCCGGTCAGGGGCAGCGTGCACTCTTTCAATATTTTTGCTTTTCCGTCCTTCGTGGCATGTTCCATCGCGATAATCACTCGACGCGCGCCCGCCACCAAATCCATTGCGCCGCCCATGCCCTTCAACATTTTTCCGGGAATCGCCCAGTTCGCCAGATTTCCGCGCTCGTCCACCTGCAGCGCGCCCAGCACCGTCAAATCAATGTGACGCCCGCGAATCATCGCGAAAGATTCCGAGCTTGAAAAATAAGCCGTGCCCGGAATTTCCGTCACGGTTTCCTTGCCGGCGTTAATTAAATCCGGATCCTCTTCGCCTTCCCACGGAAATGGGCCGACGCCAAGCATCCCATTTTCCGATTGCAGCACCACTTCCATTCCCGCCGGAATATGATTCGCCACCAGCGTCGGAATTCCAATTCCCAAGTTTACGTAAAATCCGTCGCGCAATTCTTCAGCCACGCGCCGCGCGATAAAATCCGTCTTGCCGACGGTCGGAACCGCATCACCTGCGGCCGCGCGTTTCCGCACGGTGCGCTTCTCAATCCGTTTCTCGTATCCGACGCCCTGAAAAATCGCATTCACGTAAACGCCCGGCGTGTGAATCTCGTCCGGATTCAATTCGCCCAACTTCACAAGTTCTTCCACTTCCGCAATCACGTAATCCGCCGCGGCGGCCATCACCGCGTTGTAATTGCGAGCGGTCTTCCGAAAAACTAAATTTCCCCAGCGATCGCCCTTCCACGCTTTCACAAAAGCAAAATTGCCGCGCAGCGAACGCTCCATCAAGTGCGGACGCCCGTCAAAATCGCGCACCTCTTTTCCTTCGGCAATTAGCGTTCCCACTCCCGTCGGAGTAAAAAACGCTGGAATTCCCGCGCCGCCCGCGCGCAGCCGCTCCGCCATCGTGCCCTGCGGATTCAGCTCAACCTCCAATTCCCCCTTCAACACCAGTTGCTCAAAAAGTTTATTCTCGCCCACGTATGTGGAGATCATCTTCTTCACCTGCCGCGTTTGCAGCAGCAATCCAATTCCAAAATCGTCCAATCCCGCATTGTTGCTGACGAGCGTGAGATTTTTCGTCCCGCGCTTCCGCACCGCCGCAATTAAATTTTCTGGTATTCCGCACAATCCAAATCCACCGAACAGAATCGTCGCGCCATCCTTCAACTTTTCAATCGCCACATCAGCATTCGCTACGCGCTTATCCATATCGAATTCCGCCCCCGTTTCCAGGTACGAATTGTGCCACAACCGGGAGCGAACCGCGTCAACCTTGACGGGTGTACCCACCCGTAACTAGTCCGCCTCAACTGTCCTTTCGGTTCATTGACGCGATATTTTCAACTTTCTAGGCTGGAATGTCGCCAACTGGCCTCCTGATTCGGCCCGCCTCAGCGACTGAAACCGCAGCAGACCGGTATTGATGACATCCGTTCGGCGTCGGCAAACTTGGGAGAAAGAATCATGCTCGTAGACACTGCCGGACATTCAATCAATGCGGCGCTCAGTGGATCGTATGACCTCCGCCTCGTAGAGCTTTCCGTTGTCATCGCCATGTGTGCGTCTTATGCGGCGCTGGATCTCGCGGGACGAGTGACCGCCTCGAAGAGTTTCGCTCGCGGCATCTGGCTGATGGGCGGCGCGACTGCCATGGGCCTCGGTATTTGGTCCATGCACTACATCGGTATGCTGGCGTTCAAACTGCCGGTCCCGGTCGAATACGATTGGCCTACCGTCGTGCTGTCCCTGATCGCAGCGATATTGGCCTCATCTGTGGCTCTATTCGTTGTGAGCCGAAAGAAAATGGGTGTGTGGCGAGCCGCGGCGGGCAGCATCCCCATGGGACTGGGAATCGCGGTGATGCATTACTCTGGCATGGAGGCGATGCGCCTGACGGCTATGTGTCACTACGATGCCAAGCTTGTGGCGCTTTCGGTCCTGCTGGCAGTTGTGATTTCATTCGTTGCGCTCTGTCTTGCATTTATTTCGCGCGAAGAAAAACAAGGAATGATGGCGCGGAAAGTCGCCAGCGCCGTGGTAATGGGCGCCGCGATTCCTGTGATGCACTACACAGGAATGGCTGCCGCCAGCTTCATGCCGACGAACACGCCTCCGAATCTGTCACACTCGATAAGCATCACCGCATTGGGAACGTCCGGCATCGTGATGGTCACGATGGCTGTACTCGGTATCGCCATTGTGAGTTCCTTGTTCGACCGAAGATATTCGGCGCAAACGCTGGAACTGGAATCAGCTGAACAGCGCTACCGATTGTTGTTTGAGAGAAGCCTGGCCGGAATCATGCGGACGACACTCGACGGGCCCATTTTGGACTGCAATCAAGCGTGTGCTCGAATCCTGGGATATGCGTCGCGCGAAGAACTTATGGCCAGCCCGGTAGATGCCCACTATTTTGATCCCGAAGACCGGAACACTTTCATTGCAAAGCTAAAAAAGGAAAACAGTCTTTCCAATTACGAGCGCTGCTTGCGCCGAAAAGATGGAAGTCCGGTCTGGCTTCTGGCCAGCGCCCACCTTGTCGAAGGCAAGGATGGCGTACCAGCCGTAAACGAAGAAACTTTTATCGATATTACCGAGCGCAAGAAAGCGGAAGAGACCTTCCGCAAAGCATTCGATGCGAATCCCGAACCGATGACCATCTCCTCAATCGCAGAGGGCCGCTATATCGACGTGAATGAAGCTTTCCTTCGGGCAACCGGATATGCGCGCGAAGAAGTTATCGGCCATACTTCCCTCGAGATCAATTTCTGGGAGAAGCCTGAGACTCGCACCGAGCTTGTGAACACATTGAGAACAGAAGGTTCCGTCCGTAATTTGGAAATTGCCTACCGCACAAAATCCGGTGAACAACGTGTAGCACTGGATTCTTCGGAAATCATTGAGGTGGGCGGACAAAAATGCGTGATTTCCATTCTTCGAGACATGACCGAACAGAAATCTCTGGAAAAGCAACTTCGTCAGGCGCAGAAGATGGAAGCAGTCGGCCAGTTGACCGGAGGAATCGCGCACGACTTCAATAACATGCTGGGCGTGATTATCGGCTACAGCGAAGTAGTCACAGAGCGTTTGGCCGGCAATGAGCCTCTTCAAAGAAAGTGCGAGCAAATTACGAAAGCCGCGCAGAGCGCCGCATCCCTGACGCGCCAGCTCCTGGCCTTCAGCCGGCAACAGGTGCTCGAGCCCAAATTTTTGGATCTGAATTCAATCGTCCGCAACATGGAAAAAATGCTGCGCCGCCTGATTGGCGAAGACATTACCTTCTCCACCGGGCTGGGGCCAACACTAGGGAGCATCAAGGCGGATCAAGGACAGATCGAACAAGTCATCATAAATCTGGTGGTGAACGCGCGTGACGCCATGCCGCACGGTGGAAAAGTGAGAATCGAAACGAGCGCCGTCGAATTAAGCGGAGAATATTCCAAGAAGCATTTGCCGCAATTGCCGGGTTCCTACGTTCTTCTGACGGTTTCCGACACCGGCATGGGAATGGATTCGGAAACTCAGGCGCGGATTTTCGAGCCATTCTTTACGACCAAGGAAGTGGGCAAAGGAACCGGTCTCGGACTTTCGACTGTGTATGGAGTTGTGCGCCAGTTCGACGGTCACATCTGGGTGTACAGCGAACCCGGACAAGGGACAACTTTCAAAATCTATTTGCCCCGCACCAGCCAAGCGCCGGCGGTGATGAAGTCAAACAATCGCCTGGCCAGCACGATTCGAGGATCAGAAACGATTTTGTTGGTCGAAGACGAGGAAGCGCTCCGCGAACTCACCCGAAGCCTGCTGGACGATCAGGGATACAAAGTACTTGAGGCAGCGCGCCCAGAACGAGCCATTGAGATTGCAAAACAATATAAGGACGCCATTGATCTGCTTCTCACCGACATGGTCATGCCGGGAATGAACGGGCGAGTCCTGGCGGACACGCTGGCTTCCATCAGACCGGACATGAAAGTCGTGTTTATGTCGGGGTATACCGGTTTCAATCACGCCGCGTTGACGGACGCCAAAGTGACCCTGCTTTCCAAACCGTTCACCAAAGATAATTTGCTTTCAAAACTGCAGGAAGTTCTGGGATTCAGCGCCCAGCTCGAAACTGTAGAGAAATGAGAGACAAGAGCGCGAATACTTGAATTCCAGCGGCAATTTGTGCCACATGCTTGAGTGAAGTGGAATCGGAGGAATTACTAGAACCCGAACTGAGCACCCGCCGCCGGTCCTAACTCACTTCCTTCTCGTCAACCAGCAATCTCTCCAGCAAATGCGGAATCAAAATTTCCCGCACCGACTTCGGAAATTTCTTCGCACCTTCAAATAATCGTTTCAAATTAATATTTTGAAACTGAAACTCGTCCAGGTTCGCAGGTAGTCCATCTTGATACCTGAAATACAACCAGTCCAGCAAAGCCTTCTCAGGCTCGGCAAGTTTGTAAGCGCCGAACCGGCTTTTTTTCTCAATGAATCCCCAATACAAATCTTTTTTGATCTTCCGGTACTTGATCCGCACCGAAGGACTTCTGACGATCCGCGTTTTAGCGGCGCTCACACAGGTCAGTCCAATCGGACTCTGCGTGGAAATTCCCCACTCCACCAGCGCGGAGTCCAGTGAAACGTACGCGCTCGAATCAATTTGATTCACCACGTCTTTCGGGCTGAATCCGGCCGACAACTTATTTATATAAAGCGTCGAGTGCACGCGCTCCACCAGTCCGCGCTTCTGTTGGCGCCCGAGTGACACCACCACCGAATGCACCGGTAATTTAAATTTCTTGGCGAGCTCCCGCGATGAAATCACCGCCCTCGTTTTGGCGTCCCTTGCCAGTATCGCTGCCCAATCCAGTTTTTTCTTCAAATCCACTCCTTGAAAAGCTGTGACAGTGAATCTCGAAGCGGTTGAAAACCGGCTTTTGCAAGCGGCGCATAAATCCTCTCCGGCAAAAATTCTTCCAGCTCCGCCCGGCAAAGGTCTTCGGTCACATCCGCAATTCGGTTTTGAATGTCTTCCCCTTCGATTTCCCGCCACGCCAGGCTGTCGCTCAGATGCGTGCGAAGGTTGACGTCGAGAACTGCTCCTGATTCAACAAGTAGCCGGATGTCATACGCATCTCTGGCCTTCACCCTGCTCCGAAAAATAAATGCTTCCGCCTTTTGCAGCAGCAAATAATCCCGTGACACCGCCTTAATGATTGCGCCGCCCGGTCCGGCTAATGCGTCCGCCGGACGTTCCTCCACTCCAGTCGCGATCACTGATCCAATTCGCGCGAGGTCCACGGTAAAAACAGTACGATCATCGTCCGTCACCACCGCCACGTTCAAAGCGTTGTTCCCTACTCTCAAATCGGTAATTCTCAGCGGGTCGATGTTCAAAAGCCCGCTGAGCGGTTCCAATCCCGTGGACAAAACTTCGCCAACTTGCTCGACCGTAGGCAACTCGTCGGATCTCAGCAACAAATCCAGATCGCTCGAATGTCTCACGCTGCCGTGAAACAGAATCAGGTTCGCACCGCCGTAGAGTAAGAATGACTCAGGCCAAGCTCTGAACAGAGCGATAGCCGCCTCCCGCATCAGCACCACCGTTTCAGCCTGATCGACCGAGAAACCTCGCTGGACGAGATCGTCGATCTGCTCCGCCAGAGTCATTTCGCCCTCCCAGCGCTTCATGTTCCCATATTACGGCTCCATTATACACGATTTCAACCAACCTAACATATATGTATATATCTAAAAACAAAAAAACACTAAATTTCATAAAATATACAAATATGTTCACACATAAACATTCAGCGCCACATTTCTTAAGCAGCACCTCCAAAGCGGCCGTCACAACCATCCGTCCCGAAAAACACGAACCGGCCATGCCCTATAAGCGCAGACTAACAAACAGCCTGTAAGTCCTTTGTTTTGACATTGATGCGACGATGACACGAGCTAACTCCTTTGTTTTGATACTGATGCGCAAAAAAAGGGGGGGCAAAAAACAGCATAGACCGGCCACATCCCTGCCAGAGCCGACCCGGCGCAGTTCAAACGGGTCGCCCACAGCAGCTCCTCATGGCATAATCTCCGCCGGAGATTTCAATGACCTCATTCGGATCTTTCGCAAAACGCATTTATAGAATAGCCGCAATTATTCCTGCCGCGTTGATCGCGCTCGCGCTTTTCGCCACTCCCGCAGCGCATGCGTGGGGATGTCAGGGACACGAAACCGTCGCGCTGATTGCTGAAATGCATATGAGTCCGCAAGTGCTGGCGAAGGTGAATCAAATTCTGAAGGATTCTCCGATCGATCCGGCGCTGAACCGCTATTGCAAGGAGACCGGACTTACTCCCATGGCGGACGCCGCAACTTGGCCGGACGATCTTCGCGGCACGCGGCCGGAAGCTTCTCCGTGGCACTACATTGATATTCCGCGCGGCGGAGCGCGTGCAGATATCGCCGCGGCATGTCCTGAGAAGGAAGGATGCATCACGAAAGCGCTCCGCACGCAGGTGGAAATTTTGCGCGCCGCATCCAGCACTCCGCTGCAGCGCGCGGACGCGCTGAGATTTATCATCCACTTTGTCGGCGATATTCATCAACCGCTGCACGACACAACAAATAACGATCGTGGCGGAAATTGTATTCCGGTGGAATTCTTTGGCGCCGAGC
>Ga0209624_10001986_pt1 | contig 15480 bp, 14 predicted proteins | sample JacPinW_OM2H0_O1_FD_188565 | JGI IMG/M metagenome (GOLD analysis project Ga0209624, IMG submission 188565) | Forest soil microbial communities from Algoma, Ontario, Canada - Jack Pine, Ontario site 1_JW_OM2H0_O1 (SPAdes) (version 2) | ecosystem: Environmental > Terrestrial > Soil > Boreal...
CTACGCCTCTAACCGTGGGAACGACCGGTCAGCGTGCATTCTGCGCGGACCAGACGGGCGTGCTTCACTTCAACACAACCGGTGGAGCAATCGGAACCGGGGCTGGCAATTGCGCAGCCGTCGGAACTGCTGGCGTGCTTCAGTAGTTGATTTGCAACGGTTGTCGAAAGAGGGGAAGAAGCTCTGCTGCTTCTTCCCCCCTTTTTCTAAAGCAGAGGTGCTTGGGATTAAAGTCGGTGGGGCCAGAAGACAATCGTCGTTTGCGTTGAATCGGTTAAGACGGATTGTTCGACATGGATTCTGACTATGGTCGTACGAACGACAATTCACGAACAGGGTGAAAACGAGTCGCGAAGCAGGGGCTTCTCTCTAATCGAGCTGCTCGTTGTTATTGCGATCATTCTGGTCATCGCGGCTTTGGCAATCCCGAACTTCCTGCGAGCCAAGATCTCGGCCAACCAGGCAGGGGCGGCTTCCACGATTCGCACGATTAATACTGCTTCGGCGCAATATCAGGCGTCGTGGAATAACGGTTATCCCCCGAGCCTCGCGGTCCTGGGCACGGTAGGCGCAACTGCCACGTGCAATGGCGCTATGGTTTTGGATCCAACCATCACGACTGCACCCAACCAGAAAAGCGGCTATACTTTCGCATATACGCCGCAAGGGGCATCGATCTCCAGTCCTCCAGCGGGCTGCGCTGCCGGCTACTCGTCGTACCTCATCACAGCTGTGCCGACCACTTTTCTCACGGGCACAAATAGCTATTGCAGTGACGACTCGAATGTCTTGCACTTCGATGTTACGGGCGCCGTAAGCACTACGCCAGCGGCTTGCGATTCCTTGCCTGCCGTGCAATAGCACCGCTCACCCCGCATGAGCCGAGTACAATTCGAGATTTCGGATTTCCCCGCAGGCTTCTGTACACGGCATCTCTGGTAGACTCGGTGAGTGATTCGCACCGCGCTCGCAGTGATCGTATTTCTGATAGCAGCAAGTGCCTCTCCAGACGTCAATTCCGTTCGCCGGGCCCTTGAGGCTCGGTATCAGCACGCGCGGACTTTGCGCGCGTCGTTCTACGAGCGGTACACGGACGGAAACGGCGGCGAATCGTCGGAATCGGGGACGGTGTATTTCTCGCGGCCAGGGCGCATGCGATGGGAATACGAATCCCCGGAACAGAAGCTTTTCATTGTTGACGGCACCAACGTCTGGTTCTACGTCCCGGCCGACCATACTGCGAGCCGCGCCAAGCTGAAGGAAAGCTCGGATTGGAGGACGCCGCTCGCGCTACTCACCGGCAAAGCCGATCTATCGAAGCTTTGCCGCTCGATTCAGCTCGTCAGCCCTGAGGCGGAGAATGACAGGGGGAAGGGAACCGAGCCTGAGGACAAGAGTGCGGCCCAACCGAGCTCGGTTTTGTTGTGCGTGCCGCGCGACGCCTCGGGCAGCGACGTGTCCTCCCAGGTGTTTTTTGAAACCGATCCGGACGGTCGACTCGCCCGGGTGCTGATCCGCGAACCTGGCCACGTGGAAACGGAATTTCGGTTTGGCAATTGGGAGGAAAATGGCGTCATCCCCGAGACTAAATTTCATTTCCAACCTCCGCCCGGAGTAGCCATCGTTGACGAAGAATCCCTCGCAGGCGAGATTCGCTGACGGCGACTGTTTCCCGCACGCGGTGGCACTCTCACGCCCGCCAGAAACGTGACGATCACCCTCGAACTCCACGCATTATCCGATTACCTCTCATCTGCTGGTTTGGTCGGATCGCGGAATCAAACCGAAGAACCCTGTTACCTGTGGCGTCGTGGGGTTCTCGTTTTGGGCAACGATCGACGAGCCCGAATCCCGGAAGAAGTCTCGCGGTGCAATAATTTGCACATGCAAGGCGGGAATGCGCTGTAAGTGCACCCCGTTTGCAAAGGAGCGCGGAATGCAGAGTTCGGTCGCCGGTGGGAACCATCGCCTGGGGAAAATTGCTCTCACATTGCTGCTCGCGATCGGTGCGGCGATGCTGGGAACAAGCCGGCAGTTCTATACCGAAGCGCTGGTCGATGCCTTCTTCGGTTTCGCGCTCGCGAGCGTCGTGATCATTCACTTGAGGCTCCGGCCGAGATGGCTCGATGTTGGGTTGATCGCGGCGGGCACGGTGGTTCTTGCGGTCGTGGATTTTCGAATCCTGCGCTATCCCCCAAAGGTGATGGCCTGGTTTTCGTTCCTGGGGTTAAGCAGCTTCGTCATCATGGCCGTTCGAAGTATCTGGAGCCGAAATCGAAGGTTGCTGCTCTACGGGTGGGTGCCGGCAGCGCTGTTTGTCATGTCCGATTACTTTGCTTCGACCATGCTTGAATGGACCGCAAACGCCCATCCGAAAACGCTCGATCTTTATCTATTGTCTTTCGACGGCAGCCTGCGGGTGCAGCTAGCGTTCCTGGTCGGGCAATACTATGCCCGCGTCCCTTGGTTTCACATTGCCGCTCTGATTGCCTACGTCGGACTCGCAATTCCGATCGCGTGTGTGTACGCAGGCCGCCTGGTCCGCTTCCGAGAAGGCGCTTTCCCGTCCATGCTGGCATTCCTGGTCGCGGGACCACTGGGAATCCTTTGCTATAACCTGTTCCCCGCGTGCGGCCCGCATAGTTTGTTTGGGCAGGCTTTCCCATTCCACCCCCTCTCGATGGCCGATTTGCCCCGGCTCCATTTGGAGGCTGTCCCGATTCCGGGTGCGCGAAATGCAATTCCGTCGCTCCACCTGGCATGGACTCTGCTCGCCTGGTGGTATTCCAAGGGGCTGTCCTGGGTCGAGCGGCTGGTTGCGCTCGTTTTTCTTGTCCTGACGGTGTTTGCGACCTTGGGCACAGGCGAACACTGGTTCGTGGACCTGGTTGTGGCCTTTCCGTTTGCCCTGATGATCCAAGCGGCCTGCGCGTACCGCGTTTCGTGGAGAGAACCGACCCGTATTACCGCGTTTCTTCTTGGATTGGGGGGAACTCTTGCGTGGCTGAATGCGCTCCGCTACGGGACGAAGCTGTTCTGGACATCGCCCATCGTGCCCTGGGCTCTGGTGGCTGCTACGATCGCACTCGTCATTCTGCGTCAGGAGAAACTGGATAGTGTGATCGATCTGAAGGAGCCCAAAGTTGCCGCTTCCAGCCCACCTCTGGCGTCGTCGATGGTCGATTCGGCCGGGATCATCGGTGGGTCCCGGGCGTAGTTTCTCCAATCAGTCTGTCAGAAACGAAGTAGCCTCGCGTAGAAACACGTCCAACTGATCGTGGTGCACCCAGTGTCCGGCGTTCGGCACTTCGATGAGCCGGGCATTCCGAATGGCGTTTTTCCGCGGATCCGTCGCGGGAACAGGGAAAAAGCTCTCCAGGCCCCAGAAGAACAAGGCCGGGCAGGTGATGCGGCTGTAGAGCTCGACGGAATCTTCGACGCGGTGCCCGTAGGGAGGAAACACCCGTGCGAAGTTGTCGAACTTCCACACGAGTGATCCGTCGGGATCCCAATTGGTGCCGTGCAGCGTCAGATGGCGCGCCACTTCTTCCGATAGGTGGGGATTGGCAGCCTTCATCCTTGCGACCGCAGCGCCCAGGTTGGGGTAGGTCTTGGGCTGGCGCTTTTCAACCTTGCGGACCGATTCGATCCAGTGTCGCATCTGCTCAGACGGCGGTCCGTGGACTTTGCTGCGTTCCGGCGCACCGAGTCCTTCGATCGAGATGGCCTTTCGAACCCTCTCCGGGAAGACTCCGGAATAGTTCAGCACGATCATGCCACCGAGTGAATGGCCGATCAGGCGTATCGGGAACTCATTGATGATGTCCAGCAGGGCCGACAGATCCAGAACATGTTCGATCAGACTGTACATCGCTCCCGGCGCCCAGGCGCTGTTCCCGTGGCCTCGCAGATCGAGCGCGTAGACGTGATAGTCCTCGCGCAGTGCTCGCGCGACCCAGTCCCAGTTGCGGGCATGATCCAGGCCGCCGTGGACCAGCACGAGCGCAGGCTTTCCGTCCCGCCCGTAGTCCCAGAATTGGAGTTTCAACCGGTCGGAGTAGAAAAAATGCGAGCTTGGCTCCATGGGGTTCGGTCCAGTCCTGGCGACGGCAGTCTGAATTCCAGGCGCGACTCTATCATAGCTGCATGCCGTGGGAATTGGGTTCGGGCCAGTGCGCCACAGCACACCCTTTTTTGAGGTTGTCACATCCTAGTGAAGGGCTGTTTTCCCGGCTTCAGCCTCGGTGCAAAAAGGGTATGCTAAACTTCATCTGAACCGCTCGTACGGTAGCGGTGTGCCGATACACCACAATGGCTGATTTCGTATGTAAAGTCGGGGATGCCTCGGGCAAGATTTTTCAGCAAGTCGAAACAGCTCAGTCCGAGGACGAGGCCAGGCAGAAGCTCGCCGACCGGGGCTTCTACGTGTTTTCGGTCCGCAATCAGTTCGACCTGCTGGCGCAGTTTGGCCAGGCGCGTCGCGACCGCAAGATACGGCCGGCCGATTTCCTGATCTTCAATCAACAGTTCAATACCCTGGTCCGTGCCGGCCTGCCCATTCTGAGGGCCCTTGACCTGCTTGCAGAGCGCGCTGCTGCCGAGCGCCTTCGCCCGATCCTGGCCGACGTGCGCCAGCGAGTGCGCGCAGGCGCACTTCTGTCAGAAGCGATGGCCGCCCAGGGCTCGTTTCCTCCCGTCTACATTACGGTGATTGCTGCGGGCGAGCGGAGCGGCAATCTCACCGGCGTTCTCGAGCAATACATTGCCTATTTGCGGGTCACGACGGGCTTCCGGAGCCGGCTGATCACGGCGCTGATCTATCCAGCTGTGCTGGTCATGGTCGCGATCATTGTCGTCACCTACCTTGCGACCTACGCCCTGCCGCAGTTTGCGGACCTGTATAACCAGTTGAACGTGCCCCTGCCTACGAGCACCAGAATCCTGCTTTCCATCGCCTTGCCCCTGCGCAATTATTTTCTATTTTTCGTCGCCGCAATTGCGGTGGCGTCGGTGTCGCTGTTTCTTTGGACGAGGTCCGATCGAGGAGCGATTGCCATCGATCGGATCAAACCGCGGATTCCAATCTTCGGGGACATCTGGATCAAGGCGCAGATTGCGCAATTCGTGCGAACGCTCTCAACGCTGCTGGGCGGCGGTACTCCTCTGGTTCCGGCACTGCGTACGTCGGCTGCGGCCATCGGCAGCCGGCTGATCGCGACCTCGGTCGAGCAGGCGTCTGAACGCGTCAAGGAAGGGCAGACGCTTCATCTGAGCCTTGCGGAAACGAAACTCGTTCCGGGCCTGGCGCTTGAGATGATTGAGGTGGGCGAGGCGTCGGGCGCGCTGTCGGCGATGCTCACCAGCGTAGCGGAATTCTATGAGGAAGAAGTGGATACGCGCTTGCAGCGCACGCTATCCTGGATCCCTATCGCGATTTTGGTGGTCATGGCCGTTGTGATAGGCTTCATTTTGATCTCGCTGTATCTGCCCATGTTTTCCCTCCAGGTCGGGTCAGTCGGAGGATAGAACCAGATGGCTACACCCCTAAACAATCCGGCGGGCGGCGATGCCCAGAACCAGGCGCTGGAGCGGGACCAGTCCCGCCGTCTGGCCGAGCGATACCGTTGTGCGTTTGTCGACCTCACCGAGCAGAGGATTGACCCCGAGCTGTTTCGCAGCATCCCCGCAGAATTGATGTTTCGCTACAATTTCGTGCCCCTGGCAGCGCACGATTCGACACTGGTCGTCGCCATGGTCGATCCCAGCCAGCTGCAACAGACCGACGAGTTGGCCCTGCTGCTGGGCAAGCGCCTGCAAATCAAGGTGGCCACGGCGTCGCAAATCGGAGACCTGCTGAAGCGCACCGAACAGTCACAGCGGGTGCTGGACCAGGCAACCGAAGGATTCACGATCCAGGTCGTGAGTGAGGACGAAGACAGCGACGAAAATATTTCGATGGAAAAGCTCACGCGCGACACCGGCGTGAGCCCCGTGGTTCGACTTGTGGACACGGTGATCTTCACGGCCCTGGAGCGGCGGGCGAGCGATATTCACATCGAGACGCGGAATTCCGAAGTGGTCGTGAAATACCGCATTGACGGCGCATTGCAGTTCGCCATGCAGCCGCTCGCCAAGGAATGGCACGCCACGATATTGTCGCGCATCAAGGTCATGAGCGAGCTCGACATCGCCGAGCGGCGAGTCCCTCAGGACGGCCGGTTCCGCGTGCGTTACAAAGGGCGTTTCGTCGATTTCCGCGTATCGATCATGCCCTCGGTCCACGGCGAAGATGCCGTTTTGCGGGTCCTGGACAAGGAAACGCTCAGCGAGAAATTCCGCAACCTTACTCTCGACGTAGTCGGTTTTGACCAGGAGGAGGTCACGCGGTTCCGACGCTACATTCACGAGCCGTACGGAATGGTCCTGGTCACCGGCCCCACCGGATCGGGGAAAACCACCACGCTGTACGCGGCCATCAACGAAATAAAGAACGACGAGGACAAGATCATCACCATCGAAGACCCGGTCGAATACCAGGTCCGCGGCATCACCCAGATTCCGGTGAATGAAAAGAAGGGTCTGACGTTCGCCCGAGGTCTCCGCTCGATTTTGCGGCACGATCCGGACAAGATCATGGTTGGCGAGATTCGCGACCAGGAAACAGCGCAGATCGCAATCAATTCGGCCCTGACTGGCCACCTGGTCTTCACCACCGTTCACGCAAACAACGTGACGGACGTAATCGGCCGGTTTATCAACATGGGAGTCGAGCCTTACAACTTCGTTTCGGCCCTGAACTGCATCATGGCGCAGCGGTTGGTTCGCGTCGTCTGCGAGAGCTGCAAGAAAAGAGTTACCTACGATCCTGCCGTACTGAAGGAGTCCGGTCTTGACCCGGCTGAATGGAGCACGGTTGAATTCTGCGAAGGAACCGGATGCCTGGAATGTTCCGGCAGCGGATACCGGGGCCGCACGGCCATCACCGAGCTTCTGGATCTTTCCGATCACATTCGCGAAATGATCATTGAGAGGCGTCCCACCTCGGAAATCAAACGTGCCGCGAAGGATTTGGGCATGATGTTTCTCCGCGACTCCGGATTGAAGAAGGTCCGGGCCGGACTCACTACACTTCGCGAGATCAACAAGGTGACATTTCTTGACTAGCTTCGTGGCAACAGACGGATTCGCGGACCAGTCTCACCGGTTGGGACCGGTCGCGCGCATCGACCGCTGGCTTCACGCCATGCCCCATCCGTCGCTGGTCGTTGAGATCGCAGCCGGGCACGTCGCTGCGGCCCGCTGGGGCAAGCGTGGTGGGCATCTGGAAGGCGTCGCGGTCGAACCACTACCGATCGGCGCGGTGATGCCTTCGACGGTGGAAACCAACATTACCCAGCCCGACGCGGTTCGCTCGGCGCTGCGTCGCGTGCTCACCCGGATTCCCGCTCGAGGCGCACCGATCGCGTTGCTGGTTCCGGACCTCGTCGTCCGCGTTTTCATTCTGCCTTTTGACAACCTGCCGCGGAATGCGAGCGAAGCTCTGCCGCTGCTGCGCTGGCGACTAAAAAAGAGCGTGCCCTTCGACGTGGATGAAACCGTCGTTTCCTGGAACCGGCAGGGCGGCCACGAGGGGAATCTGGAAGTTGTCACGGCGGTTGCAAGACAGCAGATCGTCCGGGAATATGAGCAGATTGTCGAATCACTCGATGCCTACTGCGGAGTGGTGCTGGGCTCGACGCTCGCGGCACTGCCGCTTTTGGAAGAGCGCGGGTCGACGCTGCTGGTTCGCCTCTGCGGAAAATTGCTGACCACGGTCGTCACGCACGGCCCAAACCTGTGCGTGTACCGGTCAAGTGAGATGCCGGCCGCGGCATTGCTACTTGAGCCCCAGTCGATGCTCGATGAAGTTTTTCCCGCGGTGGCGTACTTCCAGGACACTTGGGGCGGGACGATTGACCGCGCCCGGCTCACCGGTTTTGGTGAGAGGGAAGCGATGTTTGGAGACGCATTGGCCGAGGAGTTGAAAATCAGTGCTGGGCCAATGAGTGAAGCCGAAGGAGTGCAGGGTCTTGAAGCTTCTGGGAAAGACCTGGTGAATCACGGCCTGGATGCACTGGCGGGATGGATGATGAACGGCAGATCCTAGGCGCCAGGGTATTCCGACTACTGACCGATGAGACTACAGCTTAATCTCGCGACTTCACCTCAAGCGAACAATCGCCCGTTTATAGCCTATTCCGCACTGATCGGCACGCTGGGCGTACTGGCGCTCGCGGTGCTGTCTTTCGCCGCCTACCGGTCCTGGCACGCCAATCGCGACCTGCGTTCGGACATGAATCGATGGGAAGATTCGATCCGGCGGGATCAGCAGCGGCAGCGGGAACTGGCGGCCGAGTTCCGCTTGCCTGCGGCGCAGCAGGTCCTTGACCGTTCGGCGTTCCTGAACTCTCTGATTGACGAGCGCAGTTTTCCTTGGACGAAAATCTTCATGGACCTGGAGGATACGCTTCCGCCGGGCGTGCGCGTCGTCAGCATTTCTCCGAAGCTGGTGAACGGTCGCGCCGAAGTGACACTGGAAGTCGGGGCCACCGACGACCAGGGCAAAATCCAATTTCTGCAGGCGATCGAGAAATCGAAAATGTTTTCCGGCATGGTTGTGATCAACGAACGACGGTCGGTCGAGCCGACTGCGCCGGACAAAATCGTTTTGAACCTGACGGTGTGGTACTCGACCGTATGAACATCAAGAACGCATGGCGATCCTGGAAGGCCTGGGTCGGAATCGCGCTCGGCCTTGTTTTGGCGCTGGACCTTGCTCTGGCGGGCTACTTGTGGCGAGCCTCTTTCCGCCAACCGGAGGCGCTGCGCAGCGAGCGCGACCACCTAGCGCTGCAGGCCAAGAAACTCAAGGCCGATGTCGACCGTGGCGATAAAATCCGCGCCGACCTGCCGCAGGCCGGGAAGGAATGCGATGCTTTCTACCAGCAATCCTTTCTGGATTCCCTCACAGGCTATTCCCGGATCGAATCCGATCTCGGCGAGATTGCCACGAAGTCAGGGGTGAGAATCTCCGGGTACACCTTCAAACAGAAGGAACTCCGGAATCGCGGCGTCACCGAAATCGAGATCACTACGACCTTGGACGCGGACTATCCCGCGGTCATTCAATTCATCAATGGTTTGGAGCGTTCAAAGAATTTTTATTTGCTAGACAGCCTGCATTTGAGTTCGGTATCGACGGGCGGAATCCGGCTGGATCTTGATCTGCATACGTACTTCAGGACCTGAGCGATGTCTCAACGCACACAAATGTACGTTCTCGCGGGCTTGGTCGTACTGCTTGTCATCGTGGCGTATTTTTACGTCTTCAGAACCTCGGTTCCAGGACTTTCCGGTGTGCTTGCTGCCGACACGAAGTTTGAACCGCTCGACGTACAGGAGCCGAGTCTTCGGCTTGACCTGCTCGACAGGCTTCGCAAACTGGAATATACCGGCTCGCACAGGAATATTTTCGTGGCGGGGCCGCCTCCGATTGCCAAGAACGAAGGCGGGGCCGCGGCCGACGTGCGACCTTTCATCGGACCGAAACAGCCTCCGCCGCCTCCACCATTGCAGATTCCTGCCGAATATTTTGGGTATGCGTCGCAGCCAACGTCGGGAAAACGGGTGGCGTTCTTTACCAGCGGCGATGATGTTCTGGTGGTCGCCGAAGGCGACAAGTTCCTGAACACGTTTCGTCTGATACACATCGGAAACGAATCCGCCGACGTCGAGGAAATCTCAAGCGGCCGGCATGCCACAGTCCAGCTCGTCGAGCCGCCGGACCAGGGTGGGGCGACTCCGTGATCTGGGTAAACCTCATCTCCCAAGCGCGCTCTTGCGACGTCACTCCCACGCGTCCAGCTAGGTCGCAGGAGTCCGGATACGCCTTTTTGATGGTGATGTTCCTGGTTCTGGTGATGATTATCGGTTCGCAGGTGGCGCTGCGAAACCTCTATACCCAGGGGCGCCGCATGCGCGAAGACGATATGATCTGGCGGGGCAATCAATATTCCCGCGCGATCCGTCTGTATTTCCGCAAGACCGGACACTATCCGCAATCACTGGATGATCTCAAGACCGGTCTCCCGGAACTGAGTTTCCTGCGTTATGCGGCCTACAAGGATCCGACGAACAGTGGCGAAGACGGCGCTTGGCGATTGATCTACGTCAATGCCTCGGGTCAGATCATCGGCAGTGTCCGCTACGCCACGCTTCAGCAGATGGCGCTGATGGATCTGAACGGAGGCAAGATCCCCACGACGCCAATCGCGGGATCGATCGGTACGCCGGTCGCGAGCATGGGTTTGGGATCGGGACCCAGCGGTGCAAACAATCCGAACGCACAGTCGACTGCGCCCGGCGGGAACGCCACGCCGCCAGGTTCGACTCCAGATAACTCCGCGGGTGGTTCCCAGACCCCCAACTCCGGCCAGACCCCTTCGTCCGATCAGACCTCGTCGTCCTCTCAACCGGTCAACCCTCTGTCACTTCTGAAACCGACTGGCCCGGTTGATGGTCCGGTACTGGGAGCGTTTCTGACCGGCGTCGGCGGCGGGACCAAATCCGATGCACCTTCCATAAAGGTTTACAACTTCGGCAAGAAATACAAAGACTGGGAATTTATTTGGAATCCCCTGGAGGACCAGGCGCGCGCCGCCCAACAGGCGCTTTCCGGAGGGGGAACTCAGCCGGTCGGCCAGCCGGGAAGTCCCCCGGCGTTCGGAATCCCCAATCCATCGGGCCCGCCATCCGGACTTGGCGGAACGATCATACAGCCCTCTACGCAGCAGCCCCAGCCGCAAAACCCATAGGAGTGGTCTGTGTTCGACGATCCCAATCTCGGTCCTCCGCCGCGGCAGGGTCCGAGTACTTACGTTGTCGTGACGCTCGTTGTTTTTGTCCTGGCCGCAGCCTATGTGGGAGGCGTGTTTTATTTTCGTTGGCACGGCGACCGCGTGATTCGCGAGCAGGCGGCCGCCGCCAAGCGCGCAGAGGACCAGAAAGTCTTCGAGGGAATGGGTGGCGACCGCTTCGACATTTTGGAGTTCTTTCCATACCCTGGCGAAATCAGTCGCGGCGATTCCACGATGTTGTGCTATGGCGTATCGAACGCGAAATCCGTGACTCTTGAGCCGCAACCGAACGCCGTCTGGCCTGCGTTTGAGCGTTGCGTCAGCGTCTCACCGAAAAAGACCGCCAGATACACCCTGACGGCCACCGACGCAGCGGGCCACACGAAGTCCGCAACAATCACCGTCGTCGTGCACTAGTCGCTAAAACGCGTCGCAGTCTGAGACGTCCGGTGTCGCGAGCGGAAGCATTTGAGACGATCGGGCGCCTACGACCCAGGGTTCGGCGTCTCGCCTCCCAAGCAAAATACGTATTATCAATAACATACGAAAAAAATCCCAGGACCCGCCAGCCCAGGGGTAGGCCGCATTCGTGGCACCCCGCGTGCGCTTACAGGATTGAATTCTCGGCCAGGAAGGACATAGGACATGAAGCAACGGCTCGCGTTTGTGGGACTGGTGATCGCATTGGCTCTGGGTGGCATTGCGTTGCAGCCACTGAAGGCGTCCGCGCAGGATGCTGCGAACGACGCTATGAAACGCAGGGTTCGAACGAAAGTCGAGCCTCAGTATCCTGCGACCGCCAAGCAGATGAATATCTCCGGACGGGTGAAGCTGGAAGCGACGATCTCGGCAGACGGGCGTGTGGTGAGCACCAGGGTCGTCGGTGGCAGTCCGTTCCTGGTCAACGCTGCCTTGGATGCGCTGAAGCAATGGCGATTCGAGCCTGCCTCGAGGGAATCGACTGAGATCTTCGAGTTTGATTTCAACCGGTCGGGCGACCCAACCGCCCCTTGATTGCCGGAGTTCGCATCTGCGGGCAAGTTTCTTGCGGCTTCTTCATCAAGACGTGACGGTCCATCACAATCCTGCTCGGAACTCTCACCGGAACGTCAGAGTCGATCTTTGAATTTCTCGAAGGCGGCGACCGCGTCGTGAAGCCGGTCGAAAAACTGCGCCGGACCGATGACCCTGTTCAACAGATGCCGGTTCAAGTCTGCCTTCAGAGAGGGGGACACCCGTGCGAACGCCAAGGTCACCTCGCTGTCGACCAGTTCCTGGTGAAGCTGTCCTACGATTCGGGCCGCGGTGTAATCCACATTCGTGATCGCTTCCGCATCGACCACCAGCCAACGCACGGATGAAGGAGCCCGCCCGACCAAGCCGCGAATCTCTTTTGCAAAAAGGCTGGCATTGGCATAGAACAGCGCTGCTCCGAAACTATAGATGATCAGACCTGGCTCCGTGAGCGCACCGGGCGCCGCCGGCACGAGCTGCCACGCATCACGCTCGCCTAGGGCCAAGACTCCAGTGTGCGGACGATAGCTGTGCCGCACGACCCGGAGCAGTGACAGCACCATCGCCAATACGATACCCTGTTCAACTCCCACCAGCACCACGACGGCCGCAGTAAACACAGCCAGGGCAAACTCCCCGGGACTCTCTTGTCGAATCTCGCTCAAGCCGCGCAGGTCGATGAGACGGACAGCAATCAGAAATACAATAGCTCCCAGCACGCAACGCGGCAGGTATTGCAGAGGCCTGGTAAGAAACAGCAGAACGAATGCAACCGCCATTGCGGTAGCCACCTGGGCAAGCTGGCTCTCGCCGCCGGAGCTTTCAACCATCGCGGTTTGGGTTGGGCTCCCGTCCACCACAAAGGTCCCGCTCAACGCTGCCGTGGCGTTGGCTGCAGACAGACCGACCAGGTCTGCGCTTTCGTCCAAGTACTGATGGTGGCGTCCAGCGTAGAAACGCGCAGTAGCCGCGCTTTGGGCTACGATCATCACAAAGCAGGAGACGGAAACGTCGAGCAGTGGCCCGACATCCCTCCAGTGCACATCCGGCAGGCCGAGACGTGGAAGACCCCCGGCGACCGGTCCGATGATCGCGATGCCGTGACCAGCGAAATCCCAGGTTGCGCTCGCGGCAATTGCCCCGGCGACCGCGACGAGCGAGCCCGGGACCTTCGGCGCGAATCGGCTGAAAGCAAAGACGCCTAGTACAACCAGCGCCGAGATAGCCACGGTCGGCAGGTGAATTCTGGGCAAGCTTTGAAAGACATCTAGGAGCTGTGCGACCGTCCGATTGGAGTGCACCTCGAGACCGACCATCCCGCCCAGCACGGCGATACCCACCTGAAACCCGACTCCGGTGAGAAACCCTGTCAGTACGGTTTGCGACAAGAAATCGGCCAGAAAGCCGAGCTTGAGAACTCGAGCCAGCAGCAGAAGTCCGGCAGTGAGCAGAGCGACCGTCGATGCCAGCGCGACATATCTCGCGCTTGCGATGGGAGCCATCGTTGCAAGTTTTCCGGCGAGGATCGACGCGGTTGCTGAATCGGCAGAGACGACCAAGTAGCGCGAGGAACCGAACACGGCAAATGCCAGAAGTGGAAGCAGCAGCGTGTAAAACCCCGTCACGATCGGCATGCCAGCAATCTTGGTATAGCCTAGCGCCTGCGGGATATTCATTGCCGCCAATTGGAATCCGGCCAAGGCATCCCGGGCCGCTCCGGAGCGACTGACCGGCCTTATCCCTTGAAACAGACGGAGCCAGCTGCCGGTCCACGCGTGGGGTACGCGTTGGCCGGATTGCATGCCATCTGGTCCTGGCGGCGTAGTGGCCGGCATGTTCATCGTGCTCCCAAGACCGTCCTTACTGTTCCGCTGGTTTCACCGAGCGATGAGCGCAACTGATTTCGAGCCGCAGTCTTGCAGGACTATATAGCAGTGCAATCAGACCACATCCGCCCCCGGAATGCATCGTGTCCGGAAAATTCGGTGACCGGAGTCAAAGCTGCTTGTCGACGGGGCTTTGTTCAGCCATACAGTGGTTTCAAGAACCCTCGGGACGCCGCCCGGAGCCTTTGTGTAGACTTGTCGCCGTTCGACACGGACGGTCCGAGCGCAGACATCTCGCCCGGGCGTCCGCGGGACGGCGCCAAGGAGGCACGGCCGGTTGACGGACACAGCTGAAAAACAATCGGGGGCGCCCGGCCCAGGGAGCTTGCTGCGACCCCTGCGAGCGGCGACCTTCCGCAATCTGCTCGTCGCAGATGTGGTTTCCGATGTGGGCACTTTCATGCAGAACGTCGGGGCTGCCTGGATGATGGTGTCACTCGGTGCCGGGCCGATTTACATCGCACTCACCCAGACCGCTGCTTCGCTGCCATACTTTCTTCTGGCTCTTCCTGCAGGCTCTGCCGGCGATATCTTTGACCGCCGCAAACTGGTTCTGGCCACCGAATTGTGGATGGCGGTTGTCGCCCTCCTTCTTGCCGTCTTCACCATCGGTGGTTTCATGTCCCCCTGGCTGTTGCTGGTCTTAACATTTGCTCTCTCCGCGGGCGATGCGTTTGAAACGCCGACCTGGCGTGCAATTCTTCCTGAATTGGTGCCCAAGGAAGACATTGCTGCCGCGTCTGCGCTTAACGGGATTGAGTTTAATCTCGCGCGAGCGGTGGGTCCGGCACTGGCGGGAATGATCATAGCCGCTGCCGGCATCGCCACCGCCTTTGTAGCAAATTTCCTATCGTTTTTCGGTGTCATTGTGGTCGTCGCCAGGTGGAAAAGGCCGGTTCGCAGAAGGAGCACTCCGGCGGAATCATTTTCCGGAGCCACGGTCGCCGCCGTCCGCTATGTGCGCAACTCCCCCGCGATCCTGACGGTATTGCTGCGAACAGGCGTGGTCATGTTTTTCTCGAGCGCGCTGTTTGCCCTACTGCCGGCGGTCGCTCGCAGCGTAAATAAAACCGCAATCGGATATGGGCTGTTGCTCGGATGTTTTGGGTTCGGCGCGATTGTCGGCGCCTTTGCAATGCAGTCCGCCCGTGCCCGGTGGTCGACGGAGACCGTCGTATCGGCCGGTGTGGTGATATTGGGACTCGCGATGCTCGTGATCGGTGGCCTACACAGCCTGAGCACACTCGCGGCGGTCATGTTGATCGGCGGTGCCGCGTGGGTCATCTTCATTTCTCTCATTAACGCTCTTGTCCAGAACCTGGCGCCGGATTGGGTGAGAGCTCGAGTCCTCGCGATCTTCATTTTGGTTTATCAGGGAAGCTATGCACTGGGGACCGTCGTTTGGGGTGCGGTCGCACAGCGAGCATCTGTTCGGACGGCTTTGGTCTTTGCCGGGATCGGGACAATCGCGACAATCGTGGTCTCGGCTTTTGAAAAACTTCCCGATTCGACCGCGGATCTGAGTCCCTGGAACCACTGGCGTATGCCCGTTGTCGTCAAGGAAGTTGGACCTGATCTTGCGCAAGGACCGGTCCTGGTCACGGTCGACTATGCTGTCATTCCGAAACGGACCGCAGAGTTTTTGGAAGCGATGCATGAATACAGTCGCATGCGGCGTCGGGACG
>Ga0209624_10001987_pt1 | contig 15478 bp, 14 predicted proteins | sample JacPinW_OM2H0_O1_FD_188565 | JGI IMG/M metagenome (GOLD analysis project Ga0209624, IMG submission 188565) | Forest soil microbial communities from Algoma, Ontario, Canada - Jack Pine, Ontario site 1_JW_OM2H0_O1 (SPAdes) (version 2) | ecosystem: Environmental > Terrestrial > Soil > Boreal...
AGAGACCCATGCATCCGCGTCGAGCCTCGTGTAATCTAATGGCCATGAGCGAAAAAATCCGTAAGGACGACGCAGAGTGGCGCGCGAAGCTGACCGAGGCGCAATATCACGTCACGCGGAAGAAGGGCACCGAGCCACCCTTCACCGGAGAGTACGAGAATACCGAGACAGAAGGGACTTACGTGTGTGTCTGTTGCGGGCAGCCGCTGTTTGCATCCGACGCGAAATTCCATTCTGGTTCGGGCTGGCCGAGTTACTGGCAACCCATCAAGCCCGAAAATGTTGAACTAGAAACCGACACGGCTTACGGCATGGCCCGCACCGAGGTCATGTGCAGCCGGTGCGACGCTCACCTGGGACATGTATTTGAGGATGGTCCCCAGCCGACTGGTCTGCGTTACTGCATCAACTCAGCCGCTTTGCGTCTCAACGAGAAAGACGACGACGAGAAGAGTTAGGGCAGCTCCCACGTTGTAAGGCTGCTTTCGGTCGCACAATTCGGCAGCGCGGTCGCCCGACCGGAAACCCCCAGGTGAGACCAGCTCCCGTGATCGCCGGGAGCTATTCCTCGTGCCCGTATCTGATGGTTCCCGCGACGACGCGGTTTGCACAGACTACAGACCAGACGTCTTCTAATGATCGAGAAGGATCAATTGCGGATGGGTGTCGGTCGTATCTTCCGAGAGAACCCGAACACTTCCCGGCGACACGACGTAGAAGACCGAGTTTGTCGGGAAGCCGCTGGGCACCGCACCGGTTCCGGCAAGCGTACCGCGTCCGTTCGGAGCGGGGCTCGTGTACGTCGCGGTCAGGGTTTGGGCCAGACTTGGCGCCGTGGCCCCGGTTGGATTGATTTCGTCCACGACCCCTGTGAGTACGCCTGCGCCGTTGGCGGTGGTTTGCCCAATCACATTCTTCACACCGGCCTCTGCGATAAAGGGAGCGGTCAAGGTGTAGCCGTCCACAAACGACATCAGCGAGAACGTCGGCCCGCTCGTCTGCTGCTCGAGCCGTCCGGTGGTGACTGCAGTATCGCTGCCGATCAGGAATCCCTGACCCGGCCCGGTCAAGTACGCCGCTGCAACGCGGGTCGCCGCCGTCGTGGCCCCCAGTCCGGCGAAGCTCACCCGCCCGTTCGAGGTAATTCCGCAGGTTCCGGAAAACGAAATGGGGGTTGCTGCGCCGCCATTGATCGTGCCGCCGTTATTCTCATCGTAAGCCAATGAGACGGCCGCACTCTGGTTGCACAAGGTCGACGTGAGCAGGCCCGCAAAGATGCTGGCATTGCCGCTTGTGCCCAAGCCCGTTCCCGTCGCTACGCTTGCACCCGCAAGAGCCGACTGGCCGAACTGCGTGTTGGTCTGCTGCAGAACGACTTCGCCTGCAAGCCGGAACATTGTCGGGAGCCCGGTGTTCGTATTGCTGTCCGCCTCGAGGAAATACAGGTCCGACGGGGTGACAAAATAGAAGATGAAATTCAGGCTTACCTGCGTCCCGTTGTTGGGCGCATATGTCAACTCCGCAGTCCCTCGGTTTCCCGCAAGGAAAGTGTAATCCCCGGAAAGCGACTGGGAGCTGTAGGTTCCGGCGTCATTGAAATCGCTCGTGCCCGGACTCAGCGTCTGACTGCCGTCGGAATGGAATACGCCGGCTAGGGCCGCAGGCTTGGCCGTCAAGTCATAGCCGGGCAGTTCGAAAGCGTAGTTTCCGCTAAAATTCGCGTTACCGAAACTCGCCGGTCCCGTGACCGGTTTCAACACACCCTCGCCGTGCGTGTGCTTGGGATCTTTACTTGTTGTCGTAGTGTAGTTTTCAAAAAACGTCGCGTTTCCGTTTGAATCAAGCACCAGGTCGTAATCGGCGATGATTGGCGAATTCAGACCAAACGCAAACGTCAACTCAAGTGTCCCGCGCCCATCGGATCCGATCGCATAGGTGCTACCCAAGATCGTGGAGCTTGGGGGCAAGATCGATCCTCCGAGCGCGACACCGGAGACGCGGTTGCTGTCCACGCTTCCAGCCGTGATCAACCCGTCTCCATTCGCTGTAAGCGTACCGACCAGCGCAACCGGCCCATCGCTGTCAAAGCCATTGAAAAGGAATGTGTATTGGCCAATCAGCAGCGTGTTGTTTGCGGTGTTCGCGGTAACGGGAATCGTAAACTGCGCCGAATTGGTCGCCGGATCAGGTGTGCCGGTCGAAGGATTCACTTCGGAATCGGCTACCTGAACGGTGAAAGTCGAACTGCCCGCAAGCGTGGGCGTACCCGAGATTGTTGCCGTACCGTTTGACAGCGTTGAGAGCACCAATCCGGCGGGCAGCTGTCCTTGGGTCAACGTCCACGTGTAGGGCGGTACGCCGCCGGAAGCGTTCAAAGTCGCGCTATAGGAGGTTGCGGTGGTGCCGGTTGCCAAGGGCCCTTCGGTCGTGATCAGTAGCGGCTGGGGGGCCTGAATCGTTATCGAGAACTGCGCGGGTGGTACCGGAACCTTCTGGGGCGTCGGAAGCGAAGAATCCTGCACCTGCACTCCGAAGGTGTAAATCGCAGGGTATGTGACCGGGGGTGTAGCATGCGACTCGTTGATCGGAACGCCCGTGATCTGACCGGTACTGCTGTTCAACGACAGCCCGGGAGGCAAACCGCCCGATGTTATGGTCCAGGTCAGAGGCGCCACGCCGCCCTGCGTCGAGATTGAACCGCTATACGTTGAATTCAACGTCCCCGGAGGCAGGGGCGCTTGCGTAACAGAAAGCGTAGGCGGCGGAGCAATCGTTATGACGAACACCTGGCTGACTGCAGGCGCGCCACCGCTGTCGGTCACCTGTACGGTGAACGTGGAAGTTCCCGAGCCGCAGGGTGTCCCCACGATTGTGGCCGTGGTGGCCGTGGACGACGTATTCAATTTCAAACAATTCGGCAGCGAACCGACCGGTACGGAGTACGTATAGGGTGAGACCCCCCCGGTAAACGAGATACTCTGGGTGTACGGGACGGCATTGCTCCCATTTAGAAGCGTGCAGGGCAGCACGCCGACCGGATTGCATTCCGTCACGGCCCAAACCGGGGCAAGCACAATCGAAAGAGTCGCAGTCGTGGTGACGTTGGTGTCCGCGACAGACGTGGCCGTTATCACCACTGCAGTAGTGGCCGTAATCGCAGGCGCCGTATAGGTGACTGAAAAAGGGCTGTTATTTGTGAGAGTCCCGCAATTGCCAACGGCCAATCCTGAACCGGCGCAGCCCGATTGCTTGGCGAAGGTCCAAGTGACGCCCAGACCTTTGGTGTCACCGCCCACCGTAGCAGTGAAGGTCTGCGCGTTGGTGGTCGTCGAACCGAGCGGAGTTTGGTCCATCATCAGATACCCGCTGACGGATTGGACCTTGATCGAGATCATCAAGCTGCTGCCGCCGCAACCAGAAAGCATCACCAGGGCCAGACTTGCCACACAGAACGCCGCAGCCAACCGCATTCTCTTCATGCAGCCACCCGAGTTCCCATGATCGATTCTGCTCCCTTGCGCGGCATAGCGTTCCATTTGGGCATAGACCTTCGGAACCGTCTTACTCCCACGGATTTCCATCTGGATGCGACCGGGATTTGGATAGTCTCACAGGACGCTCCGGCGCATCTAGCGAATTGAGTTGAATAACAAAACGGCCCCGGAGAGTCAATCTGCATATCTCCGGCCCCCAGCCCCAACCCTGCGGGAGTGCTTTGCATCCAAAGTCTTTTAAGCGCATCCTTGCCTGGAAGTCGCAACATTCGGCATGAGTCAGCCATGGTGGATGCGCCGAGGGGGGCGCTCGTTGCCTGCCGGTATGACACTTGCCGGCGCGAGGCGGCCTTCGCGAGCCAGATCTGTCCGGTTTTGCGGTTCGCCGGCTTTGTTCCGTCGACATGGACGTGGATGGGAAGGTTGCGGATTCGAATGCGAGATTTTCTGTTTGAACTGTTTTTTGGTATAAGGGACTTCACAATTCGGGCTGGAGTATCGTAAATTTGTCCTCTTTTTTTTCGTACGGCTCATACGGAGGAAGGCATTGATCGAAGTTCAGAATCTGACCAAGGCGTACGGCCTTGTCACGGCAGTGGACCACGTCTCGTTTACCGTCAATAAGGGCGAAATCCTCGGTTTTCTCGGCCCGAACGGCGCCGGAAAGACCACTACGATGCGCATCCTGACCGGGTTTATGCCCGCGACCTCGGGCACGGCTCGCGTCTCGGGATTTGATGTTTCAAAAGATTCGCTCGAGGTACGCCGACACATTGGCTATCTGCCCGAGGCGCCTCCTCTGTATCCCGATATGGCGGTCGGCAACTATCTGGACTTTGTACTCCGAATCAAGAACATTCCCGTCGAACGACGGCGCGCTCGCGTGGACGACGCGCTTGAAAAAACCAATCTTGGCGATAAGCGCAACGAGCTGATCAAGCGGCTTTCGCGCGGCTACAAACAGCGAGTCGGCCTGGCGCAGGCTCTGGTCCACGATCCTGATGTCATTATTCTGGACGAACCGACCGTGGGCTTGGACCCCAAGCAGATCATCGAAGTCCGCCATCTCATCAAGAGTCTTGCTGGAAGCCACACGATCATCCTTTCGACGCACATACTGCCGGAAGTCAGCATGACCTGCGACCGCGTGGTCATCATCAACAAAGGAAAGATAGCGGCGGTGGATACGCCGCAGAACCTGACCACGCAGCTCAAAAGCGGTCAAAGAATTCAGCTGGAAGTGCGCGCGCCTGAGAAGCCACTGCAGGAGTTGCTCGGGGAGATTCAGGGAACGAGCCGCGTCCAGCTCGATGCCTCGCGGTCCGACGGGCATTTGACGGCGACGGTCGAAGCCGCGCCGGGCAAGGATATCCGCAGCGTAATTGCCGCAAAGATCGTCGAAAAGGGCTGGGAGCTTTACGAACTGCGCGGCGTGAGCATGAGTCTTGAAGACATTTTCCTCGAACTTACCACCGACGATGCCGCACACGCGCAGCCGTCTAACTAATCGGAGGAAACGATGCGGAGTCTGTACGCCATCTATCGGAAGGAAATGGGCCATTACTTCGTTTCCCCGGTCGCCTATGTCCTGGTGGGATTGTTCCTGTTCCTGAGCGGGTTCTTCTTCGATCTGTACGTGAATGCGGCCAACGAACAATCGCCCGATGCTCCCACATGGGTTCTGCGAGCCTTTCTGGGATTCCTGGCTCTGGTTTTTCTTTTCTTTCTTCCGATGGTTACCATGGGCGTCTATGCCGAGGAAAGAAAGCGCGGCACGATGGAGTTGCTGATGACCTCGCCGATCACCGAACTTCAGATCGTACTCGGCAAGTTCCTGGCGTCTCTCACGCTATTCGCCGCGATGTTACTTCCGACAGCCGGGTGCGTCGTATTCATCTGGATGCACAGCGACCCGCTGCCGCCTTTCCGCATCGTGCTTTCAGGATATTTGGGGGCTCTGCTGTTCGGAGGGGCCTTGCTCGCGCTGGGTTCGTTTCTGTCGTCGCTTACCGAAAATCAGATTATTGCCGCCGCGCTGACCTTCGCCGCATTTCTGGCTCTCTGGGCGATCGATTTCGGCACCCGCGGCGCGAGCGGCCCGGCAGGGCAGGTACTGCAGTACCTGTCGGTCATCAACCATTACGATGACTTCACCCGCGGCATCATCGATACGTCGGGTGTGACCTATTACCTGAGCTTCATGTTTCTGTTCATTTTCTTGACCGTCCGCTCGGTAGATTCCATGAGGTGGCGGCGGGCCTAGTGCGGTCTTCGCGTTTGCGGAGGGACTCTTAGTATGAATTGGGACCAGAAAGAAACGGCACGATTTCTCGCGGCGGTCGGCGGGGCCTGTGTGGTCGCCGGATATCTGCGGTATTCCATACAGGCCGAATTGCAGCGGACGAGCGAGATTCTTCTTATTGGTGGGGGTGTTGTTCTCCTCGCGTCGATGGTCGTCGGCTTCCGTCAGATCTTGGACTTTTTTTCGAAGCGTTCTTCCCAACTGGGCACCAACGCGATCATTCTTGCAATCGCCGTCATCGCGATTCTGGCGCTGTTGAACTTTCTGGGTTTTCGCCACTCCAAGCGGTTCGACCTTACGACTGAGAAGCTGTTCAGCGTTTCCGACCAGACTCGCAAGATCGTGGGCGGCCTGCAAAGGGACGTGACCATCGTTCGCTTCGCGCGGCCTACCGATTCGACCCCGGAATCTCAGCGTTTCGAAGACCTCATGACCGAGTACAAACACCTCAGCCCCCATTTCCGGTTCGAGGACGTCAACCCGCAGGAAAAGCCTGAAGTGGCCAAGGACTACGGCGCAAAGCACATGGGCGATGTCATCGTCGCTTCCGGCGGGCAGAAGGTGAGCCTGGAAGGAAGCCCCGAGGCCGGGTTCTCGGAATCCGATGTCACCAACACAATCTTGAAAGTGACGCGCGACACAGTGAAGAAAGTCTGTTTTGTCACCGGTCACGGTGAGAAATCATGGACCGACAGCGGCGAGGACGGCTACGCGCAGATAGCGGAAAACCTGAAGAAGGAAACCTACACAACCGAGTCGATCAATCTTGTCTCCGGCGGCATCCCTTCCGACTGTGATGTCGTGGTGATTGCCGGCCCGACACAACCGTTTTTCCCGCAGGAAACCACGACGTTGTCGAAGTACCTGGACGCCGGCGGCAAGGTGCTGATTGAAGTCGATCCCGAACACGACCCGAAGCTCGATGCCATCTTCCAGCCTTGGAACATCAACGTCGGGAACAATGTGGTGATTGACGCAAGCGGAATGGGGCAAATGCTAGGTGCCGGACCCGAGATCCCGCTTGTCGTGCAGTATGGCGACAGCCCGATCACAAAGAGCCTCGAGCGCCAAATGACCTATTTCCCGGTTGCACGCACGGTTTCGGTCGCCGACAAGTCGAAATCCGATCCTGAGGCCGTCGAGCTGCTGAAGACCTCGCCGCAAAGCTTCACCAAGCCGAGGCTCGAGCACACCGTAAAATACGATCCCAAGACAGACACGCTCGGCCCGCTATCACTCGGCGTAGCTGCCAGCCGGAAGGTGGACGACAAGAGCGCTCGACTCGTTGTAGTCGGCGACTCCGACTTCGCGACCGATCAGGTGCTCAGTGGCCCAGGCAGCGATGGCGACCTTTTCCTGAACTGTATTAATTGGCTCGCCCAGGATGAGAACCTGATTTCAATCCGCCCCAAGCCCGAAACGAGCCGCCACATTACGCTGACCCTGGCCCAGGCGACTGCTCTTGCGTGGATTGACCGTTTTTTTCTTCCGGGCTTCGTGATTATCGTCGGGATCTCCATCTGGTGGAAGCGCCGATAGAGGATCCGCACCACAGATTATGATCAAGAAAACCACTTTACTCGTGCTTGTTTGTGCAGCCGCCCTTGCCGCTGGCGTCTACTATTTCGATTGGAAGAAGGGCAACGAATCCAAGCCGGCCGTCGACTCATCGAAGCCCGCTTTTTCGATTCAAGCTTCTGACATCGTTTCCTTCACGATCGCTCATCCGGCCCAACCGGGAGATTCGCCGATTCACTTCGAGCGGCGCGACGGCGCGTGGCGAATCGTGCAGCCGGTCCAGACCGACGCCGATCAGTCAACCGCCGAGGGAATCGTCGACCAACTTGCCGCCGCGCGAGTCTCGCAAACCGAGTCCGGCTCAAGCGACCGGCGCAAAGCGTTCGGCCTGGATCCACCGCAAGCTTCCGTGGAATTTCAGCTTGGCAATGGCTCAAAGCACGTGATTCTGATCGGCGACAAGGATTTCACCGGAGAGTCTGCGTACACCATCGTGGATAGCGGGCAAAGCGTGTCGTTGCTGCCCCAATTGCTTGCTGCCAGCGCAACGAAGTCGCTTGACGATCTGCGCGACCGCGCAGTCCTTCACATGGACAGCGAACAGGTAGCCTCGTTCGAACTCAAGAATTCGGCTGGTGACATTTCGGCTTCCAAGGACACAGAGCAATGGAAGTTCCTGACGCCCGCAGGTTCGCTTGCAGGCAAGGACGCCGTGGATTCTCTCCTGCAAGCCGTCGCGAGCGCCAAAATGGTTTCGGTTGCGAGCGAGACGCCCGATAGCCTGGCGCGCTATGGGCTCACTGCCCCGACTATCACGTTCACAGCCTCTGGCGGCAAAGCGGCCGTGACCACGCTCGTCGTTGGAAAAAAGGATGGGGACGCGTACTTCGCCCGCGATCTTTCCCGCCCGACGATCTTTCGCATTGGTGGGGACTTCGAGAAGAAGCTCTCGGTGAATTTCGGTGACCTGCGCGACAAACGGGTTCTTCATGCCGATACATCCGATACGCAGCGAATTCAAATCGAGGATTCCGCCGGCAGCGTCATTGTAAGCCGCAAACCGGGTGGTTCCGATGAATGGACATTTGAATCACCCGCCGACCGGAAGGGAAAGCCGGTCTCAAGTTGGAAGGTTCTGGATCCCCTGGGCACCCTGCAGGCCGAGGAGGTGATCGACCACCCCGCGCCGAATCTGCTGGCCGGGCTTGCGAGCCCAGCGATCCGCGTGGTCCTCACCGGGAAGGATGGCAAGGAATTGAATCTGCGAATCTCGAAACCCTCGGGGGATTTTGTATACGCGCAGGCGAGCGGCGACGCGGCGCTCTATAAACTGAAGAAGGAAGTTTTTGACCAGTTAAATCTCGGCCCGGCGGATCTTGCTGCCGGAGATGCTCCCCCGGGCCCGAATTAGACGGTCGCTATGATGCCTCGCCCGCCGAGACGGCTTCGTTCTGCCACGTGGCGAGCAGCAGGACATTGCCGGTCACTGGCGAAACATGGATGTAGTAGACCACCAGGTCGCTTTCGATTTCGTAGAAACCACTGCGCTTAGGGTCGGCGATCGTGCTCGCCCCACGAGCGAGCAGGCCTTGCAGGGCCGCCACGGTTTCCGTTGAATGATTTCCCAGATCTTCGATCTGCGCTTTGCCGCTCAGGTTTGTAACCATCGCTTGCTCCTTGCCCTCCCCTGATATTACGCGGCCCGATGGCGAAATGTTCCACTTGTGTCGTAAGATGTTTCCAAATCCCGCCCTTCCATTCTGCGTGGCTGGCGATTGATTGTAATTGTTAAATAATAGGAGAGTTAACCTTCTTCTTGCTACTTGCGCGGTCAAATCGAAATTTGCGATAGTCGCGGGCATCATTGAGGTCTAGACCATCGTGAAAAAGAAGACGACGAAGACGAAGCCTAAAGCGAAAGGTTCCAACCGGTTCCACCAGGACAGAAGACGCAAACACCGCCACTGGCAGGTTACCGTGTACTACCACGATGGCGAGAAGTTCGGTCGTGTATACATTGACCGCGAGCGCGCCGAGCGGTTCGCCGAGCGTCAGAAGAAATCGCCCGTGGTGAAATCGACTCGGATATTGGAAGTGGATTAGGCGACTGTCAGGTCCTTAACCTGGGTCCACGGGACACGCTGCTTGAGTCGATGTCTGTCCCCTCCATCGGTTACTTCCGCTTCCGCCCGGGCCTTGTCCCTCGGTATGCGGCATGCTATAAATGCCACGGGCAGCACAGGGTCGTACCGTAAGCGGGATTCGTATAGTGGTAGTACGCCACCTTGCCAAGGTGGAGGCGAGAGTTCGATTCTCTTATCCCGCTCCATTTCCTTCCCGAATCAGCCCTCGAACTGATCCCGGTGGCTCCCTTTCTCGCACCGCTCCAGAGCCTAGCCCGGCGCATAGCTCATTGCGGAGTATCGTTGTGTTCCAATTGATCTTGGCCAGCCAGCCTCGGGAGCCTTGCGGCAGAAGCTGGTGCCATTTCTGAGGCGTCGGTTGTGCCACCGCCTCTGGGACCTTGTGTTTGACGGAGTCGAAGTTGCCGAAGGACAAGATAATCGTTGCCGTTGGCAGCACTCGCAGGCCGAAGTTGGATGCCGTCCGCGAAGCCTTGGGTATGATTTCCCCACGTCTGGGCGCCGGGGCGATCTTCGAGGTAGCTGGGGTGGCGGTGCCAAGCGGCGTCCGGCATACACCTCTGTTGCGCGAAGAAATCATGCTCGGCGCCCGTCAGCGCGCCGAGAGCCTTTTGGGTATTGCCCGCGCGGATAATGAGCCCTGGAAATACTGCGTGGGACTGGAAGGCGGCCTAGACGTAGTTTACGAACATGGAGAGCGCTGGGTGTTTCTTGAAAATTGGGCTTATGTGACCGATGGAGCCGGGCGAGCGTCGTTCGGCCGGTCAGGAGCGGTCTCAATGCCTGGCCCGCTGGTGAAAGCGGTCGTCGACGACGGCATCGAACTTTCCGACGCCATTGACGCCTTCGCCGGGGGACACGGCATTCGCGACGCACAAGGCGCATGGGGCGTCTTGACGGACAACCTCATCACCCGGCAGGAATCGTTCCGTATCGCCGCCATCAACGCGTTCGCGCCTTTCTTCGCCCCGGTCGAATCTCCAAAGCCTCTGTGGCGCAGCCGCGACTGATGGCGGGCTGCGCTCAGGGCTTTATCGCAGTCCGCCCAGCAGATATACGACCAGCACGATGAGCAGGACCGTCCCGACGATCCCAAGCCCGCCGCCGGTTCCCCATCTTGAAAAACCGTAATATCCGCCGCCACCACCGAACAAAAGCACCAGGATAATAATTAGCAGCAACATTTGGATCTCCTTTTTAGACCGCGAGCTAGATACCTCGCTACGGTCCTACTGGCCCAACACCTTTTCGACCTGTCCGATTTTCTTTTGAATTTTGCCCGCGATCTTTTCTGCTTCGCCTTCCGCCTCGAGGTCGGGATCGTTCACCATTTGGCCGGCTTTCTGCTTCACGCTCCCCTTCAAGTCGTGAAGATTGCCCTCCAGCTGGTCTTTGGTGCTTGGCTTTGTCATATTCCGCTCCTGAACGCACTATGCCTTTTGCGCTCTGTATTTTGCGAGAGGGAGGAGGCAAGTGTCTGTTCACTAAGAGACATTCGCTGGTAATGGCCTAGGAGCGTCGGCGCCGCTTGCGCTTACTTGCGAAGTAGAACAACAGTGCCGCCGCGGCAACGAGAACGATCCCAATCGCTGTCACCAGGACGGGATGACCGTGTTGCGAGAAATAGGAGAGCATCCTGCGCCCGTAACGAGCAGACAGAAACGCCAGGATTGTAAATCTGGCCGCCCTGCCCAGGGTGAGCGCGGTCAGGAATTTCCTCACCGAATATTGCAGCGCGCCGGCAGCGAGCACGAATGGAACCATCGGTACGGGTGGCGGCAGCAGGGCCGGGAGGGCGATCGAGCAGAATCCCCATCGTTCGAAGATCGAGTAGACTTTTTTTAGCGTTCGGGCCGTGAATCTGCGCGCCACCATTTCCTTGCCGCCTTTTCGGGCCAGCCGGTAGGTGGCGAACCCTCCCAACACCGAGCCGACGGTCGCCATGATGGCGTAGTAGATCCACATATCGCTCCGGCGTGCACACAGGATGATGATCAAGACATCCATGCTGCCCGGAACCGGTATGATCGAGGCGTCGAGAAGGCCCAGAGGAATGAAGCCCAGGCCGCCTAGGTGGTAGATCCAGCGTCTCGCGTTATGGGCGAGAGTGGGTGCGGTCACGGCAATCAGCAGGCGATGGAGCATTTTTTCCGGCGGTTCGGCGCTTCATTCTTGCATGCGGCCTGCGTTCTAGGGAATGCCTTGAATTCATCCCTGAAAATAACTGGTTTCAAGTGTGGACCCGGTTACGCGTGCGCCCCCTTGGACCCATCATGGACCGGTCCTGTTCTTGGCTTAAGTTGCTATTCCCGAAGCGGGGCAAACGCAGTAAAATGGGTAAACCGGAATGGGCGTTCAGTTCAGCATCGCGCTCCTAGTCGCGCTCACATTAGGCGCAGACATTCCCGGTCTGACTCCTTTCCGGTCCGCTCCCCCGAGTCTTGGCAATGCATTTCCGGAGGCGCTGGCGACCGCACGCGCCGACCGATCGGACACACAGGCGACCCAGCCCTCCGATCACCCGTCGAAAACCCTGCAGCCGGAGTCCCGGTTGCTACTGGTGCGCTTCGTCGACGGGGAATTTGCCAGGGTCGTCGAGCCTCTGCCGGGAGGAAAGAAGGGCTACAAAATCCCGGCGGGAAAACCGCTCGACATGCAGCATTTGAGCGACGCGCTAAGGCTGTATGGCACGGCGGCGAGCCAAGGCGATACGGTGCAGATTACCTCCATTGAATTCCGCGCCGACCAGATCGTGCTGAAAATCAATGGGGGCGGGAAGAAACACTTCCATCTGCGCGACCATTTGCAGATCGGCATGGGCGGCATGTCCACTCCGCCACCCCAGCAGACGCAACAATCCTACGCGCAGCAGGAACTGCCCGGAGCGACCCTGGTTCTGGACTACGGGCGCAACCTTCCGGACATGAGTCCGGACGACTTGAAGCGCGACCTGGGAGTGCTACTGGATTTCTCGCAGCAACATTCGGCCACCGTGAACTGGATTGACACCCTCGCCCCTCAGTTCCAGCAGGCCATCAAAGATGAGCGCGCCGTCGTGGGCATGGATTCCGAGATGGTGCTTGCAGCGATGGGCCGGCCAGAACACAAGGTCCGCGAACGTGACACCGAGGGCAATGATACGGAAGACTGGATCTACGGCACTCCGCCCTCGCGGACCACATTCGTCACCTTCGAAGGCAATACCGTCATTCGCGTGAAGGAGTACAACTGAGCGGCATGGCGGTGAACCCGCGTTGACTTTTTTCCGCCCGCACCCTAGCATCACTCGTCCCATGGCAGTCCAACTGGCTCTTCTCGCCGGCAAGTAATTTTCGGCAATTCTCAGGAGGAAGCATGGCCGTCAAAGTTGCTATCAACGGGTTTGGCCGCATCGGCCGCAATATTTTTCGCGCCGCACTCGGCGACCCGGCGATCGAGATGGTGGCCGTCAACGACATCACCGATTCCAAGACCCTGGCGCACCTTCTGAAGTACGATTCAATTCTCGGCAATCTTCCCAATAAGGTCACGCACACTGACGATACGATTTCTGTCGACGGCCGAGCGTTCAAAGTCTTTCGCGTGAAGGATCCTGCCCAGCTCGACTGGGCCTCGGTCGGCGCGTCGATCGTGGTCGAATCGACCGGTCTTTTCACCGCCGGCGCCGACGCGCGAAAACACATTCGCGGCCCCGTGAAGAAAGTGATCATTTCCGCGCCCGCTACCGATCCCGATGCGACATTCGTTCTTGGCGTGAATGACAAGACCTACGATCCGGCCAAACACCACGTGGTTTCAAACGCCTCCTGCACAACGAACTGCCTGGCGCCTGTCGCCAAAGTGATTCACGAAACATTCGGAATCAACATCGGGACGATGACGACGATTCACTCCTATACGAACGATCAGAAGCTGCTCGATCTGCCGCACAAGGACCTGCGCCGCTCGCGTGCCGCCGCGCTTTCGATGATTCCTACTTCCACCGGCGCCGCCAAGGCTCTCCATCTGGTGATTCCCGAGCTGAAGGGCAAACTGGATGGCTACTCTCTGCGCGTTCCCACACCCAACGTGAGCGTTGTGGATCTGACGGTGATGACAGAAAAACCGGCCACGGTGGAAAGCGTCAACGGGGCTCTTCAGCAAGCCGCCAAGGGCGCGCTCAGGGGCATTCTCGATTACACCGAGGAGGAGCTGGTGTCGATCGATTTCCGGGGTAATCCGCACTCTGCCGTTGTGGACTCGGGCTATACCCGGGTCGTCGGATCGAACTGCGTCAAGGTGCTTGCGTGGTATGACAACGAATGGGGCTACTCGTGTCGCTGTCGCGACCTGATCAAGATTTTCGCTGCCCGCTTGTAGCATAGCGACTTCGTCCCGACGCATCGCTTCCAGGGGGGCCATGAGCAAACTCTCGATTCGCGATCTGGAACTGAGCGGCAAACGTGTTTTCATCCGTGTGGATTTCAACGTTCCACTCGAGGCCGGGCGGGTGTCTGACGACACGCGCATCCGCGAGACGCTGCCGACGCTGCGACTGGCTATCGAACGCGGAGCGCGCCTCGTGCTGGCCTCCCATTTGGGCCGTCCAAAAGGAAAGGTAGATCCCAAATACAGCCTCGCGCCGGTGGCCGCAAAGCTTGCCGAGATGCTGGGGAAGCCGGTCGCGTTCGCCTCGGATTGCGTGGGCGCCGACGCCGAGGCGAAAAGCAAGGCGCTTCGCAACGGGGAAGTGCTGGTCCTTGAGAACGTGCGTTATCACGCAGAGGAGGAAGCAAACGATCCTGAATTTGCTCGGCAGCTGGCTGCGCTGTGCGATCAGCTTTTCGTTTGCGATGCCTTTGGTTCCGCGCATCGGGCTCACGCATCGGTGGTTGGCATCACCGGATTCGTCCGCCAGTCTGCCGCGGGCCTGCTGATGGAGAAGGAATTGACGTATCTCGGCAAGGCCATCTCGAATCCCGAACGGCCCTTCGTCGCCGTCCTGGGGGGTGCGAAAGTCTCCGACAAGATTGAAGTCGTGCAAAACCTGATGAAGCTTGCCGATGCGATGCTGATCGGCGGCGCGATGGCTTACACGTTCTTGAAATCACAAGGACTGCCGGTCGGGAAGTCGCTGGTGGAGAACGACAAGCTGGATCTCGCCCGCGGCCTGATCGCCGAAGCGCGCAACCGCAACTTCCGGCTGCTGTTGCCGGTCGATCACGTGCTGGCGGAGTCGCCAGATTCCGGCGTAACGAGGATCGTTGATATCAAAGACACGCCCGAGGGCTTTATGGGTCTCGATGTAGGTCCGAAAACGATCTCGCAATTCAGCCAGGAGATCTCGAAAGCGCGTACCATTGTCTGGAATGGGCCGTTGGGCATGTTCGAAAAGCCGGCGTTCGCCCAGGGCACCCTCGCGATGGCGCGGGCGGTAGCTGCTGCGACTGTTGCCGGTGCCACCTCGATCGTTGGTGGAGGAGACTCCGTTGCGGCCGTCGAGCAGTCCGGTGTCGCCGGCCAGATTTCGCACATTTCAACCGGCGGAGGCGCTTCACTGGAATTCCTCGCGGGCGAAAAACTGCCCGGAGTCGAAGCGCTCAGCGAAAGGTAGAGCTCATTGCGTCGCCCCGTGATCGCCGGCAATTGGAAGATGTACAAGACGCAAGCGGAGACGCGCGCGTTTTTCGATGTGTTTCGTCCGCTCGTCGCAGAATCGAAGCATTGCGATATCGTCGTGGCTCCTCCGTTTACGGCGCTCTCCGTTGCGGCCGACGCTGTGCGAGGTACCGCCATTTCGATCGCCGCCCAGAATCTGCATGGCCGGCCGGAGGGCGCCTTCACGGGGGAAATTTCCGCACCGATGTTGGTCGAGACCGGTTGCAGCGGCGTGATCATCGGCCACTCGGAACGCCGGCAGTATTTCAATGAGACCGACGAGTCCGTCCATAGCAAGACGAAAGCCGCGCTCGAGGCTGGTTTGACGCCGATCGTCTGCGTCGGAGAGATTCTGAGCGAACGGGAGGGCAATCTTACCGACG
>Ga0209624_10001989_pt1 | contig 15454 bp, 15 predicted proteins | sample JacPinW_OM2H0_O1_FD_188565 | JGI IMG/M metagenome (GOLD analysis project Ga0209624, IMG submission 188565) | Forest soil microbial communities from Algoma, Ontario, Canada - Jack Pine, Ontario site 1_JW_OM2H0_O1 (SPAdes) (version 2) | ecosystem: Environmental > Terrestrial > Soil > Boreal...
CAAGGTCGTGACGCCGATCGACGATACGCCGGCGGCCAAGGCGGGCGTGCTCTCGGGCGACCTCATTACGGCGATTGACGATTCGCCCACACAGGGGCTGACGCTCGACCAAGCGGTCGAGAAGATGCGCGGCTCGATCAACTCGCCGGTGAAGCTCAAGATCGTCCGCGGCCCCAAGAAGGACGTCAAGGATTTCACCATCGTCCGCGATCTCATCCACGTACAGTCGGTGCGCTCGCATGTCGAGGACGGCGACATCGGCTATATCCGCATCACCCAGTTCACCGAGCAGACCGAAGACGGCCTAAAGAGCGCGATGGACAAGCTGCACAGCGAGATTCCGGCCGACAAGTTCAAGGGCTACATCCTCGATCTGCGCAACAATCCTGGAGGCTTGCTCGACCAGTCGATCGACGTCGTCAATTCGTTCGTCGACCGAGGCGAGATCGTGTCCACTCGCGGGCGCACCCCTGATGAGACGCAACGCTTCGACGCCAAGCCGGGCGGCGACCTCTCGGGAGGCAAACCCCTCGTCGTCCTCATCAATGGCGGCTCGGCGTCGGCATCGGAAATCGTCTCCGGCGCGTTGCAGGATCATAAGCGCGCGACGCTGATCGGCACCCGGTCGTTCGGCAAGGGCTCGGTGCAGACGATCATGCCGCTCGGCGAGAACGGCGCCCTGCGGCTCACGACCGCGCGCTACTACACGCCATCGGGCCGATCGATCCAGGCCAAGGGGATCGATCCCGACATCAAAGTGCTGGAGGACGTGCCTGACGACCTCAAAGGCAAGGACGACATGAAGGGCGAGGCCTCGCTCAAGGGCCATCTTGCCAACGGCGCCGAGGATACGTCGGCGTCCCAGGCGTATGTCCCGCCGAACGAGAAGGACGACAAGCAACTCACCGCGGCCATCGACCTGTTGCACGGGGTCAAGCACCCGGATCCGGCGGTGAAGGCCGATGCGGCCCCAGTAAAGAGCGATGCACCCGCGGCGTCGGCAACGTCCCCGGCGCCAACGGACCCAAGCCAGACGGCTCCCGCCAAGCCGAATTGATGCGCTCAACACGAGTCATGGAGCCCAGGGTCCGCCGATGAGGAAGGGTCTCTCTTATCTTGCCTATGGAGTCGCCGCCGGCGTTGTGCTGGTTGGCGCCTCGCACGATGCGCTGCGAGCCGCCGGCTCAAGCGCGAACGATAAGCTCGCGCTCTTTGCCGAAGTGTTCAACAAAGTACGCGACAATTACGCCGAGAAGCCCGACGACGAGAAAATGATCAAGTCGGCGATCGACGGCATGCTGGCGTCTCTCGACCCGCATTCGAATTATTTCGATCCCAAAGCCCTCCAAGACTTCCAGAGCAGCATGAAGGGCGAGGAATTCGGCGGCCTGGGCCTCGAAGTGATGATGGAAAATGGGCTGGTCAAAGTGGTCAGCCCGATCGACGAGACGCCCGCGGCGCGGGCCGGCTTGATGACTGGCGATCTGGTCACCCGGATCGACGACACGGCGGTCAAGGGCCTCTCGCTTAAGGAAGCGGTCGACAAGATGCGGGGCAAGGCCAACACCCCGGTCAAGCTGACCGTCGAGCGCGGATCGAACCGGGACGTGAAGGAATTCACGATCGTCCGCGAGATCATCCATGTTCAGTCGGTGCGCTCGCATCTCGAGAGCGGTGACATTGGCTATATCCGCATCACCCAGTTCAACCAGGAAGCGTATGACGGGGTGCGCAAGGCCTTCGATCATTTCCGCGCCGAACCCGGGCAGGCGAATTTGAAAGGCTACGTCCTCGATCTGCGCAACAATCCCGGGGGGCTGCTCAACCAGGCGGTCGAGATCACCAACGCCTTCGTCGATAACGGCGACATCGTTTCGACGCGCGGCCGAAATTCTGACCAGGGGCAGCGTTACTCCGCCCGCCCCGGGGTCAATCTGTCGCAGCAAAAGCCATTGGTGGTGCTCATCAATGGCGGTTCGGCTTCGGCCTCTGAGATCGTCTCGGGCGCGTTGCAGGATCTCAAGCGCGCAACGCTGATCGGCACGCGCACATTCGGCAAGGGGTCGGTTCAGACCATCCTGCCGCTCGGCGAAAATGGCGCGCTCAAACTGACCACCGCCCGCTACTACACGCCTTCGGGCCGGTCGATCCAGGCCAAGGGCATCGATCCGGACATCCGGGTGCTCGAAAACATTCCCGACGACCTGAAGGGCAAGGTTTCCAGCCTTGGAGAAGCCTCGCTGTTCGGTCATTTGAAGAACGACGGCGAGGAGGAGAAGGGCTCGGACGCCTACGTGCCGCCGGATCGCGACAAGGACACTCAGCTCGAGGCCGCCGTTAAGTTTCTGCACGGCGCCAAGGCCGAAACGCTGCAAAGCCCCGATGCGCCCGCGACCGTGACAACCGTGCAATGACCTTTGGTCGATGGCTCATCGCCGCGGTGCTTATCGCCGCCGCGCCGGGGTTGGTTCAGGCGCAGGAGGGGTCGGGTTGCAATGGCTTTAAATGGGCGCTTGACCACGAGCGCGCGGCGCTCGTGCGTGCCGACAAGGCTTCGCTTCCGAACGGCGGCGCGCTTGCCTACGACGTCCCGATGACGCTCGAGCTGCAGCCGCTCTCGGCCGCAGGATTGCCGAAGGCGCCTGAGCGCGCGCCGAAGTCGCCTTCCGCGTTCGCCGGCCATTTTACCCTCGCCGCGCCGGCACAGGCGGGCAAATATAGGGTTACGATCTCCTCGGAGGGCTGGGTCGACGTCCTTGACGGCGGGGCCTACCTGCATCCGACCGCCTTTACCGGGGCGATGGGATGCGAAGGCGCACGCAAGAGCGTCAAGTTCGACTTGCCGGCCCGCCCGCTTGCGCTTCAATTCAGCGGCGTCCCGCGCGATCAAATTTCCGTTATCGTTTCGCCGGACCAATAGTCTTTGGTCTTTTGCTTCGGGGGCTCTCGCAGCCTCGCCGGGGCTCAGACCTCAGCCGATAATCCCTCAGTGCCGGAAATGCCGCATGCCGGTGAAGACCATTGCCACGTCCGCTTCGTCCGCGACGGCGATCACTTCGGCGTCGCGGACCGATCCTCCGGGCTGGATGACCGCGGTCGCGCCAGCTTCGATCGTCGCGACCAGGCCGTCGGCGAAAGGAAAGAAGGCGTCGGAGGCGACGACCGAGCCCCGGGTGAGAGGCTCGGGCAAGCCCGCCATCTCGGCGGCCTCCTCGGCCTTGCGCGCCGCCAGACGCGCGGAATCGACCCGCGACATCTGCCCTGCCCCGATTCCGACGGTCACTCCGTTCTTGGCGTAGACGATGGCGTTCGACTTCACATGCTTGGCGATTCTCCAGGCGAACCTGAGGTCGGCCATTTCGCGTGGAGTCGGGGCGCGTTTGGTCACGACCTTGAGCGCTCCCTCTTCAAGCACGCCCTTGTCGCGATCCTGGACCAGGAGCCCGCCTGCGACCGATCGCACGTCGAGGGTCGGCGCTCTCAGATCGGGAAGCGAGCCGGCGAGCATGAGCCTGACGTTCTTCTTCGCCGCTATGATCGCCAACGCCGCGTCGTCCGCTTCCGGGGCGATGATCACCTCAGTGAAGATCTCGACAATCTTGCGGGCCGAGGCCCCGTCGAGCTTCCGGTTCAGCGCCACCACGCCGCCGAACGCCGCCACCGGATCTGAACTCAGCGCCTTTTCGTAAGCCTCAAGCAGCGACTCGCTGAGGGCGACGCCACAAGGGTTTGAGTGTTTGATGATCGCCACTGCGGCGCTTTCCGCGGCAGCGAACTCCGCGACCAGCTCGTAAGCAGCGTCCGTGTCGTTGATGTTGTTGTAGGACAGTTCCTTGCCCTGGATCTGGCGCGCGGTGACAACGCCGGGGCGTGTCTCGGCGGTGAGATAGAGCGCGGCGCGCTGCTGCGGATTCTCGCCGTAGCGCAACGCGCCGAAGCTCGGATGAAGAACGCCGCCGAAGGCGCGCCATTGCGGCGTGGGCTCGTGAGTTTCTTGCGCGAGCCAATTGGAGATCGCCGCGTCATAGGCCGCGGTGCGGGCGAACGCCTTCTGCGCCATCCTGCGGCGAAAAGCGAGACTGGTCGTCCCCCGGCCACGCTGCAATTCGTCGATCAACGCGGGATAGTCGTCCACGTCGACGATGACGACGACATCATCGTGGTTTTTAGCCGCGGCGCGGATCATCGCCGGGCCGCCGATATCGATGTTCTCGATCCTGTCCTCAAACGAGGCGTTCCGCTTCAGCGTCGCTTCGAACGGATAGAGATTGACGACCAGGAGGTCGATCGGCGTGATGCCGTTGGCGATCATCGCCGCCTGATGCGCCGGCTCGGACCGGATCGCCAGCAGACCACCATAGACCCGTGGGTGCAGCGTTTTGACCCGTCCGTCCATCATTTCCGGGAAGTCGGTAATCTGCGCCACGTCGACGGCCACGAAGCCGGCGGCGTTCAGCGCCGCGGCTGTGCCGCCGGTCGAAAGGAAATCGACGCCGAAGGGTTTGAGCGCGCGCGCCAGATCGAGAAGGCCCGTCTTGTCGGAAACGGAGAGGAGCGCCCGTCCGATCCTGACGTTGTCCGTGGCCATTTGCGGGAATACCCCAGTTCGGTTGTGGCGCTTTGCTGCAGTGCAATAGCACAGCTCGCGCCACTCAGGAAATGCCGGGAAGCGCCGCTCCGCTCACCAAAATGTCATGGCTTGGGCTTGCCCACGAACCATTGTTCGGACCCCTAGCCGTTCTTACGTGAGAGGGCGAAGGTTCGGCAACGAACCGCTTCCGAGGATTAAAGAGGATTAAGCCATGCGCAAAACGATCGCATTGATAGCCGTCGGCGCCGCGCTCGCCTTTGCGCCGGCAGCGGCTCTCGCCGAGCAAGGCACGTCGTCGTCATATGGCAGCGTCGGGGCGGGGCCCCATATTCCCACTCAGTCGCTGACGCCCTTCGATCGCGCGTGGAATCATGCCAATGAATCCAAGTACCAAGCTTATGACAGCGCGAAGTGGCTTCGCCAACACGGAAAGAGTCCGTTTCCGTTCTTCTGATGAGGCGGGGCTTCCCGTCTTCTTCGGCGCAGTCCGCCAGAAAGTGTAGTTTCTGGCCCGACGATGAGCGCCTCCGTCGCACAAGCGGCAGCGGCCGCGACGAACGGCCGCTCCTGATCCGGGCCATCGAATATTTGGCCGGGCTTGAGCGTTATAATTCAATGAGTGTCGGATGATCGCTCTGTCGGGTCTGCGAAAGTCGCACGCGCTATAGGAGAGAACCAATGTTCAAAGCTGCTTCATTCATCGGCCTCGCCGTCGCGCTCGCCATTTCGTCGAGCGCGGCTCCCGCAGAACAGGGCAATTCGACTGCCTGGGGCACTGTCGGTTGGGGACCTGTGATCCCCACGCAGTCTCTCACGCCCCGAGAGCGCGCTTGGAACAATGACAACTTGCCCTTGTATCACGCTGGAGATAGCGCCGAGTGGCTGCGCCAGCACGGGAAGGGTCTATTTCCCTTCTTCCAGTGACCAGGCTTAAGTCCCGCTAACCTGTCTTGACCAGCCGGGAGGCGAAAAATCCGTCCAGGCCGGAACGTCGCGGATTGTCGCCCCAAAAGTGGCAAGGCAGCGTGCGTAAATCTCCCGATCCGGTCAGGCATTCGTCGAGGCCCCCGATTTCTTTCGGGGTAACGGCCAAGCGCCGTACGTCTGGGTTGCGGCGCAGCACGGCGGTGATCTGCGCTTCGCCCTCCTCGGGTTCGAGCGAGCACACGCAATAGACAATGACGCCGTCTGCCCTTGCCAGCGCGATCGCCTTGTCGAGCAATTCGGCCTGGAGCTTGACCAGCGGAGTGAGGTCGCCCTGCCGTTTGATCCACGCGACGTCGGGATGGCGGCGGATGGTGCCGGTCGCGCTGCACGGCGCGTCCAGCAGCACGGCGTCAAACGGCGGCGCATCGAAGGCGAGCGCGTCGGCGACCACAATCTCGGATCTGAGGCGCAGACGTTCGAAATTGGCGGCGAGCAGCTTGAGCCGCTCGGCTGAGCGATCGACCGTCGTCAGATCAACCCCAGCTGCAACCAGTTCGGCGGCTTTGCCGCCGGGCGCGGCGCAGAGGTCGACGACGCGCATGCCGGGACTGGGCCGAAGGAGGCGGGCCGGCAGCGCCGCTGCGGCGTCCTGCACCCACCATTCGCCGTCCCCATAGCCTTGAAGTTCGACGACCGGCTCATGCGTGTCGAGGCGCACCGAGCCGGTCGGCAGGACGATTCCGCCAAGCCGCTCCGCCCAACCAGAAGCGTTGCTCTTGACGCTGAGGTCGAGGGTCGGCTCCGAGCGATGCGCTAAGGCGATGGTGCGGGCGACGCTCTCGCCATAGGTCGAGCGCCAGCGCTGGGCGAGCCAGGCGGGCGTATCGTCGTCGAGAGGATCGGAACTGGCCAGAATCTCATCACGATCGCGTGCGATTGTGCGCAAGACCGCATTGGCGAGCGCCGCGAATGGGGCGCTGGCCGCGTCAGCCTGCGTCGCCCTCACCGCGAGGTCGACCGCGGCATGGTCAGGCGTGTCGAGAAACAGGATTTGCGCGGCGGCGACGATGAGGGTCCATTCCAGCGCGCCGGCACGCTTGGGCATGCCTTTTTCGAGCCGTCGCGCCAGAGCCTTGCGGATCGTGCCGAGTCGGCGGAGCGCGACGGTGGCGATCGAACGCGTCAACGCCCGGTCCCGCGCGTCAAGGCCGCCCCGATGTAGCGTGAGATCGGCGGCAAGCCGCTCTTCGAGCGGACGTGACAAAGTCAAAGCTTCGGCGACGGCGCGCGCCGCAGCGACCCGCGCCGCCATGCCCGGCGGCGGAGGGGCCGGCGCTTCGGCGCGCCCCGCATGAAACCCGCCCGATTGCCGCGCCAAACGAGCCTCGCCTCGAATCAAATTGCCGACCGCCTAGAGCGGGACTATACGCGAAATCTAAGGCGGGCTTGCGTCCGGCTGGCATGAAACGGGAAGCCAGAGGCGCGGGTCAGCCCGAAAGTGACGAAGCGAGGCTGAAGCGAGCGTATGAACAACGATCCTCCAGAGTCAGACACCCGCCGTGAAGCCGAGAAGTCGGCCGCACGCAAGCTCCCGCCGGCGGCGCTAAGGGCGCTGGCGGAGGCCGAGGCGAGGCGCGCCGAGACGAAGCCGATTCCGTCGGCCGAGCTCAACGGCCGCGGCGGCCTCGAGCCAGCGCGCTATGGCGACTGGGAGGTGAAGGGGCTCGCCAGCGACTTCTAATGAAGAAATAGATATTCAGTCCGACCAGGCGCGTCATCGCAAGCGCAGGCGAAGTGACCCAGATGAAGGAGGGCGCCCTTTGGGTCGCGATTCGACCCCAGCCCGAGGGCGAATTTTGATGACGAACATATCACTTGACGATCGGAACCGTTGGCGAATACTTGCGTTCTTCATCGTCACTCTCGTTTCCTCACGAGGAGGTCTTTGATGCGCGCTTCACACATCGTTCTCATTGCGGTCGTGCTGACGACCCCATCCGTCGGCTACTCGCAGCAGAATGGACCGGATGGCGGCCCGGTTGGCGGCAAGGTAGGATCAGATCTTAGCGCGTCGCCCGGCCAATCGGCGCCTGCAACTCGAGGGCCCTATGGCGCTCCCAATCCACTAGGCCGTCCCGCCGGCTACGCGGGCGCGGTCACGCCCGGGCAGGTCGTGCCTGGAGATGTGCAGGTCATGCCTCGGCCGGGGGGGATGGGGACAGCCTTCGTCGACGGTCACCAGGTGCTCGTCGATCCCTCGAATCGCATCCTGCGCGTCATCCATTAGCGACAGGGGGCGCACGGCGCTTTGATTTTGGCGCGCTGCCGCGGCTGGTCTGGAAACCGCCAGCGCCCCATTGATCGACCGCTAGGAGCCGCGGCGTCTGCCGCAAGTTTTGTCGGTCCGACCCGTCGTATGTTATTGTTCGAATCTATAAGCGGACGTCGGTTGTTCGCGCAAGCATCGGATCGTTCGTTCCCATGAGCCACGACAAGCCTTCAGGCTTGGAGCCGTCCATCGACCGCGACTCCTCGACCGACATCGTCTACCCCTCGACAATTCCCTTTATAATCGTGCACTTAACCTGCTTCGCCGCGATCTGGACGGGCGTAACGGCGGAGGCGGTGGCGATCGGCGTTGGCCTTTACTGGCTGAGGATCTTCGCCATTGGCGCGGGTTACCATCGCTACTTTTCCCACCGGGCTTATGAGACGAGCCGGGGCTTCCAGTTCGTTCTCGCCGCGCTCGCGCAATCGACGTCGCAGAAGAGCGTGTTGTGGTGGGCGGCCAACCATCGCGACCACCACCTCCATTCCGACACCGAACTCGACGTTCATTCCCCGCGCCACACCGGATTCATTTACAGTCATGTCGGCTGGATCTTCTCCCGCGGCCAAGACACGATGAACGTCAATCGGATCGCGGATTTCGCCAAATATCCCGAGTTGATGTGGCTTCATCGTTACGAACAGTTCCCGGCTTTTGTGCTCGCCGTCATCTGCTTGGCCGTCGCCGGCTGGCCAGGGCTCATCGTCGGCTTCTTCTGGAGCACCGTTGCGGTTTATCACGGGACCTTCTGCATCAATTCTCTTGCTCATCTCGTCGGAAAGCGGCGCTACGTCACCGGCGACGATTCCCGCAACAATTGGCTGCTCGCCATCATCACCATGGGCGAGGGCTGGCATAACAATCATCATGCCTACCAGAGCAGCGCGCGCCAGGGATTTCGCTGGTGGGAATATGACCCGACCTTCTATCTGCTGACGCTCCTCCAGCGCCTCGGGCTCGTGTGGAATTTGAAGCTTCCGACCGCTGAGGTCATGCAAAACCAACACCGGCTCGGAAGCCGCGTCGTCAGCCGCGCCGCCTCGCAGGTCGCCGAAAGCTTCTACCCCGAGCGGATTGCGGCCGCGGTCGCAGCCGCGCTGGGCAAGAGCGGCTTGGCGGATCTGCGCGCACGCCTTTCCCAGGCGCAGCCGTTTGTCGCGAGAGAAGTGTTCAGCGAGTTCAATTTGCCTCACATTCCGACGAAAGCGGAGATTGTGGGCCGGGCTCGTTCGCTTCTCGCCAACTCGCCCTCAATGGAGGATATCGCCGCCAAGGCGCATGAGCTGCTTCTGGAGGCGGTTGGCGCACGCCTCGCGACCATCGCCGCGCAAACGGCTTAATGACCGCCTCTACTGTTCCCGCCGCCGAGCCACACGGTCGCGTTTCTCGGATCGAAAATCACCTCGCCGAAAAGAGCGAGAAACGAGGCCCCGAGCTGGGCCGCCGGCTCAGCCATGTCCGCGATTCCCCCGCATGAGTTGGGGGACTTCACGATCAGATGGAAATTCTCAGTTTCGGCTACTCGTTTCCCCTGTTCGTTTTCAATTCTGAGCAGGCGGTCCTTGATCCGGTAGACAGGCCGGTGCTCGCGTCCGTCGCACGTCCAAATGTCGATGTCGTTGACCCGGTCGAGCTTCGCTCCGCTTGTCATCAGACGGTCGAACAAAGCCTGGTTGATGTCGATTGAGCGGGAATAGACGAAATCCTCGTAGCCGGTGTCGATCTGCGCCCAGACCCGAACGTCTCCCAGGCGCAGAAAGACGACCGGAACATTGGGGAGCCCCGCGCCGACCGTAGAAGGATCGGAAGAAAAAAAGCCGCTTTGGCCGACGGGGGTCAAGCCACGCGCGAGAAGGGCTTCGGGTCGACAAGTCTCAGGGCTTAGGATCGCGGTGTTGCCCGTCAGGTGGACGGTGAACTGGGACAGGAGATCGTCGCCGATGACTCCGAGCTGTCCATTCCGCGGCTGAAGCAGCAGGTAATAGCGGGCGAGGTGGAAATCCGCTTTTTCGATGCCCGGAAGCGACATTGCCGCGGTTCTCATGGATCCGTCCGGGCCCGAAAACGCCGCCGCAGAGAGCGAGCTTCGCGTAGCGCCATAATCCAGCAGGAACGGGCCGGTCACTCCGTCAGCGGTCAGTTCCACGTAAGGCGATGCGCCGTCGGGAACGCTGATCCTGGCATAGGGGCGTCCGCCGCAGAAGGCGCCGCGATCGGGTTCTTTAAGGTGCATGCTAAAGCCGAAAATGGGAATCCCGATCGCTACGAGCGGGAGTGAGAGAATCCTGACGAGGGTCATCCGCTTCGATAGGATCGGTTCTGGATACGCTGTCAACGGCGCCGGCGCATCGACCTGTGGCTAAAAACGACCCCTGCGGGCTCTGGTCCTTGCAGGCGAAGGGGGGCGGGCTATGTCTCAAGATGCGTCCTCGATCAATTACCGGCTTGGGAGCCTCTATTCGGTCGTCACCGCTTTCCTATACGCGACGCAGGAGCCGTTTTCCTTCCCGGCGGCCAAGCATCTCAACACCTTGCAGTTTGTGGCCCTGACCCAGGTCTCTCTGCTCGTATCCCTCCCATTGCTGATGAGCCGGGCAAAAAGCCGCCGAGATTTCGTCGCTCTGCTGCGACAGCCTATCAACTACGGCTATCTGGCCGCCATTTTCGCCATCGGACTGACGGGCCTCCTCCTCTACAACTTCGGCCTCAGCAACGCTCACCCGATCATCATCTCCGCGATTCTGAACCTTTCGCCATTCTGGGCCGCCCTCGTCGCGCTGGTGCTCGCGCGGGTTCCGATCCCGATTTCGCGAGCGACCTTTTTTGGCTGTTTCGCCGGCGCCTTCATCGGCGCGATGGCGGTCGCCTGGAGCCAGCTCGGCGACAAGGGGACGTCAAACATCAGCGCGCTGGCGGACAGTTTTGTTCACGGCAGCTGGCTCTATGCGATTCCCGTGCCATTGGCCTCGGCCCTGGGCGGAACTCTGGTCGGCAAATGGTTCAGCGCTTATGATGAATCCGCGGCGATCGCGGCCAATTTTCTCACCGCGAACGTAATCTTGATTCCGGGTTGCCTTGCCGTTCTGTACTGGCGGAACGAGCTGAACTTCGATCAGCTAGGGCCGATATTGCTGATGATCTTTGGCACGATCGTCGCCGCGTCGCTCGGGCGCGTCATGTATCAGGTCGCGCTGACCGTTACCGGCGGGGACAACGGCTTCGTCACCATGTTTCTCAATCTGGTCCCCGCGCTGACCGCTTTCATATCGCTCGGGCTGTCTCACTGGGTGGCCGACCTGCACTTCGTCATCGATCTCACCTTTTTTCTCGGTTCGGGCTTGATCGCCGCGTCGCTGGTGTTGTTTTCGCTCAAATCCTGGCGACAGCCGGCACGACGAACCTGAACGCCCGTTTGGGCGCAGCAATCGCGTGGCTTCGACAATCGCGTTTGCGCAAGGCTGCCGCCATTGCGCCATGAAATCACCGCCTGGCTCGGCTCAGGTTAAAAGCGATGATTCGTATCGCCCTTTCGGACGCGACCTACGACGCCATCGCTTCGACGCTGCCTAGAGGTTCAGCGCGATGGCCTATGCAGCGCGACGGGGATCAATGCTTTATCCAGGTCGAGTCGGCCGTGGTTGACCGCATGAGAGCGATGCGGCGCCCTGGCGAGAGTTATAGCGCCGTCATCCTTCGGCTTGTCGAGCTTGGGACGACTGACGCGAAGTAGGGCTGCGGTCGAAGGCCTCGCTGAGTTCGCGCCTTTGCCGCAGCGCTCGCGCGAGGTTCAGGCTCAGTCGGTGTGAAACACCTCCTCCGCCATCGCCCACCAATCGCCTTCGTTGCGCGAGGCAAGCGGGGCCTGCATCGGGTTGTGAATCGCCCACCATTCCTGCGTCTTCGGATCGGCCGCCATCTTGGCTGAATCTGCCGCCCAATCCTCGCCGTGATACTCAAAATAGCCGAACAGGAGGTTTTCGGGCTCTCTGAGGAAAATCGTGTAGTTGCGCATGTTGCAGTCGGAAATTTTTGCCAGCACCTCAGGCCATACCGCGGCGTGAGTCTTCTTGTACTCTTCTATCCGCTCCGGCTTGATGCCGATCACCATGCCCATGCGTTTCATCGCCGTTCCTCCAATCAATCGCCTGTCTATCGTTCTGCTCGTTCCCCGCCGATCGACAGCATGGGCGGCAAGTGTCCTGATGGAGCCGTCTCATCCCTATGTCATTCCCGCGTAAAGCGGGAATCCAGCGACGGACGCAGCGCGTGGAATCCTGAAAAGGCCGATTTTTCGGGCAGACACATGAGCGTGTCGCGGCAGGCTTGTGTGGATCCCCGCTTGCGCGGGGATGACAGACGTTTTTTATAAGCTCCACACGCCGCGGAAAGCGTCGCGGAGCGCCGGCTCCGCCCTCTACATGAGCGCGTTCAGTCGCCGCACCAAGGGTTCGGCGGCTTCCGCAAGTCGCCGGCCCCATCGGTCAAGAAACCCGCTCTGGCGCTCCGCCAGAAGATATTCCGCCCGCCAGCGCCACTCGTCGCGGTCTGTGCGCAGGGCTTCGTGATCTTCCGCGAGGCCGGCGACCAAGGCTTTCATGGCTTCGAGTTCCGCCTCGACGGCGCGGACCCGCGTGAAGAGCGAGGGTTGCGGTTTGGCCTCGGGCGGCGCCGTTGCGTCCGACATGGTTGGATGATGGCGCGCAAAGGTTATCGGAGCCCTAAATTCGCTGGTTCCACAGGCTGGTTGACCGCGCTTTGGTGGATCGTGAGGTTCCTCACGGTTCGAGGCGGGTTTTCAACACGCCTAGCCCGGGCTTTCGTTTGGCGGAACTTGGCGATTGCTTGCAACTCCGCATCGGCAGTTGAGAAAGGCGCGAGGAGACCTTTTGTCCCAGCGCGAAGCCGCGCAAAGCGATTTAAGGAGAAAAACTGTCGATAGTTCAAATGAATTGATGGTGCTGCAAGAGAGGATTGAACGCCGGGCCTGTCGGTGTTGCCGAACGCGTTGACCTTTCGCCCCGGTGAAGCTCCGCCGAAGGTCCATAGCCTGCTTGTACTGACCGACAGCGTCGGCGTAGCGCTGGCCCAGATCGGGCGCGACGGTGTTCAGATGATCGCCAAGCGCATCGCGCAGGGTGTCTGCGACTAGACCCGAGACATGGTCTCCGCCGCGCGCCGCTGTCTGCATGTCTGTTTTGATGCGCCTGAGCGTGTCGAACGAAACGCCCTGATTGGCGGCGATGTTCTGGTTGAGCGCGTCGAGGGGCGAGGGCTTCAGCGGGATGATCTTCGCCGACATGGGCCCGTGTCCGTTTTTACGGCTTGAACGGTTCGAAAGGCGGAAAAAAGACCTGACGTGGGGGATTTCGTCAAGCGCCCGATAATGTGCGAACGCGGCGGCGCGCGCCGTAATCTCCTGAGGGCGCATATACCGTACACTAACTGTATTGAAAGTTGGGACGGCGGGATCTGGTGCGAAACGATGCGCACGCGCAGGCGGCCCCGGTCGATGCCCCCTGGGGGCGGTTTTGGAGAGGCCCCACCCCGCTTTGGCTATTTTGACGCTGAAGCCGGAAGCGAACACGCGAGCTGGTGCTGCCCCAGTGCTGCCCCAAGGATGAAGCCTGCACGAGACGATCTTTCTCCGCCCGCTCTATCCTCTTGAATTACTGAGAGAAATTATGGTGCTGCAAGAGAGGATTGAACTCTCGACCTCTCCCTTACCAAGGGAGTGCTCTACCACTGAGCTACTGCAGCATCCGAAGCGCGTCTAAAGAGCGCTGGGCTTCCTGCCATAGCAAAGAGGGCATGGCAAGAAGGCGCGAGGCGTTGCCGCGGCCTCGCCCGTGTTCAACCCGAGCCTTTTCGGAAGGGCGCCGCCCCATCCGACAGAACGTCTCGACGCCTCGGTTCGGCTTGTCCCATCCTGACGATCGCCGTCTATTTGGTTAGGATCGGCCTGTTAGGGGCCTGTCCATGGCGCACGCGCCGATCGGCGGCTTTAACGGCCGTTCGTTTTATTCCCTCGTTAAGCGAAGGGGATCCGGCATGCCGCACGCTGCGTCCGCGATCAATTATCGGCTCGGAAGCCTCTATTCGGTGATCACCGCCTTTCTCTACGCGACGCAAGAGCCTTTTTCCTTTCCCGCCGCCAGCCATCTCAGCACGCTCCAGTTTGTGTGCCTGACCCAGATCGCTCTTCTCGTGTCTATTCCCCTTCTGTTGAGCCAGCCGCCCAGTCGCCGCGATTTCATCGCGCTCGTTCGAAAACCCGCCAATTACGGGTTTCTCGCCGTGCTCTTCGCCATCGGCATGAGCGGCCTTCTGCTGTACAACTTGGGCCTCAGCAACTCCCATCCGATCATCATCTCCACAATTTTGAACCTCTCGCCGTTCTGGGCCGCCCTGGTGGCGTTGCTCATCTCGAGGGTGCCGATCCCGATTTCGCCGGCGAGCTTTTTCGGCTGCTTCTGCGGAGCCTTCATCGGCGCCATGGTGGTCGCCTGGAGCCAGCTTAGCGACGCCGACAAGCCGACGTTCGACGAGTTGGCCGACAATTTCGTCCACGGCAGCTGGGTCTACGCCGTTCCCGTCCCGCTGTGTTCCGCCCTGGGTGGAACGCTGGTCGGAAAGTGGTTCGCCAAATACAATGAATCGGCGGCGATCGCGGCCAATTTCTTGTTCGCGAATATCATCCTGATTCCGTCCTGCCTTTTCATTCTCTACCGGCGAAACGAGCTCAATTTCGATCAGCTGCAGACGATGATTCTGATGATCGTCGGCACCATCCTGGCCTCGTCGGTCGGGCGCGTTTTCTATCAAATCTCACTAACGGTCACAGGCGGCGACAACGGTTTCGTCGCGATGTTCTGGAACTTGGTGCCGGCGCTGACCGCAGTGGTGTCGCTCATCCTATCGCGCTGGATCGCCGATGAGCGCTTCGCGATCAACCTGATGTTCTTTATCGGCTCGTTGGCGATCGGCGCATCGCTGCTGTTCTTCTCGCTCAAATCTTGGCGGCAGCCCGCGCGACGAACCTGAACGCGATCGAGGATCGGAAGGCGCCAGGGACGCAGGGCCGTGCTCTACCACTGAGCCACTGCAGCATCTGAGGCGCGTTCAAGAGCGTCGGGCTTCCTGCCACGGCACAGAGGCATGGCGAGGCGGGCGGAGGCGTTCCTGCGGCCTTGCGGGTTTCCAGCCGGTTCATCGGGTTAGGGCGCGGCTGCAGAGTTCGAGGGGATCTCGGGGCGAACGCGATTGGAACTCCCGACAATGAGCGACAATTTGGCTCTTATGGCGATAGCTGTTGTTTGGGTGGGGAGAGGCAACTGTGGCCGCTGTGAAGCGTCATCGCCGGGCTTGTCCCGGTCATCCACGTGTTTTACGCGTTTAACGGACGTCCGGAGGGCTATCAGAACGGAAAAGCTTTGTTCCTAGAAGTCTTTGCTGCCGGCGAGGGGAATGTCAAACTTGTCATTGAGACGGCGCCGCGTGGATAGCGGGTCAAGCCCGGCCATGCTGGGTGGACGGCCCCCGACGGCATCTGTTGTGCCAAGCTGCGGGTGTCAGAAACCCAGCGAGGAGACCGTCCGTCATGACCATTA